>Ga0209395_1005189_pt1 | contig 14796 bp, 12 predicted proteins | sample GOMGulsemesocosm_3_FD_184635 | JGI IMG/M metagenome (GOLD analysis project Ga0209395, IMG submission 184635) | Methane-oxidizing microbial communities from mesocosms in the Gulf of Mexico - GOM9D Gulf of Mexico (SPAdes) (version 2) | ecosystem: Environmental > Aquatic > Marine > Cold seeps... | reverse complement strand
TATTTTAAAACGAATCCTTTTGCAATTAAACTTTTCTTAAATTGAATGGTCTAAAGAAGAAATTGTTTTTTTGTGAATCACGAAAAAGAACTATTATCACAACTTAAATCACCCCAAACTAGGGAAAGCGCTTTTAGAGAATTAATTACCCTCTATAAAGAACGCTTGTATTGGCACATACGTAAAATAGTTATTTCTCATGATGATAGTGATGACGTTCTTCAGAATACATTTATAAAAATATTTAAAAACATAGATAAATTTAAAGGGGACAGCAAGTTATATTCCTGGATGTATCGTATAGCTACCAACGAAGCCATTACATTCTTAAACAAAAATGCCAAACGATTACAAATTACCAATGAAGAAGTTCAAAACCATGCCGTAAATAATTTAAAGGCAGATGTATACTTTGAGGGGGATGAGATTCAATTAAAGCTACAACAAGCTATTGCAACCCTTCCTCAAAAACAGCAGCTTGTATTTAATATGAAATATTTTGATGATATTAAGTATAGAGAAATGGCAGAAATTCTAAAAACTAGCGAAGGTGCTTTAAAAGCATCATACCATATTGCAGTAAAAAAAATTGAACAGTATTTAACTGGCAATTAAACCTTTTAAACTAAATTGTGTCTAACAAAGTAAAATGAGTAAAGATTTAAATAACATAAAAGAAACAGGTTTTAAGGCCCCAAAAGATTATTTTGGTGTCCTAGAAGATCAAATCTTAAATACTATGAAGAATAAAGGCTCATTGGAGTCTATTAATAGTACAGGGTTTGAATTGCCTGATGGTTATTTAAATACAATTGAAGATGCTGTTTTTAATAAACTATCGCAACAAGACAATACAAAAATTATTTCATTATTTAATCGCAAAAACCTAATCTATATCTCTGGGGTTGCAGCAGCTATACTTCTAATATTTGGTTTGTTTTTTAACAAAAACACAATCACAATTGAGAACATAAATATCGAATTAGTTGAAAACTATATAATTAATGAGGATTTAGATTCTTATGATATCGCTGCCTTACTTAGCGACGACGAATTAGAAGAAGAATTGTTTGTCCAAAATTATATCATGGATGAATCTTTAGAAAATTATATATTAGAAAACACCTCTTTAGAAGACCTTTTAATTGAATAAATATGATACTGTTATTATATCTAAAAAAATAAATTCATGAAACGATTCCTCCCTATATTACTATTCATAGTCACACTAAGTGCTTTTGGGCAATCTGGAAGATCAGAAAGGCATGCTAAAATAAAAGCCCTTAAAGTGGCATTTATTACTGAAAAATTAAATTTATCTGAATTAGAGGCCCAAAAATTCTGGCCAGTTTATAACGCTTTTGATGACAAAACTTCAAAAATTAAGTTTCATGACATTCGTAAAATACGTTACGAACTACGAGAATCTGCTGATAATTTAACAGATGAGCAAGCAAATAATTTACTAAACAGGTTTATTGAAGCAGAAGACAAATTACATAAAGAACGTGTAGCATTAGTTAAAAAATTGCGAAAGGTCATTTCCGCCAAAAAAATCATATTACTAAAATCTGCCGAAGACGATTTTAATAGAAAAATGTTAGAACAATATAAAAAACGTCGTGAACAACGTAAGAAATCTAGAAAACCTTAAAGATTAGGAACTAAAAATATTTGAATCCAAAGTAGAACCCCTCCTTTTTATTGTCTAAATCTTAGTTTACTTATTCGCCCTCTACCTGCCGCATAAGCCGTAGAATCATTTACAAAACGTAAGGTAAAAAAGCTTTCGTCACTTAAATGTGTCCAAGTAGATCCACTGTCATTACTATAGTCAATCCCTTTAAATCCAACTGAGACCAACTCCTTCCCTGCCCTGTTTGGAATATATTGCACACAACTTCTATAATTAGGTGTCTCCCCTTTTGCAACAACTTGCCATGTTTTGCCTCCATCTTGAGTTGCAATTTTATTATCCTGATTTCCTTCTGGATTGGTATAATCCCCACCAATAGCAAAGCCAATAAGTTGATCATAAAAATCAATAGAATACATACCAGTTGTGTTTTTACCTTGAACAATTGGAGTTTCATATATTTCCCAAGTATGCCCTTTATCTGCAGAATATAAAACCCGGCTTGATATGCCTCCAGTGGCAATCCAAGTGTGATCACCATTAATAGATATATTGGTATTACTCGCCGCAAAAGCAGCTTCACCTTCTTTAGACTTCGGCAAATCAGCACAGCTCAACTTATTCCATGTATTTCCTCCATTTCGAGTTACTATTATACTTATACATCCATCTGTAGGATCTCCCATGGCAATACCTTCTTTGTCATTCCAAAATTTCATTGAATCATAAAAAGCATTTGGATGATCCTCTTTGTAAACCAATTCCATTTTTCCACTATTCCCTGTTTTATACAATAATGCAGGACTTCCTACACTCAACATAAAAAAATCTGTAGACGTATGTGCTATAGCCCTAAACTCTAACTTAAGGGTATCGTACACTTGCGTAGAAACCGACCATTCATTACTATACGAATTTAGTAATCCATAATTTCCTCTATTTGCTGCAAATGCCAGGCTTCCGTCATTTAATATATCAATTGCACGAATACTTAACAATGAGTCGTTGTAAACGGCTTCTACATCGATGTTTGTAAAATTCCGTGGTAAAAATTCTTCATTGCTTTTACAGGAAAAAATTAATGCAAATACAAATACTAGAATGATTTTGTTCATTTTAAAATAATTTTGATAAATATAAAAAAGCTTCGTGAACTAACACGAAGCTTTTAAACAAAACTACTAATTTTCTATATTCAAATCTCTTTTTTTAAAATCGATATATGCCTTTTCAATCGCTTTACATCAACTTCCAAAGTTCCGTTATAAACACCCCTTATATACCCATTCTTGTCTACTAAAATAAAATTCTCAGTGTGAATAAAATCATCTTCATCCTGAGTTTTAGTAAAGTCTTCATCTGCAAAATACCCCGTCCTAGCAATAGTGTATAACTCGTCTTTGTTACCCGTAACTAAATTCCATTTATCGCTATTTACATTATTATTTATTTCATATTCCTTAAGCAATTCAACAGTATCTTTCCACGGCATAACCGTATGCGACAATAACATAATATTGCTATCCTCAAGATAAGTATCTTGTAAAAGATTCATGTTTTTTGTGAGCTTAGGACAAATACCGGAGCAGGTTGTAAAAAAGAAATCAGCAACATAAATTTTTCCTTGATAGGTTTTATTTGTGACGATCTCACCATTTTGATTTACAAAAGAAAATTCAGGGATTTTATGGGTTCCTTCATCCCATTGTGGTGTAAAATCTGGAGCATTAAAGTATGGTAAATTGGCAACTACATCTTCCTTATTATTCACACCTGAACTCTTGCTATTTCTTGATTTATTACAAGAATACAACATTAAAATCACTATTAATACCATGTACTTATTCATAGCCAAACTATTTTTTAACTTCATCACTATTTATAGTTACGGTAAAACATTTTTTTAAGCCAATGAGTCCAAACCGCTCACCATTTACAACTTCATAATTACCTTTAATTCTACCATCCAATTGCCACAATTTCTGAGGTCCTACTTCTTGCCCGTTAATATAATTAAACGCCCTGAAACATTGCCCAGTATTATACCACTCCCACAATTTCCCGTGGTACTCTCCTTTTTCATTAAAATGGTATTCAAACTTTTTATTATTATTTGGCCACCAAGCTTCATGAATTCCTGATTTATATCCGTTAGTATAAAATCTAACCTCAGCCAAAATCTCATTTGCAAACCATTTTTTCTCCTGCCCATGTTTCCTTCCTTTTTTATAAAATACTTCAAGTTTTAAATTTTGTGCATCATAATATTCAACTAGCCTTCCATTAAAAGGAGCATCATTAAAATGTAAAACTCCATTAATGAGATTTAAATCATTGTTTAAAGTCGAAACTTCAACAATTACAGCATCTTCTCTAATACAAGAGACAAATAACAATAAAACAACTATCGTAAACTTATGCATCGGATTAATTTGTAATATTTCCTGATGTGCCATAATAACTACTTCCGTTTATATAAGGGTCATCTGCTGTTATGTGGTAATGATAAATACCTTCCGGAAAGTCGGCAGTAACACTTGTATGTCCATGATATTCATCTAAATCTGAAGACCTAAGTGTGGTTCCATTTTCTCTAGGTCCATAAACTGGAAATCCGTCTGCAAGCAATCCTAAAAATGCATCTTCACCAAATTCTTGTGTCAAATAAGTTGGCTCAACATGATAATGATATTGTCCTGTATTTTGAGGATGACCGAACCATTGGTCAAACGAGTTTATCTCATTTGTCAGCGCTTGATTATTCGGACCTGCATATTGATTAAAAAACACAACTCCATTTCTTGAAATACCAATTGGTCCAAGTGGTGTTGGCTGATGTGTTGTAGCCTCAGAAGGGTTTAAAGATATTGTTAGAATTATGTTTTGTGTCCCAATTTCATTAGGGTTTTTATTCCAATTAGAATTTGTTCCATTATACGCCTCATATAAGGTATTTGCAGTTGGCCAATAGGGGCTTGAATGATTTGGTAAATCTTGTGTTGTGAAGGTTACAGTTGTTCCGTTGGTGGCATAAGATAAGCCTATACCATCAAACTTTGACAAAATTGAAGAGATATCATAATCTGTATCTGAATTACCTTGTTCGACCATTTCTTTATCCGATTCTGAGGTAGAGCAGGCAATAAAAACAATCATTACAAATAACATTATCGGCGGTAATACTTTCAACTTTTTCATAGAATCATTTCTTGTTTTGACTCCAATATTCTAAAAAAGTTTAATTTACAGGGAAAATGCCAACATATAATTTCTAATACTTTACCTTTGCATGCTTATTTAATTACAAATGCGATTACACAGAAATTTATGCTTTGCCGTTATTGATGGATTATTATTAATCTTTAATGAAGGAGCTTATGCCGATAAAGTAGTACAACAACTCTTAAAACGTGACAAACGTTGGGGAAGCCGTGACCGTGGTTTTGTTGCAGAAACTACGTATGACATCGTGCGTTGGAAACGGTTATATGCACAAATAGCAAATATCAAAGAACCATTTAGTAGAGATGATGCTTGGCGTTTATTTGCCGTTTGGGCAACTTTAAAAGGGATTAAACTTCCAGATTGGAAATATTTTGAAAGTACCCCAACTCGAAAAATCAAAGGAAAATTTGACGAATTATCTAAAGAACGTAAGTTCAGAGAATCCGTTCCAGATTGGATAGATGCAATTGGAGTCAAAGAACTTGGTGAAAATCAATGGACCAAAGAACTTGCTGCACTTAATAAACAAGCCGAAGTTATTTTAAGGGTAAACACCTTGAAAACAACTAAAGAAGAATTACAATTGAAATTACAATCTGAAGAGATTGAAACTGAGTTTTTGCCAAAGCATCCATCAGCATTGAAATTAGTGGAGCGGGCAAATGTTTTTAAAACTGAAGCTTTCAAAAATGGATGGTTCGAAGTTCAAGATGCGTCTTCTCAATTAGTAGCAGCATTTCTTGATGTAAAACCAGGAATGAAAGTCGTAGATACTTGTGCTGGAGCAGGTGGTAAAACATTACATCTAGCATCACTCATGGAGAATAAGGGTCAGATTGTTGCCATGGATATTTACGAGAGTAAACTAAAAAAACTAAAAGTTAGAGCACGCCGAAATGGTGCACACAATATAGATTTAAAAGTAATTGACTCCACTAAACCAATTAAGAAACTTTATAATAAGGCTGATCGTGTTCTTATAGACGCTCCGTGTTCAGGTTTAGGAGTATTACGAAGAAATCCAGATTCAAAATGGAAATTGCAACCAGAATTTATTGACAATATTAAAGAAACTCAACAAAACGTATTGCAACAATATTCAAAAATGGTGAAAGCTGGCGGAAAGCTTGTTTATGCAACCTGTTCTGTTTTACCATCTGAAAATCAAGAACAAGTGAAGACATTTTTGACTTCTGAAGCTGGAACTGAATTTAGCTTAATAAAGGACAAAAAAATATTAGCTCACGAATCAGGATTCGATGGCTTTTATATGGCACTCCTGGAAAAAAATAGTATACAATAATAAAAAAAGCGACTTTAACGAGTCGCTTTTTTTATGGTTAATAACGACGTGAATAACTCAAAAATTAACTCTTCATATTGTACAACAAATACAAGTAAAAATTCTAAATTTGCACTTTAATAAACACAACACAAACTAAGACATAATGATTCATTTCTTTGGAAACGTAAACAGCAAGATTTTTGCAGTACAAACAGCAGAAGAATTATCAACCGAAACCATCTCCAAACTAAATTGGCTCTTTGGTAAACAACCAAAAATTGAACAAGCATCACTGGATGCTTTTTTTGTTGGACCAAGAGCTGCAATGATTACTCCATGGAGTACCAATGCCGTTGAAATCACTCAAAACATGGGGATTGAAGGAATAATTCGTATAGAAGAGTTTCAATCTATTACTGAAGATTTTTCAGACTTTGACCCAATGATCTCAGAAAAATACAGTGGATTAAAGCAAGATAGCTTTACTATTGATATTCAACCAGAACCTATTCTTGAAATTGATGATATTGCGGCTTATAATATACAAGAAGGATTAGCCTTAAACTCGGAAGAAATTGGATACCTAGAAGAGGTCGCAGTAAAAATTGGACGTAAACTAACCGACTCTGAAGTTTTTGGATTTTCACAAGTCAATTCTGAACACTGTCGTCATAAAATATTTAATGGCACTTTTGTAATTGATGGCGAAGAAAAACCAACTTCATTATTCAAATTAATTAAAGAAACCTCAAAACAACATCCTAACGATATTGTTTCAGCATATAAAGATAATGTTGCCTTTATAAAAGGTCCCGTTGTAGAGCAATTTGCTCCAAAACAAGCTGATGTCCCTGATTTTTATGAAACCAAAGAGTATGAATCTGTAATCTCAATAAAAGCAGAAACACATAACTTTCCAACAACTGTTGAGCCCTTTAATGGTGCAGCTACAGGTTCTGGGGGTGAAATTCGTGACCGATTAGCAGGAGGAAAAGGATCATTACCGTTGGCAGGAACAGCGGTATATATGACGTCATATTCTCGATTGGAAGATAACAGACCATGGGAAGATGCTGTAAATGAACGTCATTGGTTATACCAAACGCCAATGGATATTCTTATAAAAGCCAGTAATGGTGCTTCAGACTTTGGAAATAAATTTGGGCAACCTCTAATTTGTGGTTCTGTATTGACCTTTGAACATGAAGAAGACGCACGAAAATTAGGCTTTGATAAGGTTATTATGCAAGCTGGAGGAATTGGTTATGGTAAATCAGATCAAGCCTTAAAAGACATCCCAAAAACAGGTGATAAAATTGTCCTTTTAGGAGGAGAAAATTACCGTATTGGAATGGGTGGTGCTGCTGTATCGAGTGCCGATACTGGAGAATTCTCAACAGGAATAGAGCTTAATGCGGTACAACGTTCCAATCCAGAAATGCAAAAACGTGCTGCCAACGCCGTTCGTGGGATGGTAGAAAGTGATGAAAATTTTATCGTTTCTATTCATGATCATGGTGCTGGTGGACATTTAAACTGTTTATCTGAATTGGTGGAAGACACTGGAGGAAAAATAGATTTAGATAAATTACCTGTTGGTGATCCAACATTATCAGATAAAGAAATAATTGGTAATGAGTCTCAAGAACGCATGGGATTAGTGATTGCCGAAAAACATATTGATCAATTAGAACGCATTGCTGAACGTGAACGCTCCCCTATGTACACTGTGGGAGATGTTACTGGAGACGACAGATTTACATTTGAGTCTAAAACCAAAGGTAATAAGCCTATGGATTTGGCCATGGAAGATATGTTTGGGAGTTCTCCTAAAACGATCATGACCGATAAAACGATTACAAGAGATTATGATAAAGTAACTTATGACTCTAGTAAATTCTATGACTATTTAGATCAATTAGTACAATTAGAGGCCGTAGCGTGTAAAGACTGGCTAACCAATAAAGTAGACCGTTGTGTTGGTGGTAAAGTTGCCAAACAACAATGTGCAGGACCATTACAATTACCATTAAATAATTGTGGTGTTATGGCCTTAGATTATAAAGGTAAAGAAGGTATTGCAACCTCTATTGGGCATTCACCAATTTCTGGATTAATTAATCCAACCGCTGGAAGTAGAAATAGTATTACTGAGGCATTAACTAATATAATTTGGGCCCCTTTAAAAGATGGTTTACATAGCGTTTCTCTATCAGCTAACTGGATGTGGCCTTGTAAAAATGAAGGTGAAGATGCTAGATTATATGAAGCTGTAAAAGCCATTTCAGAATTTGCTATCGATTTAGGAATTAATGTACCAACAGGGAAAGATTCACTATCAATGAAGCAGAAATATCCTAATGAAGAGGTTGTTTCTCCCGGAACTGTAATTATTTCAGCAGCTGGAAATTGTAATGACATCACTAAAGTGATTGAACCTGTATTTCAAAAAAATGCTGGGGATATTTATTATATCAACCTTTCTCAAGACAGTTATAAATTAGGAGGCAGCTCTTTTTCTCAAATTGTAAATAAAATAGGAAACGATTGTCCAACAGTCACAAGTCCAGAATTTTTAAAATCAACTTTTAATACCATCCAGAATCTCATAAGATCTGGCAAAATTGTAGCTGGGCACGATGTAGCTTCAGGAGGATTAATTACAACCTTATTAGAATTATGTTTTGCTGATGTAAATCTCGGAGCAGATTTAAATCTTTCTGCTTTAAATGAAAGTGATTCGTTTAAAATCTTATTTGCTGAAAATGCAGGAATTGTGATTCAATCAACTGATAATTCTATAGAACAATTACTTTCAGAAGCAAATATTGAATTTTTCAATATTGGAAAAGTAACAGAAAGTGACAGTCTAAACATTGTCAATAATGACGATTCTTATGTAATGACTGTGTCAAAATTACGAGACATGTGGTATAAAACCTCATTCTTACTTGACCAAAAACAAACAGCAAATAATTTAGCTGAGGATAGATTTAACAACTACAAAAATCAGCCATTACAATATACATTCCCATCACAATTCTCTGGAAAATTACCATTAATTGAAGGGACTAAGCCTAGGCCAAAAGCGGCAATTCTTCGTGAAAAAGGAAGTAATAGTGAGCGTGAAATGGCAAATGCCATGTATTTAGCTGGATTTGATGTTAAAGATGTTCACATGACCGATTTAATTTCGGGTCGTGAAACCTTAGAAGATATTCAATTTATTGGTGCTGTTGGAGGATTCAGTAATAGTGATGTATTAGGTTCAGCTAAAGGTTGGGCTGGTGCATTTTTATACAACGAAAAAGCCAATACTGCATTAAAGAATTTCATTAAGAGAGAAGACACTTTATCTGTTGGGATTTGTAATGGTTGCCAACTCTTTATGGAATTGGAGATTATCAATCCAGAGCATGATGTTCATGGAAAATTGTTACACAATGATTCTCATAAACACGAAAGTAATTTTACATCAGTAAGCATTCAAGAAAACAATTCTGTAATGTTATCTTCCTTAGTAGGAAGTACGCTTGGTGTTTGGATAAGTCATGGTGAAGGAAAATTTGATCTTCCTTTAACTGAAGACAATTATAATATCGTTGCCAAGTATGGTTATGATGCCTATCCTTCTAATCCAAACGGATCTAGCTTTAATACAGCTATGATGTGCGATAAAACTGGAAGACACCTAGTGATGATGCCACACATAGAACGTTCTACATTCCAATGGAATTGGGCACACTATCCAGAAGGAAGAACTGATGAAGTTTCACCTTGGTTAGAAGCATTTGTAAATGCTAAAAATTGGGTTGAAAAACACTAACATATTATCAATATATAAAAGAACGGTCATAGCTGTAGTTATGACCGTTTTTTGTTATTCAAAATTTTGCTATTTACTAAGTTAAAGTTCACACTATTCCTCTCAATTTATTGTAATATTGCCGCCCATAGATTGATTAACTTTTAGACCTACTTAACCCTAATGAAAAAATTACTACCCCTATTATTGTTTTGCGCTTACAATTCTCTTTTTGCACAACTTACCTTTGTTCCTGATGATAATTTTGAAGCATACTTAGAAGCCAATAGCATGGGCAATAGTATTGCCAATGATAATTATGTAAACACAGTTAATATAGCAAGTGTAACAACTCTAAATATTTCTGCTAGTAATATTATTGACTTAACAGGAATTGAGGATTTTACTGCTTTAACTGAATTGATTTGCTTTGAAAACCTATTAACAGATTTAGACCTTTCAATACTTCCGTTATTAGAACGGGTCGATGCTTCGGAAAACCTTATTTTAAATGCAAATTTTACTCAAAATCCAAATTTGGAAGTGATTTCAATAAATGAAAATTTCTTAACAAACCTTGATGTTTCCCAAAATCCAAGTTTGGTTAACTTATTTGTGGATAGTAACTCTATTACAGCTATTGATATTTCTCAAAATCCTTTGTTAGAAAAAATATCCAGTTCTAATAACAGGTTAACAAGTTTGAATGCTAAAAATGGAACTAATACTAATATATCTACTTTCGTTACTCTCGGTAATCCTGACCTAACCTGTATTCAGGTAGATAATGCAACATATTCAATCACAAATTGGACGAACATTGATATAGTGAGTAGTTTTAACGAGGATTGTGGTCCTATCTTAAATACTTCGACTATAGAACTAGATAGGTTTTCATTTTATCCTAATCCAGTAAATAATATTCTTACTATAAATTCGCAATTGTTAGACTTTGAATATTCCCTTTATAATATACAAGGCCAGAAATTTATTAAAAGCAACTCAACGATCTCTAAAACGGTTAATTTTAACAGTTATCCACCTGGACTATACATTTTAACCATCAGTTCAAACAACGAAGAACAAAGTTTCAAGATTATTAAGAATTAAATTTTATCCTTGGCAAAAGAAATAAGACTAAATTAAAAATGCCAAATTCAAAATTGGCATTTTTAATTTAGTGTATACTTTTATCAAAATCTAATAAGCGCTTTTGTAATGATATGGCCACATCAGGGTATTGTGTTACTAAATTTAGTGTTTCAGAAATATCTGTTTCTAAATTATATAATGCTAAGGAAAACTTGCCATTTTCACTGGTACTCCAGCCCATCGATTTTTTAATATGCAATTTCCATTTCCCCAATCGAATAGCTTCTAGATCACCATTTCGTCCATAGTAATAAAATGGGCGAGTTGCTATTTTACTCGTGGGATTTTCTAAGTATCCATTAATATTTAAACCGTCCAATTGTAGGGTATCCTTAATGGTAGCTCCGGATATATTAGCCAGTGTAGGAAATATATCTAGGGTAGAAACCATTTCATCACTTACAATTGCTTTAGGAATTCTGTTAGGCCAACTAATAATGCCAGGGACACGCTGCCCGCCTTCCCATGTTTGGGCCTTTTGTCCACGTAAAGGCAAAGCCGATCCTTTATGGGGACCATTATCAGAAGTAAATATGATTAAGGTATTATCATAGATCCCCTCAGTTTTTAGAGCCTTCACAACTTCACCAACACTCCAATCTAGTTCCATAATAACATCACCATAAAGACCTAATTCACTCTTTCCTTTAAATGTTTCAGAGGCATGTAGCGGCACATGAGGCATACAATGGGCTAAATACATAAAAAATGGCGACCCATCCTCCTTCATTTTAATTTGAGCAATCGCTTCCGAAGTAAACATTTGAGTTAGCAAATCCTGGTTAACTCCTTCTGCTATTAAATTTGTATCTCTATAAAAAGGTAACGGTGGTGACTGAAAATCATTATGCTTATAATAATAGCCATCCATATCATTAGAATAAGGCACCCCATAATAACTATCAAACCCCTGATTGTATGGTAAATACTTAGGTTCATGCCCCAAATGCCATTTTCCAATAATTGAGGTTGAATACCCTTGTTCTTTAAGCATTTCGGCCAAAGTAAAAGCTTCAGGTTCTAAGCCATGTTTGGAATAGGGTGAAATAACACCTTTGTGAAGTCCCAATCTTTTAGGGTATTGACCTGTTAACAAGGCTGCACGTGAAGGGGTACACACTGTAGCAGGTACATAAAAATTTGTAAATTGTATTCCGTCTTTAGCTAACGTGTCTATATGAGGTGTTTCAAATCCCTTGGCGCCGTATACACCCACATCTGAGTAACCTTGATCATCTGTAAATATTACAATAATATTAGGCCTGTCAATAGGTGCTTTTTTTTGACATGAAAGCGAAAACAACGCTATTGAAAAGAATAATATGAAGTGTTTAAATTTCATTATTAATCTCCAAGTTCCTTAATTTTAAATCTATCTAATTCGGCTGGCGTATGTTCTCTTTTCATAATCGCTTCTATTTGAGCAACAATTTCAGGGTTCAGAGCAGCAACATCATTTGATTCTGCTGGATCTGTTTTTAAATCATACAATTCAACAATCATATTTCCTTTAAAAATATTTTTACGAACTCCTTTCCAATCTCCCATTCTTACAGCTTGCTGACCTTGATAACTTGGAAATTCCCAATATAAAAATTCATGTTCTGTCTGAGTTTTATCACCTAATAAAGTTGGTAAAAAGCTAATCCCATCAATATCATTTGGTACTTCCGATTTTACAAGTTCTCCAAAAGTAGGCATCACGTCCCAAAAGGCTGAAATATGATCGGTAGTGCTTCCTGCTTCAATTTTCCCAGGCCAGCTTGCAATCATAGGAACTCTGACTCCACCTTCATAAGTAAACCCTTTAGTTCGGCCGTAATTATTTGGAAAAGGTTTAGCGCTATTAAAATATTCGGCATCTACGCCTCCAGTATACGTTGGTCCATTATCACTTGTAAACACGATTATAGTATTATCATACAAATCCAATTCTTTTAGCTTCGCTATTATTTCTCCAACCTGATCATCCAAATACGTAATCATTCCAGCATAAGCAGCATTTGGGTATCGATTTGGGAAATAGCCTCGGTTTCCAACATAAGGGTCTTCTTCTCCAAATAACTTTACATATTTATCTACATATTCATGAGGAACTTGTAAAGGTAAATGCGGTAATGGAGATGCATAATACATAAAAAATGGTTGATCCTTATTATCATCAATAAATTGTAATACTTCTTGCTGCATCAAAGCTGGGGCGTATTGCTTTTGTTCGAACTTTTGATAACTTTTAATATCTGCAATATTAGCGGTACTATCCAGTTTAGTTCGGGGTGCTATCAATTCATTTTCCAACCATATTTTTTCTTCATTTTTCCATAAATGCTTTGGATACAACTGATGTGCTTGACGTTGACAGTTATAGCCATAAAACAAATCAAATCCACTTTTGTTTGGAATCCCTTCTGTGAGAGGAGCTCCTAAACCCCATTTTCCAACTACTGCTGTTTTGTAACCCGCATTTTGTAATACTTTACCCAAGGTAACGGTAGTGTTTAGAATAGGCCTTTGTCCTTCTAAATTTGGATCATTCACAGCTTTTTCATAATCCCAAACATCTCCTCTTTCGGCCCACTCATCATTACCTCGAATACGAGCATGACCAGCATGCTTTCCTGTTAATAACATGTATCTAGAAGGTGCACAAACCGGCGCTCCCGAATAATGCTGTGTAAACAACATTCCATTGGATGCTAATGCATCAATATTAGGAGTCTGAATCTTTTCTTGACCATAAACGCCCAATTCTCCGTATCCCAAATCATCGGCCAGAATATAAATAATATTCGGCTTTTTTGGTGCTTCTTTTTCTTGACAACTAAATGTAATCAGTCCGAAAAAAATTAAACCAATTGCAGAAAAAAATGTTTTCATAAATTAAATGTGTTATCTATTAATATTGTATTCCTAAATCGTTCGTTCGAATTTCCTTTAACTTTGTTTCTAATCGTTTCTGAAACATAGAGACTACCTCTGAATATTCTGGGTTATTTGCTAAATTGGTAAATTGCTTCGGATCTTTTTCCATATTAAATAATTCAATTCCTGAACCCGCATCTTCATCATATTGTATATAAGCCCATTCCTTCGATCTTAATAAAAAAGACCGCCCACCCTGACTTACTGAAAATGCCATATCACGGACTTCAGAATCCGGATTGTCAAGAGTTTTTACCAAACTCTTTCCTTGTAAATGTACTGATGTCTCTAATCCTGCTAACTCAGATATCGTTGGGTATAAATCTAATAATTCAACAAAGGAATCACACACCTCAGCCTTCTTTCCTGGCACTTTTATTATCATAGGGATGCGCACGGATTCTTCATGTAAACTGACCTTCATCCAAAAATTATGTTCTCCTAAATGAAACCCATGATCTGACGTAAAAATCACAATTGTATTATCCTCTAGACCTTCTTCTTTCAAAGCATTGAGTACTTTCCCCACTTGGGCATCCATATAAGACACAGCAGCATAATACCCAGAAACCGCCTTCCGTTCCTGTTCTAATGACATCTGCCCATTAACACTTGTTACATAATTAATCCCTCTTTTAGGGATATCATCCCAATCGTCTTTTACTTTTTCAGGCATTTCAACACCATCTTCAGGATAGGGTTCAAAATAACTTTTAGGTGCGACAAAGGGCACATGAGGACGAACAAATCCCACTGCTAAAAAAAAGGGGG
>Ga0209395_1005188_pt1 | contig 14798 bp, 16 predicted proteins | sample GOMGulsemesocosm_3_FD_184635 | JGI IMG/M metagenome (GOLD analysis project Ga0209395, IMG submission 184635) | Methane-oxidizing microbial communities from mesocosms in the Gulf of Mexico - GOM9D Gulf of Mexico (SPAdes) (version 2) | ecosystem: Environmental > Aquatic > Marine > Cold seeps... | reverse complement strand
AAGACAACCCAAGTCTTACAACTAGAGATTATCTTGGCAAGAATCCTATTAGAGTAGTAATTGACAAAACAAACAAACTCACAAAAGACTACACTGTTTTTAATACAGCTTCTAAAACGCTTGTAATTTCTGAAAGCACTATAGATTTCAATATTCCTATTGGAACTCAAATCTGTAACTTACTCTATGTTAATGACGTTAATTCGATCATTATTGAAGGAGGCCGAATAACTTTACAAACATTTATTAACGAAAACCTATGGGATGAAGCTCGTGTTTTTATTGGAAAGACCATATTTAATACAGGCGTAAATGCTCCTAAACTTAGCGGACGTTTAATTTCAGAAACATCTATAATTGACGACACTTTAAAAATATATGTGAATGATTAAAACCTTAATCTTCGATTTTGGAGATGTTTTTATCAATCTTGATAAAGCAGCTACGGAAAGAGAATTACTAAAATTAGGCATTCCTAAAATTACGGATGAGATGTATCATCATGCGTATCAGTATGAAAAAGGGGTAATCAGCACTGCACATTTCACTTCATATTTTTGTAAATTACACCCTCACCTTTCAAAATCTGAATTAGAATATGCATGGAATGCCATTATTTTAGATTTTCCAGAGCATAGGTTGCAGTTTATTGAAGATCTATCTAGAACAAAAACATACCATATTATATTATTGAGTAACACAAACGAACTCCATATTAAAAAGGTTATAGAAAATATGGGTTTAGAGCGTTATAATCGCTTCAAGAGTTGTTTTGATGAATTTTATTTATCTCATAAAATACAATATCGAAAACCCGACACGGAAATTTTCGAATATGTACTCGAAAAAAATAATAGTGTAGCAGAGGAATGTCTATTCATTGATGATACAACAGAACATACCACATCTGCTTCTCAACTAGGATTACACACATGGAACATTAATCCCAAAAATGAAGATGTTGTAAATTTATTCACCATTAAAAGCAATTTATTTTGATATATCTCTTATTAAGCATAATAGCATCAACAGCAATATTTGTCATTTTCAAATTATTTGATCGCTACAAAATCAACACCCTCAATGCCATTGTTGTAAACTACATAACAGCATGTATAACGGGCGTCTTAAGCTATGAAGAGCGTTTTAGTACTAACGAAATAATTAGTTCAAAATGGTTTTTTGGTGCTGTTGCATTAGGTTTTTTATTTATTTCAGTTTTTAACTTAATGGCATTAACCGCACAACGTAATGGGTTATCTGTTGCATCGGTTGCAGGGAAAATGAGTGTAATAATTCCAGTAATCTTTGGAATATACGTATATAACGAATCTGTAGGGTTTCAAAAAGTGATTGGAATTGTTATGGCACTAATTGCTGTCTATCTTACAGCAGTAAAAACAAAAGGGTCTTTTAGTTTTAGTAAAGGCATGTTATTCCCATTCTTATTATTTATTGGTTCCGGAGTTATTGACACCTCAATAAAATATATAGAAACGACATATGTTGCTTCAAATGGTATTCCAATATTTTCAGCAACCATATTTGGTTGTGCGGCAATCATTGGAATTCTAATATTAAGCATAAAAGCAATACTTGGTCAATTAAAGTTTGATATTAAAAGTGTATTAGGTGGAACGCTTTTAGGTATCATTAATTATTTCTCCATTTATTTTCTTTTAAAAGCCTTACAATTTGAAGGTTTAGAAAGCTCTACTCTATTTACAGTTAACAATGTTGCTATTGTAATGGTAACAACTTTAATTGGACTTGTAATGTTTAAAGAACATATTTCAAAAAAGAATTGGATAGGCATTACCTTAGCAATAATTTCAATAATATTAGTAACACTAGCATAAGTGGAAATTAAAGACACATATAAAACCTTAACTAATGCTTCAGACGAAGTATTATTTAAAGACAAAAACAGTAAGTTTTTTGGCTATGCCTTTCCGGTGTTAAACGAAGAAAGTATAAAGCAACACATTGAAGATTTAAAAAAACAGCATCACTCCGCAAGACATTGGTGCTATGCTTATCAATTAGGAACTGAAAAAATCACTTATAGAGCAAATGACGATGGAGAGCCGAGCAATAGTGCTGGTCAACCTATTTATGGGCAAATCCAATCATTTGATATTACGAATGTTCTTATTGTGGTTGTTCGTTATTTTGGAGGAATTAAACTTGGTGTTGGAGGATTAATCAATGCCTATAGAACTGCTGCACAATTAGCATTGGAAAATGCAACCATTATTGAAAAAACAATCAACAATGAATACAAAATCACATTTGATTATAAAAACATGAATAAAGTGATGCGTATTATTAAAGAAAAAAAGATTAAAATAGTCAATCAAAAATTAGAATTAGATTGCCAAATTCATATTACCGTCAGAAAAAAAGATGCAAATCAAATTTTCGAATTATTTAACAACTTATACGAAGTTAAAATAAAGGATTTTAACGGTTAATTTTGCAGTTTATCGATAATGAATTTTGGACAACGTGTTGGTCTATTGGTTTTCATATTAATAAACGCCAAAACTGTATTACCAAAAGTCAAAATTTCACCATCTTGATTGGTTATTTCATAGCTAAATTCTATAGTCGCTGTAGGCATTTTCACAAGACTAGTTTTGATACAAATTTCATCATCATAACAGGCAGATTTCTTATAATTTAAAGATAGAGATACCACGGGAAGCATTACCCCATCTATCTCCATCTGTTTATACGAGATTCCTAAACTACGTAACCATTCTATTCGTGCTATTTCCAAATAACTTGAATAATTGCCGTGATACACAACTCCCATCTGGTCCGTTTCACCATATCGTACTCGTATCTTTGTTTTGTGATATTTCATTTTATAAATGTAATCGATTTTAAAATATTTTTTGTACTTTCATCGGGATTTAAACATGCGAAAAAAAAACTAAATAATCAATAGCTTTCTATTTTTTTTTTTAGATTTTTGTTCACATATTTGTCACATAGAAAACAGCCAGTAGAAAACATATTCTCTATTACTTTCTATAACCAACTAACTAACTTAAAATTTTAACACGAACATGAGTATAACTGCGCAATCGGTCTGGGGAAACTGTCTAAATTTCATAAAGGATAACATCCAACCGCAAGCATATAAAACTTGGTTTGAGCCCATTAAAGCAGTTAAGCTTACAGAGAACGCATTAAGTATTCAAGTTCCAAGTAAATTTTTCTATGAATGGCTCGAGGAGCACTATGTTAAAATCTTAAAAGTATCTCTAACAAAAGAACTTGGAGAAACTGCCAAATTGGTTTACATTATTAAAATGGAAAACACTTACGGCAATAAACAACCCTTTACAGAAAGAATCCCAAGTTCCAATAGAGTTTCTGTAAAATCTCAAACTGTTGAAATTCCATTAAAGAATAAAAGTCCTGAACTCAAGAATCCATTTGTGATTCCTGGAATTAGAAATGTTAAAATTGAATCACAACTAAATCCAAATTATAGTTTTGAAAATTTTCTTGAAGGCGACTCTAATCGATTAGCCCGAAATGCTGGTTTAGCTGTTGCAAACAAACCCGGTGGAACATCTTTTAATCCATTATTAATATTTGGAGGTGTTGGCCTGGGGAAAACCCACTTAGCTCATGCTATTGGAGTTGACATTAAGGACAAATACCCAGAAAAAACGGTTTTATATATTTCAGCAGAAAAATTCACGCAACAGTATATTGATTCTGTTAAGAAGAATAATAGAAATGATTTTATTCATTTTTATCAAATAATTGATGTTTTAATCATTGATGATGTTCAGTTCTTATCAGGAAAGTCTGGTACTCAAGATGTATTCTTCCATATTTTTAATCATTTACATCAAAACGGAAAACAGGTTATCTTAACAAGTGATAAAGCACCTGTTGATATGCAAGACATTGAACAACGTTTATTATCTCGTTTTAAATGGGGATTATCGGCAGAATTGCAAACGCCAGATTTCGAAACTAGAGTTTCAATATTAAAAAATAAATTGTATCGAGACGGTGTTGAGATGCCTGAAGATATTATTGACTATGTTGCCAAACATATTAAAACCAATGTTCGTGAATTAGAAGGTGCTATTATTTCTTTAATCGCACAATCATCTTTCAATAAAAAAGAAATCACAATTAACCTTGCCAAAGATATTGTTGAAAAATTTGTAAAAAACACCAAACGAGAAGTATCTATAGACTACATTCAAAAAGTAGTTTCAGATTATTTCCAAATGGATGTAGACACTTTACAGTCTAAAACCCGAAAACGTCATATCGTTCAAGCTAGACAATTAGCGATGTTTTTTGCTAAAAAATTCACCAAAGCATCACTGGCTAGTATTGGCTCTCAAATTGGTAAACGCGATCATGCCACCGTGCTTCACGCTTGTAAAACAGTTGATAATTTATCATCTACAGACAAGCAATTTAGAAAGTATGTTGAAGACCTTTCTAAAAAACTTTCGCTTTAACACCGTATTAAATGACTAAAATATTAATGGTATGTTTAGGTAATATATGCCGATCACCATTAGCTGAAGGAATTTTAAAATCAAAATTGCCAAAAACAGAATTCATCATTGATTCTGCAGGAACAAGTAATTATCATATTGAGCAACTCCCTGATGCCAGATCCATTGCAATAGCAAAAAAACACGAGATAAACATAACAGATCAAAGAGGGAGACAATTTGTAGTTACAGATTTTGACACATTTGATTATATCTATGTAATGGACACATCCAACTACGAAAATGTTATTAAACTAGCTCGTAATTCTCAAGACATATCCAAAGTAAAACTAATTTTAGACGAATTGCCAGACAATTCTATCAGTAATGTACCAGATCCATATTACGGAGGAGATCAAGGCTTTCAAAATGTATTTGAATTATTAGAACAAGCATCAAATTGCATCGCAAAAAAATTACTTGAATAACCATCTCAAGGTTTTTATAATTATTACTTTAGAAATAACTACAAAAGGATTGTACCTTGTAGAAGTTAGTAAAAATCAAAATACTTTATAAAATAATCAACTTACATGAATACATTAAACGGAAAGTTATATTTAATTCCAACGAGGCTTGGTGATAATGCTCCCTTAGAAGTATTACCAATTTCTATTAAGAAAATTATTGAAACTGTTGATGACTATATTGTAGAGAACGAAAAAACAGCTCGACGGTTTATTAAAAAAATAAGCGCAAGCAAGCCTCAACAAACACTAAACATGCATGTCTTAAACAAATATACTGAAGCTAGTGAGCTGCCAAGTTTCTTAAACGCATGCACAAGTGGAAAACCTGTTGGCTTATTATCTGAGGCAGGCTGCCCTGGAATTGCTGATCCTGGTGCAGAAATAGTAAAAATTGCACATGAAAATGATATTACTGTTGTGCCTTTGGTAGGACCTTCTTCAATTTTATTAGCACTCATGAGCTCAGGGATGAATGGACAAAGCTTTACATTTAATGGATACTTACCCATTGACAAAGGGGAGCGTCGTGCTGCATTAAAAAAGCTTGAACGTATTTCATTCGAACAAAACCAGACACAAATATTTATTGAAACACCGTATAGAAACAACAAAATGCTTGAGGAAATTTGTGCTTCCTTAAATAACAACACAAGAATATGTGTTGCATGTGATATTACACTTCCTACAGAATTTATTAAAACTAAAACCGTAAAGGACTGGAAACACACCAATGTAGATCTTCACAAAAGACCTTCCATATTTATAATTCAAAAAGACTAATTATTATAACAAGCTTGCCTTAGCACTTCTATTAGGAGTAATTTCAGAAGTATCATATCCGGAGAACTTACTCATGTAATTTTTAATTGTAGTACCGTAGGCATCAGCAAAACCGATAGCACCATAACTTCTCAAATACTTTTTCACACTTCCAGGCCCAGCAAGATGTGCTGCAGCTAAAATACCAGATTCTGTGACTAAAACTCCATCAATTTGCTTTCCAACAAATCGTTTAATATCGCGCCTTAAAATCCACTTATTTCGTTGAGTATTTGCAATAAATGCTTTTTCTTGAAGTTTAGGGTTCTCCAAAAATTGCTCTGAATTATATATCCCAATAACTTTTAAAGTCCCTTTCCCAAATTGATACTTTCCTAAATAACCCAAAGTATTAACAACAAAATAGTTTCCTCGAGACTCCTTAAAAGCAAGGGCTTCTTTAAATCCAACAAAGGACTTACCTAAATTAGGAGAGTTAAAATATATTATCTCTGAAGTATTGTCCTGAGGGATTTCACTAGATATATTATAACTAAGGTCTAAACACTGAATAGAATACTTTTCCATATCTAAAACCTCACTTGTATTTAATGCAGCAATAAATGCAACAAACAATACAACTGGAATAACTGAATATGCTACTAATCCTTTATACATAATTTAGAATTTATAAAGCGTTAAATATTAATTTAGTTAGCTTTATATTTCAGCGTGCAAAATTACACCTTTTATTAATATATTCAAAATTAATCGTTTAAGTGTATTTTATAAAAGCACAATAGATGAAATACAGCCTTATATCGCTATTAAATAAGGACTTTAGGAGAGTGATTTTTAACGTTTACATCATTAAAAATTGAGATTAAAACGCTATTATATATAATAATTATAAAACAAATTTACATTAAAACCCTAATGAATTAAGCTCAACTCGTTTTGAGTTTTACACAAATTATTAACAAATTTGAACTCTAATCAAACTAAGCACAAATCACTAAAATCAATATATTCAATCATTTACACCTTAGAAAAAGATTTCAAAAGCATTCATTTAATGGCAAGATTATAGACATCTGAAAGGATAAATCAAGGTGATTCAAAGAAATCAATACCCTAGAAAACAAAAAGAAACATGTCGTATATTATAGGTTGCAAAACACTAATAAAAATTTATTCGGCAATGACAAAAGTTATATTATGATTTTAATAACAGTCTACTAAATTGCTAAAAACTCATAATATTATTGAACATAAATGTTAATTTTTTAGAGCATATAGCAAAATTCCCGCTAGACACCGAGAATAAGATATCAAAATTTGGGATTAAACCGTGTTATCTTCATCTCAAAAACAAGAGCCTCAGTCCTTCCATTTTTGTTGAAATCATTCTAATTATTGTTCAAAAATATAGGATCATTTCAAAAAAGTAAAACTATCGTCTAATGCCTTGTTTGGATAAATGCCTTTGATAATCACGCGCATTTTGGTTATGCTGCGATAAAGTTCTAGCAAACTTATGAAACCCTGGCTTAGTGGCGTCTGCAGCAAAATAAAAATAACGATGTGTTTCATAATTAAGAACGGCATCAATTGCTGAAATATCCGGCATAACAATCAATCCTGGAGGTAAGCCTGTATTTTTATAAGTATTATAGGGCGAGACAATAGCCTTATGTTCATTTAAAACACGACGAATAATAGTATTTCTATACTTAGGCAATTGATAAGCTGCAAATTTTAAAGTTGGGTCAGCCTGTAATGGCCAATCATTTTTCAAACGGTTCACATAAACTCCTGCAATTCTAGGCTGCTCAGATTTTTGCTTCGACTCCTCCTGAACAATTGATGCTAAAGTCATCACTTTATAGGGATTTAACCCTATCGCTCTTGCTTTAGCTAATCTTGAATCATTCCAGAATTTATTATACTCCTTTAACATTTTACTTCTAAATCCTTCTGCAGAGGTATTCCAGAAAAACTCATAACTATTAGGCAAATACATTCCTAAACCTGTTGCTTGATTAAATCCATTTTTCTCCATGAATTCAATATCAGTAAATGCGGTTACTAAAGAGATACTGTCTGCTTCAATTTGACTCGCAATACGCAATGCCAATTGCTCCATAGAGTTTTGATTATTGAAGGACACGCGAACAGGTATACTATTACTCCTAATGGAATTAATAATATCATTATTAGTCATATCTTTCTTTATCTTATATTTCCCAGCCTTTATATTGCTTACATATTTTTTTCGTGAAGCCAAAGCATCAAAAGACTTAATATCTTTTAAAAGCGGCTCCAAATCAGCTCTTACTTGAGCATATGACGCTGTTGATTTTATATATATATACGCTTCATCATTATTAAAAGCAGTATTAGGCACAAACATTGCCGAGTATATATAATAGGCAAAATAACCCGCTATAACTAGTCCAATTAGCACAATCGCAAGAAGTATTTTTTTAAAGTACATTAGTATTTATAAGTTGAAATAAATATTCGTTTTTATAGTTTCCATTCACAAAATTCCAATCCTTTTTTAGGCCAATTTCTTTAAACCCCTGATTGGTAAAAAGATGAATACTTGCGGTATTCTCTTCCGAAATATTACAATATAATTGATGCAAATGTAGATGTTTGAAGCAATAATCACTCAATAGATGCAATGCTTCAGCTCCAAACCCTTGTTTTCTGTTTTTAATATCTTTAATTAAAATCCCAATCCCAGCACGCTTGTTTGAAAAATCGAAATCAAAAATATCAATCATTCCTATAGCGGAATTATCTTGAGTAGAAATAACCAATCGTAACTGTTTAACTTCATAAATATCCTTATGTGCATGTTCCAGATATTGTTTAATTAAAAATTTGGAATATGGTGTTTGAGTATTACTCACTTCCCAGATATCTTCATCATTTTCTATCTCATGGATAAAATCAAGATCCTCTGGCTCAAGAGCACGTAAATAAATTAATTCTCCTTTTAAGGTTACCATTCTACCTCTCCTTTATACACCAATGTTGCTGGCCCCATTAACCAAACATCATTAAATTCGTCTTTCTGCTTTTGAAATGACACTTTCAAATCACCTCCTTTAGTTTTTAAGGTTAAAATATTTTTTTCTGTTTCACCAATATAATGCATAGCTATAGCTACCGCAGTTACTCCAGTACCACATGATAAGGTTTCATCCTCAACGCCGCGCTCATAGGTTCGTACTGCAAAAGTGTTCTCACTAATTTTTTCTACAAAATTAACATTAGTACCCATCTCATTGTATGGCTGGCCATTTCTAATAATTGCACCTTCTTTTTTTACATTTAAGGATTCCAAATTATTATTAAATGCTACATGATGTGGTGACCCTGTATCAAGAAACACATGCTGTTCATGCTTTTGCACATTAGCAACATCTTGCATTTGCAATTTCACTGTCGTACCTTCTATAATAGCATGATGCATCCCGTCAATAGCTTCAAAGGCTGCTTTATTTTCAATAACACCAATGTGCTTTGCAAATGCAACAAGACAACGTCCACCATTACCGCACATTGTGCTTTCATTACCATCGGCATTATAATATACCATTCTAAAATCTTCGGAATCATGGTTTTCTAATAAAATAAGACCATCTGCCCCTATTCCAAATCGCCTATCACATAACTTAGCAATAAGCTTAGTGTTTTCTTTTTCAAAAACAGCATTGCGATTATCCATAATCACAAAATCATTTCCTGTACCCTGATATTTATAAAATGTGTATGTCATATTAGTACGCAAAGATATAAATATTAAACCGTATTTCGTATTGTTAAATGAGCGTTAAAGTTGCAGTTAAAAACAGTTAAAGTAGAGGCATTAAATCAATAAATCTTTAATTTTAATCGTTATCAAATTATAAAACATTTAAAATAGTTAAAGACATATGAAAAAGATTTTCACACTTATCTTTGTATCAGCATTAGGAGGAGCACTGACATTAGGAGCCTATAAATTATTTATTGAAAACGATAACACTGTTGCTATAGAGCATCCTAAATCTACTCCTTTCACAATACCTGTTAACTACAATACCAACAATTCCCCTTTAGTAAAAAGCGAAACCATTGACTTTACCTCTGCTGCCGAAAAAACGATTAACACAGTCGTTCATGTTAAAAACACCACTACAAGTAAAGGTCAAAATACTTTTGAAGATCTATTTTTTGGAAAACGATCACAACGCCCTCAAATAGGGACTGGGTCTGGTGTTATATTTTCTCCAGATGGATTAATTATTACTAATAATCATGTTATCGAAGGTGCACAATCGATTTCAGTAACCTTAAATAATAACAAAACATATGAAGCCAAATTAATAGGAACAGATTCTGAAACGGATATTGCCCTATTAAAAATTGATACTGATGAAGATCTACCCTTCACCACTTTTGGTGATAGCGATAACGCTAAAATTGGCGAATGGGTTTTAGCTGTTGGTAACCCCTTTAACTTAACCTCTACGGTAACTGCAGGAATTATCAGTGCAAAATCAAGAGACCTTTCAGGCGGAAACATTCAATCATTTATTCAAACTGATGCTGCAGTAAACCCTGGTAACTCTGGAGGTGCTTTGGTCAACACTAATGGAGAGCTTATTGGTATTAACACTGCAATAACTTCACAAACTGGATCGTATGTTGGCTATTCATTTGCAGTTCCAAGTAATATCGCTAAAAAAGTAGTTGAAGATATTATGGAGTTTGGAAATGTACAAAATGGTATTTTAGGAGTTTCAGGAGGTTCTCTAAATAGTTCTTATGCCAAAACGGTAGGCGTAGAAGAGACAGAAGGATTCTTTGTTGATTCTGTTGAAAAAAATTCTGGTGCAGAAGTAGCTGGAATAAAGAAGGGAGATGTAATTAAAAAATTAGATGACATTAAAATCTCTAAGTTTTCTGATTTGAAAGGATTTTTAAACACCAAAAGACCAAATGATGTAGTTAATGTGAGGGTCTTGAGGGATGGTGTAGAAAAAACATTCCCAGTAAGGCTTTCAAACATTGAAATTAGTGCCGTAAAATTTATGGATGTCGAATTTAGAAATCTTAATGATAAAATGAAAGAGGCCTATGATACTAAAATTGGAGTTTTTGTCTCCCAAAATAAAAATTCCAAGCTTTATAAAGCTATAGGCCTTAATAGAGGTCAAGTAATAACTGCTATTAATGGAAAATCAATAAAATCCATTAAAGACATCTCTACATTAAAAGAAAAATATGGAGATGCTTTCGAAGATAAAATAAATTCCATCGAACTCATTGATAGAACTGGCCAAAAAAAGCAATTTATTTTTAGATAAATATTCATAAATAAAAGCAATTTAAAGCCCTTCAAAATATTATGCATTTGAAGGGCTTTTAATTTTCTCAAAAAAGCTTACGAAAACGTTTGAAATATGTTACTTTTGCGCAAAATTTAAACAACACACTAAACTAAATTACAATGAGTTTTAACGAAACTTATGAAAAAGAATTAGCCTTTCAAGCAGACCGTAGAAGAGCAACAGTTGAATTTATAAAAATTGTTAGTGATCTTTGGTATGACAAGTCGATAGAGTTAGTTATTTTTAGAAACCAATTAATTGATAGAAATGTTAGCGAAATTTTAAACCTCCATGAATATGCTGGAGAGTTTGTTCAAAAACCAATTTCAATTTTTGATTCGGTAGAAATTGCTCAAGCAATTAAAACACTTGATATTCCAATTTCAAAACTAGATATTGGAAAATTAACTTACGAGTATCATTTGGAAGATGATAAGTACAATAATGCCATGGCATTTGTTGCTGATAAGTTAAAAGACGCAAGAAAAAACGGAGCTATTCAACCAAAGGATGTGATACTATATGGTTTTGGTAGAATTGGACGCCTTGTAGCTCGCGAATTAATGAGTAAAACTGGAAAAGGCAGCCAATTAAGATTAAGAGCTATTGTTACACGTGGTACAATTAATCATACGGTATTAGAAAAAAGAGCATCATTGTTACGAAATGATTCTGTACATGGTGACTTTTCTGGAACTGTAGTCGCAGATGCAGAAAACAATGCATTAATTATTAATGGTACTACGGTTAATATTATTTCTGCCAATGCGCCAGAAGATATCGATTATACAACCTATGGCATAGATAATGCCTTAGTTATTGACAATACCGGAGCATTTAGAGATAAGGAAGCCTTAAGTCGCCACTTAACTTCAAAAGGTGTTGACAAGGTTCTTTTAACAGCTCCTGGAAAAGGAATTCCAAATATTGTTCATGGTGTGAATCAATTTGAAAATGATCCTGACAAAGTTGATATTTTCTCTGCAGCATCTTGTACTACAAATGCTATAACACCTGTATTAAAAGCCATAGAAGATTCTTTTGGTATAAAAAGTGGACATCTTGAAACGATTCATGCATATACAAACGATCAAAATTTGGTTGATAATATGCACAGTAAATACCGTCGTGGTAGAGCTGCTGCCTTAAATATGGTTATTACAGAAACTGGTGCTGGAAAAGCAGTGAGTAAAGCATTGCCTTCCCTCGAAGGAAAACTAACTTCTAATGCGATTAGAGTTCCTGTTCCTAATGGTTCTTTAGCTATATTAAGTTTAGATATAAAAAATGGCACTTCTGTAGACGGGGTAAACTCGGTAATTAAGAAATATGCCTTAGAAGGTGATTTGGTTGAACAAATAAAATATGAGCTAAGCGATGAACTTGTATCTAGCGATATTGTAGGAAGCTCTGCTCCTTCAATATATGATAGTAAAGCAACAATTGTTCGTCCAGATGGAAAAAACATCATCTTATATATTTGGTATGATAATGAATATGGATATAGTCATCAAGTGATTAGACTTGCCAAATACATTGCAAAAGTAAGACGCTACACATATTATTAGTAGATAAATTCGAATAAACACTTTTTTATTGATATATATGGCCTCACAATTTGTGGGGCCTATTTATTTAATAATTATCTTTACAATTATTCTAAATAAATTACATACTCATATGAAGTCATTTAAGAAATCCCTTATCACCTTATTATTAATATTTGGTTCTAGTGCAATATTTGCTCAAGCATTAAAAACCCAAACAATTAATGAAGGGAGCATTGATGACCAATTTGAATTTGTTTTAATAAAATCTAGCAATTGGAATGATGAAAGAGGACAAGCTTATGAAGTTATTAAAAGCAATTTAATTTTAAGTTTAAAGGCACATGTACAAGATTCTCTAAAAGCTATTAAAAATCGATTAGATAGCACGAACACTATTGTACAAACTCAACAGGATGAAATAGAGTCTTTAAAAGTCGACTTATCAAAAACTCAGGATACTTTAAACGCTACAAACATAGAAAAAAACAGTATGTCTCTTTTTGGATTTCCAATGAATAAAACCAGTTACAATTTGCTCATGTGGATCACAATTTTGGCCCTATTTGCATTGTTACTTCTATTTATCATTAAATTTAAAAACAGCAATTCAGTGACAAAAATTGCAAAAGATAATTTAGCCGATGTAGAAGAAGAATTTGAAGAACATCGACGTATAGCACTTGAACGTGAACAAAAAGTGAGACGCCAATTACAAGACGAAATTAACAAACAAAAAAGTTAATATTATATATTAAATAATCTATTTAACATCTGTAATTAAAATTACAAATGTTACTAATTATATCCATGACAATTATCCAAGCCCAAATAGAACACCTTAATGTATTAGCACCTCTTTTTGATGATTACCGCGTATTTTACGAGCAATCATCTGATGTAAAGGAAGCAAAGACTTTTATAAAAGCGCGTATCATTAATAAGGATTCCATAATCTATATCGCAATTATAGATTCAAAAGTGGTTGGTTTCACGCAACTTTATCCTTTATTTTCTTCAGTATCTATGGAGCAAATGTATTTATTAAACGATTTATATGTCAATTCAAACTACCGAAATAAAGGTATTGGACAACAACTCATAAAGGAAGCTAAAGATTTTTGTGTTACCAATAATTATAAAGGATTAGCCATTCAAACTGCAAATAATAATCCCGCACAACATTTATATGAACGCTTAGGGTTTAAGAAAGATACTGATCTTCATTTTTTTTGGACAAACAACAATGAGTAATGTTTGAAAAGTATTGCGATTCTTCGCATCTTTGCAAACATGAGAATTGATATTATCACTGTTTTACCTGAATTAATTAAAAGCCCATTTGAAGCTTCAATATTGAAACGCGCTATTAAAGCAAAACTTGTTGAAGTTCACTTTCATAATCTTAGAGATTATACAACCGATAACTATAAGACTGTTGATGATACGCAATATGGAGGTGGTGCTGGTATGGTGATGTTAATTGAACCCATAGACAAATGTATCTCAGGGTTAAAGGCATTACGTGATTATGATGAAGTCATTTACATGACTCCAGATGGCGAAAAACTTAATCAAGGAATCGCAAACCATATGTCTTTAAAAAAGAATATCATCATTCTTTGCGGACATTATAAAGGTGTAGACCAACGTGTGAGAGATCAATTTATAACCAAAGAAATTTCTATTGGAGACTACGTATTATCTGGTGGAGAACTTGGTGCAGCCGTGTTATGTGATGCCATTATCAGATTAATTCCTGGGGTTTTAGGAAACGAAACCTCTGCTTTAACTGATTCTTTCCAAGATGGACTATTGGCACCACCTATTTATACCCGGCCAAGAGAGTACAAAGGTTGGAAAGTTCCTGAATTGTTATTTAGCGGAAATTTTCCTGAAATTGAAAAATGGCGTGAAGAGAAAGCTTATCAACACACAAAAGATAGGCGCCCTGATTTACTTGACGATTAACCACCATATAGAAAGTCTTTGTTCAGGCAATAAATTGTATTCATAAAATCAACTTCTACCCTTTTATCTCAGGATTTGAGATTGACTTGATAACAACTTTTTTATAGATAATAGAAAATA
>Ga0209395_1005182_pt1 | contig 14809 bp, 9 predicted proteins | sample GOMGulsemesocosm_3_FD_184635 | JGI IMG/M metagenome (GOLD analysis project Ga0209395, IMG submission 184635) | Methane-oxidizing microbial communities from mesocosms in the Gulf of Mexico - GOM9D Gulf of Mexico (SPAdes) (version 2) | ecosystem: Environmental > Aquatic > Marine > Cold seeps... | reverse complement strand
TAACAGCATTGGAATACTAAGAATTGTAGCAAAATTAATCCCACCAACAGCTTTGTTATCCGCATTTTTAAGTGCTTGTTTCTTTTCGGAACGCCCTTCTACAATACTATATAGAATAGGAATTATGATTAAGGTTAACACCGATGCCGTTAGCATTCCCCCAATAACTACGGTTGCTAAAGGACGTTGTACCTCAGCGCCTGCAGAGGCAGAAATTGCCATTGGTAAGAATCCTAAAATATCTGTGGAAGCGGTTAAAAATATTGGTCTTATGCGCTCTTTAGTTCCTTTTATGATTCGCTCTTTGAGTCCTAATCCTTCTGCTTTTAAATCGTTCATACTGGTGATTAATACTAAGCCATTTAATACCGCTACTCCAAACAGTACAATAAACCCAATTCCAGCGGAGATGCTAAACGGCATGTCACGCATCCATAGGGCAAAAATTCCACCGATGGCTGATAAAGGAATGGCCATGTAAATCATGATAGACTGGCTGAATGATTTTAAGGCGAAAAATAGTAACACAAAAATAAGTGCCAATGCAATAGGAACGACAATCATTAAACGTGATTTTGCACGTTCTAAATTTTCAAATGTTCCTCCGTATTTGATATAATAACCCGATGGTAAATCTAAGTCGGCGTCCAACGCTGTCTGAATCTCATTCACCACGGATTCTACATCTCTTCCTCTAACATTTATCCCTACATAAGTTCTACGATTGGTCCCTTCTCTAGATATTTGCATAGGACCTGATTCATAACTAATGGTAGCTACTTCTTTCATTGGAATCTGATTCCCGTTGGGCAAATCAATATAAATGTTTTTTAAGTCACTCATACTTTGCTTATGCTCTTTTTTCAGTCGAACCACCAATTCAAATCGTTTTTCTCCTTCGAAGATTAGTCCGGCTGTTTCTCCACTAAAAGCAGTTCTAACAATGGTATTCAAATCTTGAACATTCAATCCATATTGTGCTAGCTTTTGTCGTTCGTATTTTACGGTCATCTGTGGAAGCCCTTTTGTAGCTTCTACTTTCATGTCTGCAACCCCTGGTACTTTACCTATAATTTCAGACATTTTCTGTGCATAAGTGGCCAGTACATCTAGATCTTCTCCAAATAGCTTGATGGCAACATCTTGTCGCACTCCCGTCATCAACTCATTAAAACGGAGTTCTAAGGGTTGTGAAAATTCATAATTCACTCCTGGAATTACCGATAACTTTTCTTTGATTTTTTCAATTAATTCCGGTTTAGACTTTGCTGATACCCATTCGTCCATTGGTTTTAACATCACAAACATATCTGCAATGTCCATCGGCATAGGATCGGTTGGTAATTCTGCCACTCCAATTCTAGAACCTACTTCGGTTACTTCAGGGAAGTTGTCTAAAATGATACTTTCTATAAGTGATGAAACCTTTTCTGTTTCTTCCAATGAGCTCCCTGGTTTTAACAAGGCCTGCATGGCGATATCTCCTTCATCTAATTTGGGGATAAATTCCCCTCCCATAGAAGAAAATGTTACAGAAGCTAGCACTAGCATCGCTACGGCTATTCCTAAAATTAATTTCTTTTTGTTCAAGGCTGCTACGAGAATAGGTTCGTATTTATCGCTTAACCAAGCTATAAATGTATCTCCCCATAATTTTTTCTCGGATGGTTTCTTGCTCATAAATAAAGCAGCAACCATTGGCACATAGGTCAAACATAAAATCATGGCGCCAATAACGGCAAAACTAAAGGTCATCGCCATGGGCGTAAACATCTTTCCTTCCACACCTTGTAGTGTAAGAATAGGTAGGAAAACGATCAAAATAATTAATTGCCCAAAAAATGCGGCGTTCATCATTTTACTGGATGATTTATAGGAGATACCGTCTAAATCCTCTTGAGACAATTCCTTCTTCTTTGTCTTTTGTACATGCATCACCGTATAAAAGACAACGCTTTCTACAATAATCACAGCTCCGTCTACAATAATTCCAAAATCGATGGCTCCGAGACTCATTAAATTGGACCAAACACCAAAAATGTTCATCATTATATAAGCAAATAGGAGTGATAGTGGGATGGTAGACGCTACAATTAATCCTCCTCTAAAGTTTCCTAAAAACAGCACTAGTACAAAAATAACAATCAATCCACCTTCCAGTAAGTTGTTGCGAACTGTACTTGTGGTACGTTCAATTAAATCGGCACGGTCTATAAAAGGCTTGATGCTGATTCCTTCAGGTAGGGATTTTTCGATACTTATAATTCGCTCTTTTACACGGTCTATAACATCGTTTGAATTTTCTCCTTTAAGCATTAAAATCATTCCTCCAACGGCATCTCCTTTTCCGTTTTTAGTAAAAGAACCGAACCGTACGGCATTTCCTATGCGAACATCAGCGACGTCTTTTATAAGGATAGGGACTTCGTTTTCTGTTTTTACTACGATTATATTGATGTCCTCAATAGAGCGGGCCAAACCTTCACCTCGAATAAAATTGGCCTTGTGATTTTTTACAATATAAGCGCCTCCAGTATTCTCGTTATTTGTTTCTAGAGCGGTGAAAATTTCAGCCATTGTAACGCCCATGCTTTTTAGGCGATTTGGGTCTATGGCTACTTCGTATTGTTTTACGCGACCTCCAAAACTATTGACTTCTACCACGCCTTTAAGCATGGCCATCTGGCGTTTTACGATCCAATCTTGGTAGGTTCGTAAGTCTGTATCAGTGTATTTGTCCTCAAATTCAGGTGTTACGTCTAAGGTGTATTGGTAGATTTCCCCAAGTCCTGTACTGATAGGTCCCATAAAAGGAGCGCCAAATTTTTCTGGAATTTGTCCTTTTACATCGCCTAGTTTTTCTGAGACTAACTGTCTTGGTAAATAGGTTCCCATATCGTCTTCAAAAACGATGGTAACTACCGAGAGTCCAAAACGTGAAATCGAGCGAATTTCTGTCACGCCTGGTAAATTAGCCATGGCCAATTCTACTGGATAAGTGACAAATTGTTCAATATCTTCTGTTCCTAAATTAGGGGAAGTGGTGATCACTTGTACTTGATTGTTTGTGATGTCTGGAACGGCATCAACGGGTACTTTATTCATGGAGAAAATACCGACTCCAATCCAAGCAATCATCATAATTCCTATAATGAGCTTGTTGTGTATTGAAAATGAGATTATTTTATTAATCATATTTTTTAACTTGATAAATGAATGGATAGTTTGTAAAAAGGGATAATACTATTTTACAAACAATAAAATTAGCTTCCAATTAGAAGCATCCGTAGGTTAACAAGTTAAAGTAGGAGGGCCGCGGTTGGGCGAGTTTTCTAGTGCAGGTGATTTGAAGAAGGTAGCTTCATTTGAAAAATGAGTTGCACTTTCTAAAGGCTGTTCAAGAACTATAATAAAGGAGTACGCCATGGCAATCACCGCCATGTTACTCAAATTTTCTAAGTTTTTATTGGAGCGTTTGATAGGGATGTATTGCAATACATTGCAATTTGCATCCTTATGTTCCATATCGTTCAATACACATAACATATAATCTGTTACGCTGGCATCAAAGTGGTTGTCGTGGGATAAATGTTCGTGATTACTATCCGAAGTTTCTCCTTCATCGTGTTGATGATGGGCATGGCTGTGGTCAGAAACAGCTTCGGTTTGAGATTGTAAATTAGCATGACCTCCGTCTACATGTGGTATAGCACTGTGCGCAAACCCAAAAGAATAGGTAAGGAGCAATAAAAGCGATATGACTATTTTATTGATTTGCATGCAGGACAAATGTACACTATATTTTTATAACGTTGTTGATTGGGCGTTTTTTGTGATTTGATTAACTTTTTATAGGTGATGAAGATAGGGAATAGGAATTGTTACTCCTTTAATACTCCATTTATGATGCTATATTTAAAAAAATAGTGATTTGGATTAGTGTACCGTCGGTTCGCGTCTTAATAAGACATTGTTGCTTTGATAGAGATTTTAAAATTAAGCCCTGCTAGTATGCAATATTACTTTGATTTTGTATCTTTGAAAGGTAATTCAAAATAATAACAATGGCTCCCCATTTTTCTAATGCTATACACAAAAAGTCTTCTCTTTTGATTAAATATTTTTTCTTGTTCGTACTATTGTTTACTGGTTCTATTGCTGTATCTCAAGAGGAATTCACCAATGATTTCATAGATGAATACGAAGAATTTGATTTTTATGCGAAGCCAGATAAAACGAATAAGCTCTCTCGGTTTTTTAGAAATCGTATAGATACAAGAATGCTTAAAGAAATCAAATTTAAACAAAAAGATACGCGTAATCAGCGTATCTTTTTAAGGTTTAGTTTAAATTCAAAAAAGGAACCTGTTTATATAAAAGTTTCGTCACCTTATTCTGAATTGAATACTAGTATCCGAGAAGCATTTGAAAAATACGATATTAATAAACTTAATATTCCTGATATTAATCCGCTAAATGGCTATCTATTGCAAATTATTTCCAAGGAAGGAAATAATACTATTGTAAATTGTAACAGCACAATTATTTATGATAGATTTCCTGTTTTTGAGGGCTGTGAATCGGTTGCTAATCATGGAGCAATGCGAAAGTGTATTAACAAGCAGTTAGAAAAACATATTGTAAAAAATATATCCGCAAAGGAACTTGAAAAGGCAAACGTTTTTGGTGATGTAAAATTGACACCTAGGTTTAGAGTGAATACTAAAGGCGATTTAAGCAACATAAAATCCTTAGCCTCTACTAGAAATCTAGGCAAAGAGTTGGATCGTGTTGTAGCCTTATTTCCAGCCGCTAAAATCCCAGCTATGCGAAACGGAAATCCATCAAGTATTTATATTAGAGGAAATGTAAGTTTACAAATAGATTCTAAGGATAAAAATTATGAGGATAAAATAATTAAATCAAAAAATCCAAACTTAAAAACGGATAATGATTTAGCATTATATTTTAAACAACATATTACAGATACGGAGCTAAAAGATATTGCTTTTTATAGAAAGCAAAAATCTATTAAAATTTCCTTTGGAATCAATAAAAAAGGAAAATTAATGGAGGTGAAAACCAATCTTAGAAATATAAAAATGAACGCTAAATTGGTGGGCTTATTCAAAAAATATCCTTTGGGACAATTAAATATCGAACGAGCAACTGTTCAGACTTTATATAGTTACAATATCATCACAAAAAGTACAACAAAAAACGTGATACAATGTAATGATGTACCTTATACTACTGTATTTCCCGTTTTTAATAAAAAATGTGAAACATCTAAATCTCCAGGAGATTTGAAGAAGTGTTTTTCTGATAATATGAGCGCTTTTGTTAAAAAGGAATTTGATTCAAAATTAGCGAATAAGACAAATCTTACGGGTAAAATAAAAATGTATGCTTTATTTAAAGTCGATGAGATTGGTAACATAATTATTCACAAAGTCAAGGCACCAAACCCTTTTCTTAGCAATGGTCTACGAAAAATTTTAGATAACATCCCAGCGGTATATAAACCGGGAACAGCAATGGGGAAAATTACAACAACAAAACTTAGTTTACCCGTAATTTACACCCGTAGGTCTACTAGTTTTGAAACTGCAAAGCCATTTAAAACTAGGGAGGCACGATATTAATTAGGAGATTTAATAACGTTTTTTTTTAATGGAAAATAAATGGCTGTTTTCCATTTGAATTAGCTTACATTTTTTCAAACTCAAAAGCAATTTCAAAATCATCACCAGCCACGGAAGCATTCATTTTAGCTTCATTTTTCCAATACTTGATGACATTTGGAAAATCTATAGCATGATTTTCACAGGTAAAACTGTCTTTTGAGAACTGGGTCATTTTAAAAGCAGTTGCTTTGGTGTCCTCAGGCGTTTTTACCTCTAAAACCCATGTTTTCTTATTTTTGAAAAGCTTTATTGATTCTTGTTTTAGCGTATCGCTCGCTTGCATAGTAAATCCAATACCCACATAGGCTGTGTCACTAATTTTTTCCCAATTTTCAAAGGTTTCTTTCCCCGGTTCTTCGTTAGTTCTTTTCCATTTTCCTAACAGCCAATCAAAATTCTGATGCGTAGTAGTTATTGTTAGTTCCTTTTTTGAAATGTTTTTTTTGTCATCGCTTTTAAACTGACATGAAATCATTAGCGATAGCATTAAAAGAATTAGAATTTTGTTCATTGTTGCGGTTTGTTAGTTTAGTTTGATGCTAAATATACATCAATTTTTGAAAAACAGGTTTTTTAGAAGATGCACTCGTTGTTTTTCTAATTGATAAGCTATGTAAGAAAGTAGGCTTGTTTTTATATGAATAAATGCAAGTATAGGAGTCTTTATTAGTTTTAAATGATACAGTCTTAGGTTTTTAAGTGAAATTTCATCAACGATTTTACTCCTGTCAACCATAGTAATAAGCATCTTACCGAAAAATAGTATCCTTGGCAGGTTTTTCATTTATTTTTAAGTATATAAATTCGGTTGTGCCTGTATTGGAATCAACCATTAAATGCTGTTCCTATGAAACATTATCTACTTTCCCTCTTTTTATGCTGTAGTTTTTTAGTGCAATCTCAAAATTATCAATTTTTAGGTAGTTATACCTCCGACGGAACCCCGTTATATTTAGAACCCGAAAATGATGTGATTTCTGTAGCAACGCAGGATTTGATTAGCAATGCACTACCTGAAAGTTTTCCGGTACCTGATTATAATCCACATTATATATCAGCAGGATACGATACAAGTATTACTTTAGGAGATACTGCCGAGGTTTTTGTAACCTTTGTTAGTGAAGGTGCGGGGTATAAAAATGTGTTGGGTTTTTATACATTTGATGCTTCGAATCCGTCTACCGTGGCACCACAAATAGAAGACATTACCATTATATTTCCAAATGTTTCTGCATTGGGAAGTGGTGGAGGATTGGAAATGGGTAATAAAGTAAATATTGGGAGTTTTCCGGCAGGTACTGGTATTGGCTGGGTAATGTTAGCAAATGGATGGCAGGGCAATGCAGTAACTAATGGGTATTGGACTTTGTTTTCCAATCCGGATTTTAATCCAGAAAATGATCCTGTATTGCGTCATCATAATGTATTACTGACAGATTTGGATAATGACCGTATTTTATTAGGTTTTGAAGATATTAGAAGGGATTACTCTTCTTGTGATAATGATTTCAATGATGCTATTTTTTATGTGACTGCAAATCCGTTTACATCTATTGTTACGTCAAATTATGCAACGGTTAGCAGTGCTACTGAAAATGTGTCGTCAAGTAATAATGGTGGGTTAGAAAGCGATGGGAATTTGGCCAATTTAATCGCGAAGCGAAACTTTAGAAGAACTAAAAATGCTGCTTCTTTGGATCAAAAGAAATTTCAAAAAAAATTATTGAAAGAGGATGGGATGCTACAGAAAAAAATGTCAGCAACTGTTCAGAATTACTTGCCTGTTACAGGAATGTATGGCGATGAGGACGCTTATGTCTCTAGTCCCACAGATTTGTTAGGTATTACCAATGCTTTGGAAATATTCTCCATGGATTTGTATAAAAACGAACGAAGAGTTTCGGCTGTATTGGCTACAAAGACAGAGGGGAGTATCTATGATCATAGTAAAGCTATCTGTGATCGCTTGAACAATGGTCGTTTGGAGGATGTGCGAACCGTTGTTGTAAGAGGGCATCAACTTATTAGTTCAAAGATTATGAATGCGGAGGGCAATGAAGAGAATACGCTAAGTTTTTCTATTTCATTAGGGGAAACTTCCAATGAATTGTTCAGCTTTTGGAACATTGACCAATACCCTTCGGGTGACTATTATAATTTTCAAATCTGGGGAAGTTCCTTTTCTCAAGTGTTTTCCATTGCCAATCATATTATAGATTCGTTTAAAAAAGAGAAACCGCTTGTTAGTACAATTAAGGATGATGTAGTTCCGCAAGTATTTGTTCGGTCAGGCTATTATAGCAAAGGGATTGTGTATTTAGATTTAGTTAATAGGAATAAATTGAATGCACTCTATTTTGAAGCAAATATTACAGAGACCGAACGGTCTGGAACTTCTCAAATGTCCGAATCATTAGTGCTAAATGGCGAGAGAAATCAGCTATTGGAAGTGCATACTGGTGGATTATTTGATATTGGATTTACAATTTCAAAAGATAAGTCTTCTCAAAAAGATGCCCTTTATTTAGCCGATGGTCCCTGGGGGCTTGATTATTTAGAAGCTGAGGTGCTTGTGAATTCATTTGAGGTGGAAAGAGATCCTCTTTCAGGTGATGATTTCCTTTATGAATTGGAAAGACAGCCTTCTGTGGTCGCAGAAGTGAAAGGGACAATGAACCTGTTCAGGCATGTATTACCAGGAAACCAGACTTTAGACATCACTTCTTATGATGCCATTCAATTTGATATAAAAAACAGTCAAACGGTAGAACTCATTTTGGTACCCAACGATTTGTCAGATTGGAACGAGCGATTGCGTGTGCAAATTCCAGCCAACAGCGAAACGACACATTATGTAATTCCTTTTCATAAATTTTTGAATGATAAAGGAGAGAGTACACCATTTTCTGATATAAAAACGATTGTATATTCTATGCAAGGTGATTTTAAAGAATTTGTAGCTGTCCATATGAGCCTCTCACGTGTAGCGTTTGGAATAGAAACTGAAATGTTACGACTCGAGGATGAAAATGTCTTAACAATGCATAATTTCCCGAATCCATTTGAGAATAGCACCTCAATAAAGTTACTTAATGCTACGGAATTTATAGATATTGATGTGATAAATGTTACTGGAGTACTAGTCGATTCACAAAGAATTGCAACTAAAGGAAATAAGAAAGTTGCTAATTATCAATCGAATCAATTGACTTCGGGACTCTATTTTTACATAGTCCAAGATGATGAGAATAGAGAGTACAAGGGGCGCTTCTTTGTATATTGATGAGTTTGAGTAAAGTTATACAGTGACGACTAAGAGTTTCTTGTTGACTTTTCCGATTTAATGAATTTCGGCTACTCAAATGAGTTAAGAATGTTATTATAAGATGTTTAGAAAAACCGCAATAAAAAGACGAATTAATCTTTTATTGTGGTTTTGTTTTTCATGTTTGTAAGGATTGTTAAGCAAAACACCTCGTAATCGACTGATTATCAATAACGTAACGAAAACGCAATAAATGTTACATAAAACGAATCTTTTTGTATATTGACCTTGTTAAAAATCAATCTTTTTATTAAAAAGTTGAGGAAACCAAAAACTATAACAAACAAATGATTTACAAAAACACATTAAAACTAAGCACTAAATTCATTGCGATTTTAGGGGTATTGGCAGTGGTCTCTTGTGGAGAACAAGGAGCAACAGTTAAAAAAGTGGATGCAGCTGCTATTAAAGTATCCGGAGAATTAAAGGCAGAGCTTACAGCTCCACCTTTTGTTCCTGCATCCGTAGGAGACAGATCAGCAAAGAAATTGATCGTAGACATGGAAATTCTTGAACAAGAAGGTGAAATGACTGATGGAGTAAAATATGTTTATTGGACATTTGGAGGTTCTGTTCCGGGAAGTTTTATTAGAACTAGAGTTGGGGATGAGGTTGAATTTACCTTAAAAAATCACCCAGATAATAAATTACCTCATAACATAGATTTACACGCGGTTACAGGTCCAGGAGGGGGAGCCTCTTCTTCTTTTGTAGCACCAGGTCACGAAGTAACATTTTCTTTTAAAACGTTAAATCCAGGATTGTATGTTTATCATTGTGCAACCGCACCTGTGGGAATGCATATTGCAAATGGAATGTATGGTTTAATTTTAGTGGAGCCTGCTGGAGGATTGCCTAAAGTAGATAAAGAGTACTATATCATGCAAGGTGATTTCTATACCAAAGGAAAAAATGGACAACCAGGTTTACAACCGTTTGATATGCAAAAAGCGGTGGATGAGAATGCCGATTATGTGGTATTTAACGGAAAAGTAGGCGCTTTAACTGGAGATAACGCCATTACTGCTAAAGTAGGAGAGACGGTACGTTTGTATGTAGGGAATGGTGGACCTAATTTGGTGTCTTCTTTCCACGTGATTGGAGAAATTTTTGACAGGGTTAATATAGAAGGAGGTTCTGCAATCAATGAAAATGTTCAAACGACTTTGATTCCTGCGGGAGGATCCGCTATAGTTGAGTTTAAAGTGGATGTTCCTGGAACATTTATTATTGTTGACCATTCTATTTTTAGAGCATTTAATAAAGGTGCTTTGGGAATGTTGAAAGTGGAAGGAGAAGAAAATAAAACCTTGTATTCAGGAAAACAGATTGAAGGTATTTACAATCCAGAAGGTGGAGCTATCCAGTCCATGCCAGGAAAAGAAGTTAAAGTTGCAAAGGCGGCTAATTTAGAAGAGCGTATCGTTTTAGGAAAACAATTATATGCTCAAACTTGTTTTGCTTGTCACCAAGGTGAAGGACAAGGGATTGCTGGTGCATTTCCTCCATTGGCCAATTCAGATTATTTAAACGCTGATGTAGATAGAGCTATTAAAATAGTATTGGAAGGTAAAACGGGAGAAATCACTGTAAACGGAAAAAAATACAACAGTGTAATGACGGCTCAAACCTTAACGGACGAAGAAGTAGCCAATGTCCTTACCTATGTGTATAGTACTTGGGGGAATAATAAAACCGAAGTGACTCCAAATAGAGTTTTAAAAGTTAAAAGTGCTCATTAATTTACATAGAGGATTACTTTTTTAAGTGATTTTCAGAAGGGTATATATTAAAAGAGGGCATTCGGCCCTCTTTTTTTTTAGTTAAGGTGAACAAAACCTACTATATTTGAATTTTTTAATAGATAGTATGATAAGATCAATCATTGTTTTTTCTTTATTTTTAGGTAGTTTTTTTGCAGTAGCTCAGGAAAATCTTGAAATGAAAATAGTTAAGGGAGGTAGTTTTGTCCCGTTGTATGGATCGGATAGTGCCGCTGTTTATGTCCGTGATTTTAAAATGGATGTATACCCTGTAAGCAAACAAGATTTTTTGGAGTTTGTGGCTAATTACCCGAAGTGGAGACGTTCTAATGTACTCGAATTATTTGCTGATAAAAATTATTTACGCAAATGGCAAGGAGATACTTATCTAGGGAAAGATATAAATCCAAAAACCGCTGTTACCAATGTTTCCTGGTATGCAGCAAAATCGTATTGTCAGGAAAAAGGAAAACGGTTGCCGTCTATGGACGAATGGGAATTCGCGGCTATGGCAAGTAAAACAACGCCGAATGCTCAACGTGATAGTATTTTTAATCGCTTTATAATTGAAGGCTATGAAATTCCAAAGACTTTTAAAAATGAAATAGGAAGTACCTATAAAAATTACTGGGGCTTATATGATATGCACGGTCTTGTATGGGAATGGACGAGCGATTTTAATTCCGTATTAATTTCTGGTGAGTCTAGGCAAGATAAAAGTACGGAACGCAATCTCTTTTGTGGAAGTGCTGCGGTAAACGCTACTAATTTAATGGATTACGCGGCATTTATGCGTTATGCATTTAGAGGAAGTATAAAAGCTAATTATGGCATTCAAACCCTTGGGTTTAGATGCGCAAAAAGTATAAAAAAATGATAAAAGTATTTAAATATTTTACGCAAGTGTTACTGTGTTTATTGATGTTATCAGCATGTAATACAACAAAGAAAAAGGATATTGTTGCCATTGTTTATCAATGCCCAATGGATTGTGAAAACGGAAAGACCTATGATCGTTTGTTAAGTTGTCCTGTTTGTAAAATGGATGTCACAGTTATTACTGAAGACTCTAAAGTGTTGAGTGATGGAGAGGATGTTGCTTCCATTTTTAATTTAACTTCTAAGTGGAACACCCAAGATGGGGAAACTATTATGTTAAAGGAATTAAAAGGAGAAGTTTTGGTCATGGTGATGATCTATACCTCCTGCAAAGCAGCTTGCCCTAGATTAGTAGCGGATATGCGGAATATTCACGCCAAAGTAAAACAGGACAATGTAAAATATGTTTTGATCAGTATTGATCCTGAAACTGATACTCCTGAGCGCTTGAAAGCTTTTGCAAAAGAAAACTTTATGGACAATGAGCAATGGGTATTTTTACAAGGGACATTAGATGATGTGCGTGAATTTTCAAATGTATTGTCTGTAAAATACAAACAGATATCACCGATCGATTTTTCCCATTCTAATATTATCAGTGTATTTGATAAAAAGGGAGTGTTATTTCATCAACAAGAAGGATTAGGAGTGGATAATAAGAGTACTGTAGATAAAATATTGGAGCTGTCAATCTAGTGCTATTTTATGCTAACAGTGGTGTTTTATGTTATTTAATAGGGAGTGCTTATGAAGAGAATAATTTGTTTGGTTTTAGTGATGCTTGTGTCTTGTTCAAAGGATACCTTGGATACATCTAAGACTTTAGAAGAGCCATTTTTTTTTAATTCAGTTGACTTATCACTTGTCCCCAAATTAAGAAAGGCACAAACGGTATTCTTCGATCAAAATAAGAAACCTAAGGATTTATTAGACTTGTTAACAAACGCAGGGGTAAACACTGTAAGGTTAAGGATATGGGTTTCCCCAGCAACGGAAGATTCATCTTTTGAAGAAGTAAAAAACTTTTCCAAAGAGCTAAGGGAAAAAGGAATGAAACTATGGCTTACCGTCCACTATTCTGATACTTGGGCGGATCCAGGGAGTCAGCAACTTCCGAATGATTGGAACGGGGGAACTTATCAAGATATCTTGGATAATGTGTTTGTGTATACGAAGAGAATTATGGAAGAAATAGCTCCAGATATCATTCAAATTGGGAATGAAGTAAATCATGGTTTTTTATTTCCGTATGGTGATATTTATAAGAATCAAAATCAATTTTTAGAACTTTTGTCTGTAGGTATCCAAGCTGTGAGAGCAGTGTCTGATACCTGTAAAATTATGATTCATGTTGCTGGAACAAGTCAAGCAGATTGGTTTTTTGGACGTTTAGTAGGTTTGGATTTTGATATGATTGGTATTTCCTATTATCCAAAATGGCATGGAAAAAACTTGGAGGAATTTGAATTAGAATTTAAAAATTTAAGCCAAAAATATGACAAAGAAATTTTAATTGCTGAAACGTCCTATCCTTTTACTTTGGATTGGAATGATTGGACTCATAATGTGATGGGAGATAATGAGGCCTTAATTTTACCCAATTACCCTGCAACTGAGCAAGGTCAATTGAAGTTTCTTCAAAAAATTAAAGAAATTGCTTTAACTACTGAAAAGGGGAGAGGATTTTGCTATTGGGGAGCGGCATCGGTCGCTTTTGATGGTAACGAGTCTACAAAAGGTTCCTCATGGGAAAATCAAGCAATCTTCGATTTTAATAATAATGTTTTACCTGTGATTAATGTTTTTAATATGAAATAATTACTGCTAAATAAAAGCACAGAGGCTTAGATTTTGCAATAGATTAGAGGGATTGAAGAAAAACTAATCCTAAAAAAAGTAGTTTTTTAAAGATAATAGTCTAAATTTGCATGCAATTAATTTTTATTGATTGCACCATGATCTCAGATACTTCAAAATTTGTAGGAGAAGGACTTACCTACGACGATGTACTATTAATACCTGCTTATTCAGAGGTACTTCCACGCGAAGTTAGTACAAAAACAAAATTTTCAAAAAACATAAGCTTAAACATTCCTGTTGCCTCAGCAGCAATGGATACTGTGACGGAATCTGCAATGGCAATTGCCATGGCACGAGAAGGAGGTATCGGTGTTTTACATAAAAATATGACTATTGAGCAACAGGCAATAGAAGTAAAAAAAGTAAAACGTTCAGAATCTGGAATGATTTTAGAACCTGTTACTGTACATGCAAATGAAACGGTTTTGGCTGCTAAAAAATTAATGTCTGAATTCAAAATTGGTGGAATTCCAGTAATTGATAAGAAAGGATTGTTGATTGGAATTGTAACCAATCGTGATTTGCGTTTCGAAAAAAATAATGGCCGCCTAATTTCTGAAGTGATGACTTCTAAAAATTTGGTAACCGTGGCTGTGGGGACTTCCCTTAAGCAAGCTGAAATTATATTACAAGACAATAAAATTGAAAAATTACCAGTAGTTGATAATAATTTTAAATTGGTTGGATTGATCACTTTTAGAGATATCATCAAGGTAAGAGAGAATCCAAATGCTAATAAAGATCAGTACGGACGTTTACGTGTTGCTGCAGCTATTGGTGTTACTGGTGATGCTGTAGAGAGAGCAGAAGCTTTGATCAAAGCAGGAGTAGATGCCTTAATTATAGACACCGCCCATGGTCATACTAAAGGTGTGGTAATGGTGTTAAAAAATATCAAATCAAAATTTCCAGATACGGATGTAATTGTAGGGAATATTGCAACAGCAGCTGCTGCTAAATTTTTAGTAGAGGCTGGTGCTGATGGTGTAAAAGTTGGGATAGGACCTGGTTCTATTTGTACTACACGTGTGGTGGCCGGTGTAGGATATCCCCAATTATCTGCAGTGTATGAAGTAGCAGATGCAATAAAAGGTTCAGGTATTCCTGTAATAGCAGATGGAGGAGTTCGTTATACGGGAGATATTCCAAAGGCTATTGCTGCTGGAGCTGATAGTGTAATGCTAGGATCTTTGTTAGCAGGTACTAAAGAATCGCCTGGAGAGACAATTATTTTTGAAGGAAGAAAATTCAAGTCTTACCGTGGTATGGGATCGGTGGAAGCAATGAAACAAGGT
>Ga0209395_1005181_pt1 | contig 14810 bp, 13 predicted proteins | sample GOMGulsemesocosm_3_FD_184635 | JGI IMG/M metagenome (GOLD analysis project Ga0209395, IMG submission 184635) | Methane-oxidizing microbial communities from mesocosms in the Gulf of Mexico - GOM9D Gulf of Mexico (SPAdes) (version 2) | ecosystem: Environmental > Aquatic > Marine > Cold seeps... | reverse complement strand
TTCAGGCAATAATGGTTTTGAGTAATAATACCCTTGAATATAATCGCAGTTTAATTTTGTTAAAATATCGACTTCTTCTTTGTGTTCTACACCTTCGGCTACCACAGATATATCAAGGGCTTTAGCCATTGATATAATCGCGGACACAAGCACTACATCACCTGCCACATTGGCCATTTCAGTGATAAAACTTCGGTCAATTTTTAAAGTATCGATGGGGAAGCGGCGTAAATAACTGAGCGATGAATACCCCGTGCCAAAATCATCTAATGCAATGGTGCAACCGGCTTGCTGTAATTTATTAAGCAGTGCTATGTAGTTATTATTTTCAGGAGCCAGTACGCTTTCAGTGAGTTCAAAACAAATTTGTTTTGGATTGATATCATGCATCTTCATAGTGTTTATCCAAGAATCATCATGACTATCTACAGGGAATTCATGAATAGAACGATTGATATTAAAAATAATATTAGTTAAGCCCTGTTTTTTCAGTTGTGCCAGTTCCCTACAGGCTTTATCTAAAACTATGTTACCAATCTTGGTGATTAATCCGAACTTTTCAGCCGCAGGAATAAACTCAGCAGGAGACACTACGTTGCCATTATTACTCCAGCGAATAAGTGCTTCAAATTTAGTGGTTGTGTGTTTTTTGAGTGAAATAATAGGTTGATAAACGAGTGTGAACTCATCATGTTCAATGGCTCTTTCAAGGGATAATTTCAACTGCTCTTCTTTATTGGCTTTCTCTGATATTTGTCGATTGTAGAAACCATGAGAGTTGCGCCCATTACTTTTAGAAGAAAACAGGGCTTGCTCTGCTTTTTCAAAAAAGCTGTGTGCATCTTTGGCGTGCAAGCCTAAATAGGAAATACCCATACTAAGTGTAATTTTTATAGTCACGCCGTCAATGACAAAAGGTTTATTCACTGAATTATTGATTTGATCAATCAGGTGAATTACCGAATTCTCACCTTTTATGTGATTAGTGAACAGGGCAAACTTATCGCCACTAGTACGAGCGACTATATCGTTTTCATTGGTCAGTGCATTTAGTGTGTTCGCCACATGGATTAGTACTTTGTCGCCAAATGAATGGCTATGTAAGCTGTTAAATTTTTTGAAAAAATCAATATCAATAACCAATAGAGCGGCCGAAACGCTGCTATCAACTTGATATTCATATTGCTTGATTGATTTTTCGATAAAATGAAATAACTTATTTTTATTAGCTATTTTAGTTAATGAATCGTATGAATTTTGGAATTTTATTTTTTCATTAGCTTTGTGCCGTTCTGTAATGTCATAAAAGAATGCATTGTAATGAGTCAGTTCGTTATGTTCGTCAAAAATGGCTGTGATGGAAGTCCATTGCAAATAATCTGTGCCATTTTTTCGGATACTCCAAATCTCACCTTGCCAATGGCCGTTCTGGTCAATGCTTTTCCAAATTGCTTCGTATGAAGATTGACTCTGTTTACCCGAGGTTAGAATATTGGGCGTTTTGTCTTTAACGTCGGCGTTTGTATAGCCCGTAATGCGAGTAAAGGAAGGGTTGATATAGGTGATTAATCTATTTTTATCACACACGAGAATAGCTTCATGGGTGCTTTCAATTATATTCTTTGAAAACTCTATTTCTTTTAGGTAGTTAACCTTGTGTAGTTCTTTTTCAATTAAACCAGAGAACAGTAAGAATAGTGATTCTATTTCATTAACATCACAAATATTTTCTTCAAATAAAGCAACTAAAATAGCACTAGAATCACCTTCACTTGTTTTTAATGGTATACCGACATAGCCTGAAATTCCCATATCAACCAGTAACTGGTCATCAGGGTAATGTTGTTGAATATTGCTGCTATGGGTACAAATCGATCCATCAGAGACTTCTGCGCATGGTGTGAATTCAAGAGAATAACTAAAATTATCAATAATTAGCCCATTTTTAGCGACAGATATTGATGTGGCTTGTGTTTTATCTGGATCGAGCATGGCAATAAAAACAAAATCAGCATCAATTACGCGACTTAATGACATGCAAATATCATTGAAAAAGTTATCACTTTTAATATTCGATAAGCTTTTAACAATACTTCTTACTCTGTGATCATTCATGGTTAGCTTCTACCAGAGGTCAGGCTGTACCTTTAGTATCACTCTTTTATGTGAGCACTAGGTATATGGATATAATTGACAATTATGCTCATCCATTGCTGCGTCAATGCAAGTAAATTATTTTACTCTTTGACACTATAGAATATTATTTGGTTTCTTAATAGTGCCAAGGTAATGATAACGATCCAAAATAGAAGCTTATTGATCATAAACAGTATTATGTCCAAAAAGTGAAATCTACAATGAAATCACTCTCTAAACTAAAATCAATAACCATTACTTTAATCTTCTAATAATATTCACACGTCGTTTTATGTATATGATGACGTGTGACTTTGTCGCATTTATACAATAAATTATGCGACTTGTTGGTTAACATTATTCTCTTAAAAATAAACATTTAAGTTGATAAATATATGTTAACCATTAAAAAAGTTGAGTCCTTGAGTCAGTTAAATCACTTTAAAAAAGCTTACTTTCAAAGTTCGACATCTCCTTTAGATGGCATGTGGCATTTTGGTTTTGTGCCGATGGCGACACATTTTGGATTTTATATAGATAACACGTTAATTGGTTTTTGCTGTATTAATGACGATGGCTACTTATTGCAATTTTATGTAGCCACCAACAATGAGATAACAGAACAAGCGTTGTTTTCTTCGATTACAAAACAAGGTAATGACGTTATAGGGTGCGTGAAAGGCGCATTTGTGAGCACGGCAGAGCCCCATTATTTATCATTATGCTTAGATAATGCTACGGTGTTTGAAGTCAATTCCTTGATGTACCAGCTAGCTCCCAAAGTCAGCAAGCTAGGCGGTGAGTTATTACCAATGGCTATGGCTGTTAATCATCAATTAGCCCAATTTGTACAATTCGCTGCGGTCAATATTGGCGCGCCAGAGTCGTGGCTTGAGAGTTATTATGGTCATTTAATCGCACGTGAAGAGCTGTTTGGCTATTGGTTGGATGGACAGTTAATGGCAACCGGAGAATGTAGAGAGTTTGATGAGCACCAACGAGAGTATGCCGATTTAGGAATGATTGTCGCGCAATCAATGCGTGGTCAAGGGCTAGCACAAAAGGTGCTGCATTTTCTGAAAGATTATGCAGCACGCAAAGGACTAAACCCGATGTGCTCGACTGAGTGTGGTAATGTTGCGGCGCAAAAGGCGATTACCCATGCTGGGTTCATTTCAACTAATCGGATTGTTAAATTTGAGCTTGGCCCTGAGTAAAATATTAATTCATGTGAGAACTTAATGGAGCGTGTAATGATACGTTGGTTAATTCCGCCGACACAATTAGCAGTATCGAAATATGTCGAGTGTTATTGGTATCTTGAAAAAACTGATGATGCACAGGGGGCTTTGCGGCCGAAACTCAACCCTGATCCATCAGCTCACTTAATTGTGTCAGCGCCTAGTCATGCGTATCGCTACGACATCGAAGATGAAACTTTTCACGTTAAAGGATCGCATTGGCTTTATCCTTATAGCAAAACGATCGAATTAGATCATGCTAAGTCGGTTGCTTGCTTAGGGATTAAATTTAAAGTGGGTGCATTGTACTGCCTCAATGATGTTGATTTTAATCAAACACTCGTCAACACGATCGTTGCCCAAAATTTTGATGAGTTTAAGAAAAACTCAGTAATGAGTGAGCATGACTTACTTGAACTCGCAAAAAGTGATCCTGATAAATGTGTTGAAATGCTCGATGAGTTGTTATTACCTTTATTGGCCAATACTCATGAAGATAAGCATAGCGAGATAACCAGACGTGCTATCCCTTTATTAAATAATGTAGCCATTAATGAATTAGGGGCAAAGCTGTTTTGCTCACAACGTACTTTGGAACGTAGCTTCGTGAAAGTGACTGGTATAACGCTTAAACAGTGCCAGTCAATGAATAAGCTTGAAGCGATTTTAGAATACCTTTATCAACGTAAAAAGGGTGATATAGATTGGAGTGATATTGCCTGCCAATTTGGTTTTAGCGACCAACCGCATTTTATTCGGTATTTAAAACAACAGATTCATTTAACTCCTCAAAAATATGCTCAGCAAAGAGATTTTACTATCGATGTTTATGGCGGTGTTTTCCCTCTAAAGCAGACGTAAATATCAATTATTCATACGGTTTATTGTCGTTATATTTAGGCTTCAATTACTTGAGTTTTAAACGTAACTCACTTATGGTAACTCGAAAATTTTAGTGTGATTATAGTGTCTAACAGCGGCACGTTGGTCATCGAATTAATGGGAAATATAGGCATGTCGACAGTTGTTTTTATCAGTGAGTTATCCCTTAGTGAACAAGCGATATGGTTGTCACATTTAAACGAAAAACTCCATGATGAGATTAAATTGCCACATCAACTCAGTGATCTTGAAGCGTTAGATGTCGATATTGCTATTGTGGCTAATCCCGATCCAGAGGTTGTAGCTCGATTTCCAAATTTAGTGTGGATTCAGAGTTTGTGGGCTGGTGTTGAACGTTTAGTGACAGCAGGCTTGCCATCACACATTAAGTTAGTTCGTCTTGTCGATCCTTTACTTGCAATAACAATGGCCGAATCAGTTTTAGCTTGGACATTATATTTGCAACGACAAATGCCTAGTTATACCAAGCAACAGCAAGAGCAATGTTGGCAACAGCTGCCCGTTAAGGCTTCAAGTGACGTTAGAGTGAGTATTTTAGGGGCTGGAGAATTAGGATTAGCCTCATTACAATTACTGAGTAAACTTAATTATCAACTGAGTTGTTGGACGCGCAGTCCAAAGGATATCCCCAATGTTAGAAACTATACGGGAACAGACGGTTTATCACTGATGTTAAAAGAAACAGACATTGTTATATCGCTGTTGCCCTTAACGCCGGATACTCATCACCTTTTAAATAACGAGTTGTTAAGTCAGCTTCCTAAGCATGCGCAAGTGATCAACTTTTCACGTGGCGGCATTATTGATACATCTGCACTCGTCAAATTGTTAGATGATGGGCATTTATCACACGCGGTTCTCGATGTCTTTGAAGTAGAGCCGCTGCCACAAGGTTCGTCATTATGGCAGCATGATAAGGTGACTGTTTTACCCCATATATCAGCACCTACCAATATTAATTCGGCGACCACCATAGTCGTTGCTAATATTGAAAAGTACCGAGCACACGGTGTCATTCCAACAGTCACTAACCTTAAGAAAGGGTATTAAAATGTAAGACCAAATAATTTATTGTCTTCGTCATACAATTCAATCATACCTTCTTGCTTGAAACCTAGCTTTTCGAGTAAACCTGATGAACGAAAATTATCTATTTTAGTAATGGCAATCACTTTTTCTAACCCAATATCTTGATGTGCATTTTTTAGCACAGCAATAGCTGCCTCTTGGGCATACCCCATAGACCAATGTTCCTTTAAAAAGGAAAACCCTAATTCTGCATCGTCTAATGTTGGTCTTTTTAGCAGGCCGCTCATGCCTATAGACTCTCCTGTTTCTTTGAGCTGGACGAGAAACAAACCAAATGTAAATTCCTTGTAGGATGCCATTGGGCCTTCGGTTAAATATTTGATGGCATCGGCGGTGTTATGCACTTTTTTATCTTCGATATTTTCGATAAATGAAGGTTCATTAAATAGGCGAATGATAAAATCACCATCTTGCGCAGAAAAATGTTTGATACGTAATCGGTTAGTTTCACAAATAATCATAAGTTACCTCTTTAAATTTTTGACGACCTAATATTAGTAGCAGTCCTTGGAGAGATGTGATTATTGTCCTATATACCTTATGAGGTACAATGATATAAACTCACTGTATCATTAGATAAACTAATAATGAGTTAATTGACTATGAGTAAATCTCCGCCATTAAAGGCTATTCAGTATTTTTCAGCCACGGCTCGACATTTAAGTTTTAGCCGGGCAGCACAAGAGTTGTGCGTGACGCAAAGTGCCGTGAGCCATCAAGTAAAATTGTTAGAAGCATTTTTTGATAAGCAGTTGTTAATTCGCCAAGGTAAACGAATATCTTTAACGCAAGAAGGGGACGATTTACATTCGGTTGTAAAAGACAGCTTAGAGCGCATAGACACCGTTAGTAATCATATTCGTAAAGAGCCTGAAACGAACTTAAGGATTGTGGCCCAAACCTCTATTGCCACCGAATGGCTTGCCCCAAGAATTTCGGCGTTTAAGGCGTTATTTCCTGATATATCATGTTATTTAACCATGGAGTCGATGGCGGCTAGTTTTGATGCTCAGGAGTTTGATATTGTGGTTGGCACATGGCCGACCCCTGATAACTTTGTATCGACAAAATTAAGGGATGAATATTGGTTTCCGGTGTGCGCGCCGCCTTTAGAAGATAAAATTGATACCAAAGATAGTGCCTCTCTGTTAACGCTTCCTTTGTATTCCTCTGAAAACGGTGAAGATTGGCATCTATGGATGCAAATGCAGCAGCTTAGACGACCTGCAATCAGTACGGTTGAACATTTTGGCCTGGCATTGTTAGCGACTAAAGCCGCCTTAAGTGGACAAGGTATGGCATTAAGTAATCATTTTTTGGCCGGCGATTTACTCAAAGAAGGCAAGCTAATTTCATTTCCTCAATGGCAATATCAACTGCCTTGGGGACAATATCATGTGCATTATCGTCAAGGCAGTCATGTTTCTAATGCCGTAGAGTCCTTTGTTAAATGGCTGCAGTTAGAAATTAATCGTCAGTAATGTTGTTACGGGAGCATTATTCAATAACCAGTTCCGTTTCTGGCTAGTACTTCATCTAAAGTGATTTATACTTTATGGACTAAGACAACGACGAGTTCATTATGCTAAACCCTCAAATTTGCCAAAAAGCCAGATTGTCACGTGACCCTCGTTTTGATGGCAAGTTTTTTACTGCGGTGAAAACTACCGGAATTTACTGCCGTACTATCTGTCCCGTTTATCCGCCTAAAGAAGAAAATGTTATCTACTTTAAAACGGCTATTGAATGCGCTGGCGCAGGGTTTCGGCCTTGTTTACGATGCCGGCCCGATAGTGCGCCAAATTCACCAGCGTGGAAAGGCGTTAACACCACACTTGAACGGGCTATTTTATTGATTAATGAAGGCGCGCTGCAAAATGGGTCTATGGGAAATTTAGCGGATCGATTAGGCATTAGCGATCGTTATTTAAGGCAACTCTTTAGTAAATATATTGGCATATCGCCCAAAGCCTATGCGCTGTATCAACAATGTTTATTTGCCAAACAATTATTGCATCAAACAAAACTGCCCATTACGCAAGTGGCGTTGGCTAGTGGATTCTCAAGTGTGCGCCGTTTTAACGATTGCTTTCAATCGCAACTTAAATTAACACCAACGCAGATGCGAAAGTCTGGTGGCGAACAATCAAGTAGTTTGCAATTAACGCTCTATTATCGCCCCCCTTTTAACTGGGATAACATGCAGCAGTTGTTTAGCAGCAGAGCCATAGAATCACTCGAATGGTGTGATGAAAATAGTTACGGACGAACGTTTGATTGGTTAGGCTGTGCAGGGGGTTTTACGGCAAAGCATCTCCCTAACAAACATGCCTTTGAAGTGAATATTGAATTAGACGATATAGTGCATTTGAAACCCATTATTAACAATATTCGTCGTATTTTAGATTTGGATGTTGATATGCAAGCGATTGAAAATGATATTCAAGCGTGCTTTGCTAGTGATTTTTCAATTAACTCTGGTATTAGGTTGCCCGGTACGTGGAACATGTTTGAGGCCGGTGTTAGGGCTATTTTAGGTCAACAAATTTCGGTGGCTGCTGCGCGTAATTTAGTGGCCCAAGTCGTGGGTTCGTTAGGAGGTGAAATGGGTAATAATCGATTGTTTCCTAGCCCGAAAGCGATAGCGCTCAGTGATTTATCGTTTCTTAAAATTCCAGCATCACGCAAACAAACATTGCGTAATCTAGCGCAGCATTATTTAGACAGTGATCAAGCTAACGATCCGCAGCAATGGCTAAAGCTTAAGGGGATTGGCCCTTGGACCGTTGAATATTCACAGCTGCGCGGATTAAGTGAGCCAGATATATTTTTAGGGGGCGATTTAGGCGTTCAAAAGGCGATGGTAAATTTAAAACCAGACTTTGACCTAACGCAAGCTTCTCCTTGGCGCAGTTATTTAACCTTTCAATTATGGAGTCAACTCTAATGTATACAGACTATCTTCAATCACCTTTAGGGTTAGTGGAATTTAAAGCCTCTGAAGCGGGCATTACTCAAGTTATCTTTTGCGGCGCGCAAACCGTCGCTGTAAATGCTAATCACATAACCGATTGTTGCAAGCAACAACTTGAAGAGTACTTCAATGGCGAACGAAAAACTTTTGATGTAGCGCTTGCTCCCACTGGCACTGAGTTTCAAAAATTGGTGTGGAAAAATTTATCTAAAATTCCTTTTGGACAAACGCATACTTATCTTGATATTGCCAAAATGGTTGATCGTCCTAAGGGCTCGCAAGCGGTGGGCGGTGCCAATGGTCGCAATCCAATAAGCATTATTGTGCCTTGCCACAGGGTCATTGGCTCTAATGGTTCATTAACGGGGTATGCTGGTGGCATAGAAAGAAAACTATGGTTGTTAAACCATGAGGGAATATCGGTTAAACAGACAAGTGAAGTGAACGCGCTCAACGTTGATGATGTTGTTGGTAGTAGGCAATCTAAAACAGAGTTTTTAAGTTGAAAACAATGAGCTAAAAAGCAATCTAATTTATTGTATAAAGTTGATTATTCAGTTAAATTTTGATGTCGGTAAACTTGTAAATATAAATTTTGGAATATCAGTTGATAGAAATAAAGAAGGGAAATGTACGAGACAAAAGTGTGATGACATTACTCAAAGCTCATCATGATGATATGCTGCTGCATTCACCAGTCGATAGTGTTCACGCACTTGATATCAGCAAGCTTGAGGCGCCAGATATTACATTTTTTAGCTTGTGGCTTGATAATAAACTCGCAGGCGTTGGGGCATTAAAAGAGTTAAGTTCAGAGCATGGTGAAATTAAATCGATGCGAACATCAACCGATTTTTTACGTCAGGGCATTGCGCGAAAGTTACTTATGCATGTTTTAGGCCTTGCCCATGAACGCGGTTATCAACAATTAAGCTTAGAAACGGGAACAGCAGATGCCTTTAAACCAGCTCACCGATTGTATCAAGACGTTGGCTTTGTCGAATGTGCGCCTTTTTGTGACTACAAAGAAGATAAATACAGTCTATTTATGACTAAGTCGATGTAAAAATTACTAATACAAATTTAACCCCATTGTTTTAGGATATTAACCGTGAAATTTCCCGCACTAGAAACCCCTAGATTAACACTTACAGCGATAGTTGAAGAAGATGCTCAGTCTATTTTTGAGCTGTTTTCGGACGAGTCAGTTATTGAATACTATAACCTTGATGTTTTTGATGATGTTTCACAAGCGACCAAGCTTATTGACTCGCTTCAATCTCACTTTGACGAAGGTTTAGGTATTCGTTGGGCTATTCGGTTAAAAGAAACCAATGAATTTGTAGGCACTTGTGGCTTTAATAGCTGGAATGCGAAGATGAAAAATGCGGTCATTGGTTACGATTTAATGTCATCTCATTGGGGCAAAGGCATTACAACAGAAGCGGTTCATTCAATTGTGCAAGCCGCCTTTTCTGGCGAGCTTTCTTGTGGCAAGCTCAATCGAATTCAAGGGGATACAGTGTTAGGTAATATGGCCTCTGAATCGCTCCTGTTAAAAGTCGGTTTTAAAGACGAAGGCATCAGACGACAAAGTGGATTTTGGAAAAACCAGTTTCATGATCTTAAATGCTTTGGTTTGATTGAGTCAGAATACAACAACTAATAGTCTTGATGACTGTATTGATGATGAGTTTAGCCGATCGATAATTTCATTAATACATAGTTACTATGCACGAAAGTGATTATGCAAAAGTATTCAGATTCCCTACACTGCGGCAAATTATTTCTTATCAGTCACCAATCTATTTGTTGTGATACTTCTCTATAAATAGTGGTACATTGAAAGGCGGTGTTAGTTGGTTGAATCATTTTTATCGTTAATAACGGCAACAGCATTATTGCTGGGCTCACCGGGACCTGCGCCTTTAGCGTTGGCTGCCACAGGTGCTACTTATGGCGTAAAGAAAGGCATTCCCTTTTTATTAGGAATTCTTTTGGGGTTATCTTGCGCCATTGTTGGAGCTACGGCGGGCTTATCGGTATTGTTTACATCATTTCCGGCGGTAAGGGTGGTTTGCCAGTTCATTGGCGCGGCTTATATTTTATATATAGCGTTTAAAATAGCGACAGCACCCATTGTCACCAATAATGCATCTGTGCTCGCGCCAAAGTTTAAAGATGGCTTTATTTTAAACTTGTTAAATCCCAAAGCTTACGCGGCTTTTTTAGCTATATTTTCACAATTTCTATTACCATTTTCCCAGCCTTCTATTGGTTATATGGTTACGGGGATCACTTGCTTGCTCGTTGCTGCGGTGGTTGATGTGATTTGGTTGGGTTTTGGTGCGATGTTAAGGCCTATCTTTTCACACCCTAAGCAAGCACGAACAATTCGCATTATTTTTTCATTGCTTATGGTGGGCGCTGTAATATTTGCGCTAGTTTAGTGGTAAGACTTATATTTCAATTTTTTTAGATTTATCTATCATGGTTTTAAAATCACTATAAGAGTGTGGTAGGTATTTTAAATATAAGCGGTCCATTGTACCGTCGTTAATCATTTCTATTATTTTTTCATTAAACTGATCTTTAAGTATTTGTTTATTCTTGTTGAAGACTAAATAAAGCATGGGTGAATCGACCATGGGGTCAAGCATTTTTAGCTTCATGTTGTGTTTTTTAGCTAAATGTTGGGCGGCAAAAATATCTAACACAATATAATCATAGCGTTTCGCTTTTAACATTCTGACCAACACGTCCTCTGATAACACTAACGATTTATGCCAAAGCTTAAATGAGGAAATCTTATCGGTATAGTCATAGCCCCTAACCATTGCAACGTATTTATTCTCCATCGCCTGCCATGAAAATTTCGTTTGTTTGAAGTCATTTCGCACATAAACAGCTAAAGGGTAAAAAGCGGTAGGGGTGGGGCCATTAATAAACTTATCGCTATGGGTATTATCAATTAAAGCATCCATAGAGCCATGAGTGACCAATTTTTCACATCGCTGCCAAGGCATTTTTTTGGCGTCTATAGTCATGTTTAAGCGTTTAAATGCTTGGGTGTATATATCAATTGATAAACCATGGTTAAGATTCTGCTGTTCACCATAGGTAAAAGGAGGCCATTGTACGCCGCACAACTTAACCGTCGTAGCGTAAACAGCCTGGTTAATCATCAATGCTAAAATAAGAATGAAAATTTTTTTCATATTGACCTTGTTGTCATGGTTATGATTGTTGCTCGTTACTGACATCAGATAGGAATATTAATTTATCTAATCAATAGAGTCATGAAGTTTACCATTTCATTCATGTTAATAAAGGGAATGTATTAAAACTGAGTAGTACTTACGTTAATATCTTTTTTGATGAGCGTTTTGTGACGGGCTTTAAATTGACGCTAGGTTAATGTTGGGTGTTATTATTCTCTTGTTTTCTAAGGCGTCTACCATAACAGCAAGCGTGAATAATTCGACTTGCTGTTATGGTAGACACGGCTTTAAATATTAAATAAATCACTCAATGAGCTTGTGGCTAAAAAGACATCATAAATTACTCCGCCCCATATAACGGCACATAAGGTTAGCGCTAAAAATACCGCTGATGATCCCATATCTTTCGCTCGGCCTGATAATTCGTGATGTTCGAGGCCAACACGGTCTACGACAGCTTCGATGGCTGAGTTGATTATTTCTGCTAACAATACAATGATCAGTGCTGCAATTAATAAGGCCAATTGAACGCCTGTGGTGGCGATGAAAAAACTGACAGGCAGTAAAATGGCCGTCAGCAATAATTCTTGGCGAAAAGCTGATTCGTGTTTAAATGCCGCGCTAAAGCCCTGCATTGAACATTTGTATGCTTTGAATACACGGCCGATGCCAGTGCCATTAGGTTTATTGAGCATGTTGTTAACCTTCAATTGATAAATTTTGTTGTCGACAAGCACTAAAAAGGTCTAGTTTGTCATTATATTCTTGGGTGCTGATATTACTTAAACCGAGCACAGAATGAAACAAGTTATCGTGGGATAATTTGTCATGGCGTGCCTCTGATAAACAGGCTAAATCTAAGCTGTTAGACTGTTGATAAGATTCTGAAAACCAGGTGATAAAAGGAATATGAGTTTGAGTGCTTGGAGCCATAAAATAAGGAGCGCCATGCAAGTACATCCCTCCTTCACCTAATGATTCACCATGATCAGATATATACATCATAGCGGTATTGTACTGCCCATCGTATTGCCCTAAGAATTTAATAACCTCACCCAGAAAATGGTCCGTATATAAAATGGTGTTGTCATAGGCGTTGATAATAGATTGTTGACTACAGTTTTGAAGCTGGTTAGTTTCACAAACTGGCTGAAATTGCGCAAATTCTTTAGGGTAACGTTGGTAATAAGCGGGGCCGTGACTGCCTTTTTGGTGTAACACAATAACGGTGTCTTGATGAATGTTATGGGTTAATTCATCTAATTCATTAAGTAATATTTCGTCATAACATTCTTTGCTATTACACAGGGTTGGGTGTTTTGATTTACTCAGTTGTTGATGGGGGACGCGGTCGCACGCTCCTTTACAGCCAGAGTTATTATCACGCCACACGACAGATACGCCTGACTGAGATAGCACATCTAATAAACCATGAAACTGTTTTGATTTTTTATGGCTGTAATCGTCTTTAGCAAATTTAGAAAACATGCAGGGCAGAGATGTTGCTGTTGCTGTGCCGCACGATGATACGTTGGTGAAATTAGTGACGTTATAGCGCTGTAATTCAGGGTTGGTGTTGCGTGAATAACCATTGAGTGAGAAATTTTCTGCTCTGGCTGTTTCTCCCACCACAAGTATTGTTAAGTCGGGTTTGCCATTAGCCGTAGGCAAGATATGTTTTTTGGCATCCATCGCAATGGGCTGCGCCGTAATTTGATCTAATTTAAATTGTTTAGCGACATAACTGCTGGTGGCTGAAATAACATTGATAGGATTTACAAGATGTCGTAAGTGGCGGTTGTTACGCAATAGTGAGGCGTAGTCCTGATAAAACATGGCGGCGATAAGTGCAATAACAACCACGCTAACAGTCAGTGACGTTAATCGATGTATCGAACCTCTGATGAAGCTGTGCTGCTTAAACTTATATTTGCAAATAATAAACGCGGGCAGGAGACCAAATAAGGCTATATAGGCGATGAGTTTAAGTGAAAGAAGTTCTCCTGCTTCAGTAACGTCAGTTTCAAATGTATTTTGTATCATGAATTTGTCAATCATTATGCCATAAGTATCCATGAAGTAGCTGGCACCTGCTGCAGTAATAAAAAACAATGATAATGCGGGTTTTCGAATGTAAGGCGTTGAAAATAAAGTCAGTATAATATTGGTTAAGGCAATGAAAAACAGAAATAGTGAAATAACAAAGCCTAGATTTCCTAAAGAAAAATCATAAGGCAGACTAAAAATGTTTTTCCACAGGGCGGAATTAAAGAAGAATACTAAAACGATCGACATCAATAAACTGAATGTGACGGCGCTAATCTGAGGAAGGCGATTTAAAAAATTAAGATTTGCAAACTCAACATAGCTACTGAAATTTGCACGTGTAGAAGATATCCAACCGGCTGACATACTGTCTCTCGTTAGTAAAAAATAGAGACGTTAATATGCCTAGTCGGCGTGGTTATTGATGTTTAGATACTGTGGTTGCTTTGTCGCTCATTGTCTATCAATGTCGTGCTATTGTCGGTATTTGTCATTCACCCAATTGGTGGCTTAAGTGTCGAGGCCAAGATACGGTAAACCGCGCCCCACCATATTTATTTTTTCTCACTTGAATATGACCATGATGACGCCTAATAATTTGTGCAACAATGGCGAGCCCTAACCCGTAACCGCCTGTTGTTTTGTTACGGCTGGTATCAAGTCGTGAGAAGGGTTCAAACAGTTGCGCTACTTTATCTGTGGGGATGCCACTGCCGTTATCGTCCACCCAAAACATGCATTCAGTATCACTAACATGGGCACCTATAATAATGCGGTCTTTGGTGTACTTATCGGCATTATCGACCAGATTACGTAGCAGTCTGGCCATTGATTGTGTATCGATGGAAACTAATGTGTTTTCAGGTAAAGCACTTAGGATTATTTCATGGGATATTTCAGCATAAAGATGTTGTTGTTGGCTTTTAATCCATTGTGATAAATCGACTTCTTCCCATTGGTTTAAAGGCTCTTTGCTTTCTAAGTTGGTGTAATTGAGCAGCTCATGAATAAGGTTATCCATATCATCTAAGTCATCAGACATACCAAGAGCATAGCCCTGTCGTGTTTCTTTGTCAGGTGCGCTTTGCAGCATTTCTAATTGAAAGCGCAGTCTGCTGATGGGAGATCGCAACTCATGTGAAACCGCGTTAGTCAGCTGCTGTTGGCTTTTAAATAGTCGGTTTAGGCGTTCGGCCATTT
>Ga0209395_1005178_pt1 | contig 14814 bp, 15 predicted proteins | sample GOMGulsemesocosm_3_FD_184635 | JGI IMG/M metagenome (GOLD analysis project Ga0209395, IMG submission 184635) | Methane-oxidizing microbial communities from mesocosms in the Gulf of Mexico - GOM9D Gulf of Mexico (SPAdes) (version 2) | ecosystem: Environmental > Aquatic > Marine > Cold seeps... | reverse complement strand
AGAATGTGGCAGCAGATCGGATTACATACCGCCGGGGCAAAACAGGCATCGAAGCGAACCTTCCAATCCTGCCTGAGTTGTCTGTCGAATTGGCCAGTGTCCCTAAGGATCAGATGCAATTTCTCACGCATAGTAAAGGCAGGCCGTACAAGCCAGAAACTCTCGGAAATTAGTTCAAGCGTCAGTGCCGTGCCGCTGGTGTCCCTCGTGCCGCGCATGGTCTGCGCAAGTTGGGAGCAACTAGATTAGCCACCAACGGCGCTACCCCAGATGAAATTCGTGCATTCATGGCCCACAAGACGAACAAGGAAGGAGCTACTTACACTAGAAAAGCGGACCGGGCGAGTCTGGCAGATAGCGGGTTGGCGAAGGTCTTAGAAAGAAAATAGAACAAAAACATGTCCAACCTACCCGTCGGGTTGGACAACCTGAAAGGTAAGCAAATGGAAACTTACAATTTTTTGAAACCAATGGCAGCCCGTACGAGAATCGAACTCGTCTTTCCAGGTTGAAAACCTGGCGTCCTAACCGATAGACGAACGGGCCACTTGGCGTGTGATGCGGTATTTAGATAACCTGCATCCGGGACACAAGAGGGTATTTGGGTAAACTCAAAAACAATTTTGCTTGGAGTGGGGTAGGTCGATTGGGCACGCATCTGACCTGGTGGTTTACACGCGTCGGCTCGCCCAGGTGACCCAGGGAGGGTCAGCTGCAAGTCGGGCAAAGGCTGTATAGGAAGTTCACCGTGGCAGCCCGTACGAGAATCGAACTCGTCTTTCCAGGTTGAAAACCTGGCGTCCTAACCGATAGACGAACGGGCCACTTGGTGTGAGCGGGTATTAGTAATTCCCGCAGCGCACCGCAAGTAAAAAATGCGCTGTGGTGAAGTTTTTTCTCGGCGATGCCCTGCGCCCTTTTTCTTAGGCTGGTGCCGCATCTTCCAGACGCAGTTGCGCGCTTTGTCGCCCGCCCCAAGTGTTGACTTCCAGCCGTCCGGCAAAGTGGAACCGCGCACCGCCGTGATCCAGCAATTGTTGTCCCATCGGGGTGTCAAATGCGCCAAAGCAGATGCCGTCGATGCCGCCGCCTATACCGTCGCTCAGTGACAGTTTCAGGTGTGATTCTCCAACCCGTTTGGCAAAGCGGATTTGTAGATCAGGAAAGGCATAACGCGGGGCAGGGGCTCCGGCGCCAAAAGGGCCAGCCTGTTCGATTTGCTCAATCATTTCGACCGTGGCGGCCCCCGGCATCAGTACGCCGTCCAGCTTCAGATCCGCCGGACCCAGATCACCAGCTCCCTGCTTATCCAACAGCTCCGACAGTCGCGCCATTGCCGGTTCTAGTTTGTCACGCTCAACACTCAGCCCCGCTGCCATCTTGTGACCTCCACCTTTGATCAGAAGCCCGTCACTGGCCAGTCGCTGAATGGCCGCGCCCAGATCGATACCACTGACCGAGCGGCCCGAGCCCTTGCCCTCTTCGCCATCCAGCCCAATCACCACAGCGGGTCGCCCGGCGGCCTCTTTCAGCCGCGATGCCACGATACCCACCACGCCCGGATGCCAGCCCTCACCAGCGGCCCAGACCAGCGGCGCATCAAAGCCGCGTTCTTCGGCCTGTTCCATCGCCGCCGCCCGCACCGCGTTTTCAATCTCGCGCCGCTCTGTGTTCAGCTGGTCCAACCGTTCCGCGATTGACGCTGCCTCGTGTGCATCATCCGTCGACAGCAGACGGGCGCCGAGATCCGCTTTGCCGATTCGGCCGCCGGCATTGACCCGCGGTCCCAGCATGAAGCCCAGACTATAGGTCGAGGGCGCCGAATCCATCCGCGAGACGTCTGCCAGCGCCACCAGACCAGGCCGTTGCCGTGCGCCCATCACCTTGAGCCCCTGGCGCACCAGTGCCCGGTTGGCACCGATCAGCGGGGCAACATCGGCCACCGTTGCCAGCGCCACCAGATCCAGCAGTGCCATCAGGTCTGGACCGGTGCCGTGGCCACCCTCGCGCAACTGGCGCCGCGCCTCGACCAGCATCAGGAACACCACCCCAGCGGCGCAGAAATAGCCCAACTCGCCATCCTCGTCCTGTCGGTTCGGGTTTACCACGGCTACACAATCAGGCAGCGTCTCCGCGCCAAGGTGGTGATCCAGAACCACCACATCAGCGCCTTTGGCAGCCGCAATCGGCCCATGGCTCAGTGTGCCGCAATCCACACAGATGATCAGATCGTGATCCCGCGCCAGCGCTGTCATGGCCTCGTCGTTGGGGCCATAGCCCTCGTCGATCCGGTCCGGCACGTATAGCGTTGCGGCCAGCCCCATTTGACGCAACCAAACCAGCAACAGCGCCGCCGAGCTGCCGCCATCGACGTCGTAGTCGGCAAATACTGCAATCCGCTCGCGCCGCTGCGCAGCTAACAGGAACCGTTGCGCCGCCACCTCCATGTCCTTCATCCGGCGAGGGTCAGGCAGCAGGTCTTTCAAGTGCGGCGTCAGAAACCCCTTGGCTTCATGCAGAGGCACGCCACGCCGCGCCAACACCTGACAAACCGGCGCCGGGATTTCGCTTTGCTGCGCCATCATCTCAGCGGCGCGTTCAATATCAATGCCGGGCCCCAGCCAACAGCGCCCAGTCAGCGATTGCTCAACATTCAAAAACGCCATATCGCAGTCCTCCGCATTATATGCCAAAAGGCCGGATCTATCCCAGATCCGGCCTTTCTTCTTGTTTAAAGTACCTCCGCCGGCGGCATCCGACGGCAGCAGCAAGGCCTAGGGGCCTGTGAAGGCTCAGACCGGGGTGCGATAAGACATCCGGCGAACCGAACCGGATTTTGACCGCATCAACAGGGTGGTTGTTTCCACCCAACCCGGCTCGCGTTTGATAGCCGGCAGTAAGGTGCCGCCGGTGACGCCGGTGGCGGCAAAGATCACATCCTTAGTGACCATATCATCACGCGAATAGATTCGGTTTAGATCGGTGATGCCAGCCTTGGCAGCTCGGCCACGCTCGTCATCGTTGCGAAACAACAAGCGGCCAAAGATTTGCCCGCCCATGCATTTGAGAGCCGCAGCAGCCAACACGCCTTCTGGCGCGCCACCGTCCCCCATATACATGTCGATGCCGGTGATTTCGCTCTCGGCACAATGCATCACGCCCGCGACGTCGCCGTCGGTGATCAGGCGGATTGCAGCGCCAGTGTCGCGCACCTCCGAGATCATGGCGTCATGGCGGGGGCGTTCCAGAATACAGACAGTGATGTCTGTGGCGGCACAGCCCTTGGCTTTGGCCAGCGCAGTCACCCGCTCGGCTGGGCTCATGTCCAAGGTGACTACACCTTCGGGAAAGCCGGGCCCCACGGCCAGTTTCTCCATGTAAACGTCAGGCGCGTGCAGCATGGACCCACGTGGGCCCATAGCGATCACGGTCAGCGCGTTGGGCATATCCTTGGCGGTTAGTGTCGTGCCTTCCAGTGGGTCCAGCGCAATATCAACACCGGGGCCGTTGCCGGTGCCCACTTCTTCGCCGATGAACAGCATAGGCGCTTCATCGCGCTCACCTTCACCGATGACAACAACACCAGCGATATCCAGCAGGTTCAGCTGCTCGCGCATGGCGTTGACGGCGGCCTGATCGGCGGCTTTTTCGTCGCCGCGCCCAACCAGAGATGCCGAGGCCAGTGCCGCCTGTTCCGCAACGCGGGCCAGGCCCAGCGACAACATGCGATCATTATAAGCAGCGTCAGAGGAAGATGAGGTCATGCTAAATATCCTGTGTCAATCAGAGCGGGTTATCCGTCGCATACCCTGCGCAGGGCAGGGCGAGCAAGGGCCGTTAGCGTTCACAGTTGCGGCTCAAGGCCGCCACTGTGGGGAAATTTCCGATTCCGCCGGTTTAAGCGGCGATCAAAGTTCTTCGATGCGTAGTGCAACGGGCGCGCCGTCCACCACATCACTGGCTTCCAAAGCTTGCAAAGCCACGTCCAGAGTTGCGCGTGTGCATTTGTGGGTCACGATCAACACCGGCGCGGTTGGCTCGGAGTGACCATATTGGCGCATCCGGTCGATCGAGACAGCGGCATCGCCCAAAGCGGCAGCTACTTTGGCCAATGCACCGGGTTTATCCTGCAGGTTCATGCGCAAGTAGTAGGGCGCGGGCAGACCTGTCTGTGCTGCAGGGATGTCCTGCAAGTTGGTTGCAGGCTGACCAAAGGTCGCGATCCGAAGGCCGCGCGCCAGGTCGCAAATGTCGCCCAGCACTGCACTGGCGGTTGGGCCTTCGCCGGCACCGGGGCCGCGCAGTACGATTTGCTCAACCGCATCGCCTTCGATCACCACCATGTTGGTGCCGCCTTCCAGCTGACCCAGCGGAGAGTTGGCCGGCACCAGACAGGGCGACATACGTTGCTCTAGCCCGCGGGCCGAGCGTTGCGCCACGCCCAACAGTTTGATGCGAAAGCCCATATCTGCGGCCTGATTGATGTCTTCCAGAGTGATGCGTTGAATGCCCTCTAGTTGGACCCGGTCAAAGGCGGGTTTGGTGCCAAAGGCGATAGAGGCTAGCAGTGCCAGCTTGTGGCCTGCATCGATGCCACCCACATCCAGATTGGGATCAGCCTCCAGATAGCCCAGCTTGCCACATTCTTCGAACAAGGCGTTGTACCCTTGGCCGGTCGCCTGCATCTGGGTCAGGATGTAATTGCAAGTGCCGTTCATCACGCCCATGATGCGGGTGATTTCATTGCCTGCCAACCCTTCGGTCAGCGACTTAATCACCGGGATGCCGCCTGCGACGGCCGCTTCAAAGCGGATCACCTGGCCTTTTGCTTCGGCTTGTTCGGCCAGCGCCTGCCCATGAATAGCCAGCAGGGCCTTGTTGGCCGTAACCACATCCTTGCCAGCCGCCAGCGCCGCCTCGGTTGCCGCCTTGGCTGCCCCTTCGTGGCCACCCATCAATTCGACAAAGACATCCACGTCGTCGCGCACAGCCAGCGCCACCGGATCGCTTTCCCAGGCATAGCTACTCAGAGAAACGCCACGATCCTTGCTGGCGTCCCGCGCAGAAACAGCAGAGATCACAACCGGGCGGCCAGTGCGGGCTTCCAACATGGCGGCCTGACGGCGGATGATCTTCACCACGCCAATACCGACGGTACCCAAACCTGCAATCCCAAGACGAAGCGGCGTTGTCATAGCTGGTGATCCCTTGTTTTCCCGTTTGCCCTTCGCCTTAGCCGACTCAGCGCAGGGGTGCAACGGCGCTCAGGCCAGAGCCGGGACATCATGCTTGTTTTCAAGTGTTGCGGCTGCCCATGAACGAGGGGCTCTGCACTCTCCTGCACCATCGGAAAGGCCGATGCTACAGCTGGGATTGGGCCTGGCGGCATCAGAGATGTTCGACGACGGCCGGGAAATCATCGTCGAAAAGGAGAAAGTGAAAAATTACGAACGTAGTGTTGTAGTCAGGCGTTAATTCGAAGCTGCGTTCAAAGCTCTGGCGCGGTTTTGCAGGCGGGCGCTGCGGGCTGCCAGTTGCTGTTCCAGCTCTTCGCTCTGTGTGCCCGGCAATGGCAACGGTTCAACAGCCTGATCCAGTGGCACCAACGCGGGATAGTCGGCCGCTCTTAGATTTGCACTCAGTTGGTCTTCCAGCTCGGGCACGCGGGTGCAGGCGGTTGCTGTCAGGGCGAGCAGGCAGGCACAGATCTTCAACGCAGTTGAGCGGGTCATTACGGGGTGTCCTATTGTCCATCACATTGATGCCTGTTTGTCGGAAAAGTCGCAAGCGGGGGTTTTTTCTGAACGCCTGTTCAGATAGCTTGGCGGCATGGCACGCACCCAGGGATCACATTCCGGCATTACCGGCCCGCGCATCCGTGACGCGGCATTGCGGTTGTTTGCGCAACACGGCTTTGCTGCCGTTTCGATGCGGCAGATTGCCAAAGACGTCGGTGTGCAGGCCGGTGCGCTGTATAACTATACACCGGACAAGCAAAGCCTGCTGTTTCACCTGATGGAAGGTCATATGACCGAGCTGCTGACCACTTGGCGGGACCAGCCTCGAAATGGGGGCGCGCTGTCGCAGCTCGAAGCCTTTACCCGGTTTCACATCCGCTTCCATATGGAGCGGCCAGATGCGGTCTTCATCGCCTACATGGAATTGCGTAATCTTTCGCCGCAGAATTTCACCGCCATCGAGTCGCTGCGGCGCGAGTACGAGAATACTCTGGAGGCCATTTTGAAGCAGGGGGTTGCAGAAGGAGTGTTTTCTGTTCCGGACACCAAGATCGCTACGCTGGCCGTGATTGCGATGCTGAATGGGGTCAATACCTGGTATAGGGCTGGCGGGCGCTTGTCGCTGGATGAGGTCGAGACAACTTACTGGCAGATGGTGCGTCGGGCCATGGTCGTATGAGCCTTACTAGCCTCAGAACTGCCCGGTTGCGGGGGGGCGATTGGCGTGCGCTTTGCGCTGACGATCTGGCGGCGCTGTTTGCTCCGGATGTCGTGAAATTCTTGCCGAGCGGGTTTCAGGGTCTTGAAGTCGAAGATGAGCAGCGCTCTTTCCTGGCTGAGTTGTCGCAGCAAGCGAGTGTACTGGCGTTGTTTGATGTCTCTGGTCGGGGCGTTGGGCTGCTTATCTTGTCGCATGCTGATCAGAACACCCCCGAGCGTCATCTGGGTTATCTTTTTGCCCAGCACGTCTGGGGGCAGGGATTGGCGACAGAGTTGATTGCTGCGTTGCAGACCGAGTTTCGAGACACAAATGTCACCCTTTGCGGAGGTGTGATGCTGGGTAACACTGCCTCAGCGCGCCTGCTTGAACGGGCCGGGTTCCATGGTGCGGATTTTGACGGCGAAGTCATTTATCGCTGGGCTGGTTCTGGGCAATGAAGGAGCAGTCAGGGATTTCTTGCTAAGATCGATACTGACCGGGAACAAGAGCCTCAGCGGCTTGTTTCAGCATGACCGGATCGGTGCCGGGGGGCATCAATGGGCCATAGTGCACATCGTACTGCCCACCTAGTTTTTCCAGCAGCTCGGCAAAGTAGCGCAGTGATGCAATCATGGCGCCGAAATCGTCGTTGCCACCGCTGATAAAGCGGGCAAAGGCGCGGGTGCGGTAGTAGGCCTTTGAATTTCGGGCATCCAACGAAGCTGTGACAATCGGGGCCTGGCTCAGTTTCGACGCCAGCGTGGCACCGCGTCGCCAGGCGGGCTCGATCAGATGTCCCTGACAGAAATCCGGAACGCGGCCAGACCCGAATATCAACAAGGCTCCATCATTGTTCAAATGATGCAACATTGCCTTTCGAGTCTGGATGCCGGACACGGCTTTGTTGTGCTTGTCGATGGTGACCGGAACAATGCTGTCGGGGCCAAGAAATCTTTCAACCTCTCGATTGGCCACCACCTTCATATCTGGCCGTTTGCCCAGCAAGGCTCCGGCATGGGCGGCAAAATCGAACATACCTGTAGGGTGGGTCGCTGCAATAACAACTGGTCCAGAGGCAGGAATGTGTTGCAGCCCATACGAAGTGATCGTGGTGCCGCCTTCCAGCGACAGCAACTTGTCTATCAGGGCCTGACCTTTCAACCCATTCAATTGTAGAAGAAAACCCTCACATTCGCGCAGCCCAAGAAAGGGATGACCAAATACGGTGCGGCTAAAGATGTCACTGGAATGAATGGCGCCGCGAATGATTTTGAGCACAGCGGAACTGTTGCTGCCAAGATGCAACCGCTCGATCATGGCACTGTCCAGCGGATGTTCTATAGTCTGTTGTGACTTCATTTGGGTAAATTCCCAATACCTGACAAAAACAACTTTGGATCAAATAATCCAGACTGCAGAGCGGTGTGTGGGCGCCCTCGGATTAGATAGTGGCGTGTTAAGGCAGGAAATTCCAGTGTTACGAGGCGGAACAACGTTATGCTGGGATTTCCTGCAAGTCTTGCGTCAATGTGCCGGGCGGATGAAGCTGCCGTTGCGCAGCTCTGCAAAGGCTTGTTGCAGCTCGGCCTGGGTGTTCATCACAATAGGGCCGTGCCAGGCGACGGGTTCATCGATGGGCGCGCCCGAGATCAACAAAAACCGGACACCTTCCGGTCCCGCCATCACGGTGATTTCATCACCACTGCCGAATCGCACCAGGGTACGGTCCCCCGACATGTCACGAATGTGCAACTCTTCACCGGCCACCTCTTTCTCTAGCAACACACCCTGCGGAGCCGAGGCATCACTAAAGGCGCCCTGGCCCTCGAACACATAGGCAAAGGCGCGGCGGTAGGTGTCGATCGTGAAGGTCTTCTTCATTCCGGGGGGAACAAAGACGTCCAGATACTGGGGGTCTGCGGCAATGCCATCCACTGGTCCACGCTTGCCCCAAAAGTCTCCAACTATCACTCTCACGCGGGTGCCATCGTCGTCTACCACTTCGGGAATGTCCTGACTGCCCATGTCTTGATAGCGTGGCGCGGTCATTTTCTGATCACGGGGCAGATTGCCCCATAGTTGGAACCCATGCATCTGCCCCGAGGTATTCCCGAACGGCATTTCCTGGTGCATGATGCCTGACCCGGCAGTCATCCACTGAACGTCCCCTGCGCCAAGTGTGCCGCTGTTGCCCAGCGAATCCGTATGTTCAACCGTGCCAGACAGCACATAAGTGATGGTCTCGATGCCGCGATGGGGATGCCAGGGGAAGCCCTTCTGGAAATCCTCTGGGCGATCGTTGCGAAAGTCGTCGAACAGCAGAAATGGGTCCAGCTCGCTTGGATCATGGAAGCCAAAGGCGCGGTGCAGTTTGACGCCGGCGCCTTCCATCGTTGGAACTGCGTTGCGGGTCTCTAAAACGGGTCTGAGTGACATTTGATAGCCTCCGGTAGTCCTTGGTTGATGCTAAGATAGGCACGTACTGGTCCAGAGCAATCGGCGTGCGGAAACCATGGCTGTGCGCTGATGCGCAGATGTGGGCGTGCTGGATCGTTTCGGCGGAAAATGCGACCAATTGCGGCAGGAGGGGAACTGGGGCTTGAAACCTTCCATGGAAATTATCTATTAATCGGACGTGCCGGGACCGTCCGGTCGGAAAATTATCTATAATTTCCTCGTGGGAGATCACATGTTGGACGCCAGCCCTATCCGCAACGACTGGACGCGTGAGCAAGCAGAAGCGATTTACAATCAGCCCTTCATGGATCTGTTGTTTCAGGCGCAGACGGTGCACCGGCAGAATTACGACCCCAATCAAGTGCAGAAATCGAAACTGCTCAGCATCAAGACTGGTGGCTGTGCCGAAGATTGCGCCTATTGTTCACAGTCGGCGCGCAACGGCGCGCAGCTGTCGGCCTCTAAACTCATCGAGGTTCAGCGTGTGATCGCTGAGGCCCGCAAGGCCAAAGAGGGCGGCGCGACGCGCTATTGTATGGGCGCGGCCTGGCGCTCGCCCAAGGATCGCGACATGGCCGCGCTTGAGGCGATGGTCAAAGGCGTCAAGGATCTGGGCATGGAAACCTGCATGACACTTGGGATGCTGGACGAAGAGCAGGTGTTCCGTCTGCGTGATTCCGGGCTGGATTACTATAACCACAACATCGACACGTCCGAGCGTTACTATTCAGAAATTATCACCACCCGCACTTTTGCCGACCGCATCGACACTTTGAATAAGGTCCGCGAGGCTGGGATCAAGGTCTGCGCTGGTGGCATCGTTGGCATGGGCGAGCAGCAGATGGACCGCATCGACATGATGCTGGCGCTGGCAACGCTGGAAGAGCACCCGGATTCGGTGCCGGTCAACATGCTGATCCCGATCCCCGACACGCCTTTGGCGGATGTGGAAAAGCTGGATCCGATTGAATTTGTCCGTACCGTGGCGCTGGCGCGTATCTTGATGCCAAAAACGCACGTGCGCCTGTCAGCGGGCCGTACCGACATGAGCGACGAAATGCAGGCGATGTGTTTCTTTGCTGGTGCCAATTCCATCTTTGTGGGCGACACTTTGCTGACCGCCGACAACCCAGAAGAAGACAAGGACAGCGCGTTGTTCGCCCGCCTTGGCATTTCGGCCATGGCAGTGGGCTGCGACGGCTCAAAATGAGCACGGGCCCGTTTCCGCGCCATGAGACGGCGCTGGAAATGCTCAAGTCGCGGGGTCGCTATCGCAGCTTGATCCCGCGCGCTGGGCATGATTTTGCCTCGAACGATTACCTCGGTCTGGCCGGGTCCGATCTGTTGCGCGACGCCGCCTCTGCCGCGCTTGCGCGTGGTGTTCCGGTCGGGGCAGGGGGCTCGCGCCTGTTGCGGGGCAACGACAGTGAGCACCAGTTGCTTGAGTCCGAGGCCGCCGACTTCTTTGGCACCCAGGCTGCCTTGTTCATCAATGGCGGCTTTACCGGAAATCTGGCGATCTTTTCGACCCTGCCGCAGCATGGCGATCTGGTGTTATATGACGCGCTGATCCATGCTAGCACCCATGATGGAATGCGGCTGGGCCGGGCGCAAAGCCAAAGCTTTGCTCACAACGATGTTGTTGCAGCGCAAGCCGCAATCGACCAGTGGCGCACTGAGGGTGGCAGCGGCCAGATCTGGATTGCAGTCGAGGCGGTCTATTCTATGGATGGCGATCGCGCGCCAGTGGCAGCGCTGTCCGATCTAGCCACTCGTGAAGGCGCAGTGCTCGTGCTGGATGAGGCCCATTCAACCGGCGTGTTCGGCGATCTGGGCCGTGGCTTGGGCCACGGCGTCGCCCATCTACCCAACGTGTTGTCGCTGCACACCTGCGGCAAGGCGCTGGGCGTCTCGGGTGCGCTGATCTGTGGTGCATCTGCCTTGATCGAGACGCTGATCAACAAGGCCCGCTCTTTTATTTTTGCCACTGCTCCATCACCGTTGAACGCTGCGCTGGTGCGGGCTGCTCTGGTGGAGCTAGCGGAAAACCCATCCCGACAGGCACAGGCCTTGGACATGATTGATCACGCGCATAACGAGGCTAAAACCCATTGTGGTTTGACAGGATTTGAAACTCAGATCCTGCCGGTGATCATCGGCGATGACAAACGCACCATGGTGGTTGCGCAGGCCCTGCAGGATCGCGGTTATGACATTCGCGGCATTCGGCCACCCACCGTGCCGCGCGGTACGTCGCGGCTGCGGATCTCGGTCACGCTCAATACATCGAAACCGGTGATCTCGGCGCTGTTTGCTGATCTCGCCAATGAACTGGAGACTGTGGCATGAGCGCCATTGTTGTCACCGGCACTGACACCGGCATCGGTAAAACCGTATTCTCTGCCGGCCTGACAGCCGCCCTACGGGCCAACTATTGGAAGCCGGTACAATCCGGTTTGGAAGAGGAAACTGACAGTCAGGTTGTTGCCCGCTTGTCAGGACGTCCTGTGCTGCCCGAAGGTTATCTGCTGCAACTGCCCGCCTCGCCACATCTATCGGCCGAAGCAGAAGGCGTGGAGATTGATCCCGACACGTTGGACTTGCCGAAGGTTGACGGTGTGTTGGTGGCCGAAGGTGCCGGCGGAGTGATGGTGCCGCTGAACCGCGAGGTTCTGTATCTCGATCTTTTTGCCCGCTGGCGTGCGCCGGTGATCCTCTGCGCTCGCACGCAATTGGGGACGATCAATCACACGTTGCTATCACTGCAGGCCCTGCGCGGGGCGGGCTGTGATGTGGTAGGCGTGGTCTTTATTGGTGAGGCTGAGGCCCAGGTGGAAGAAACGATCTGCCAGTTTGGTAAGATTACTCATCTTGGGCGGTTGCCGATGATAAAGGGATTGAACAACGCAATGCTAGCGCCTGACCTTGGAGGGGGGCAAAACGCCTTCCCGGGGGGAAGGTTAGGCGCGGACCAACCTAGCGGTCGGTCTGAAGAATTATTCGAAGCCTTTGCTGCCCACATCGACCTCGACACGATCAAAAAGGCGATACAGTCATGAACGCGGACGATCTGACCCAGCTGGAATTCGACCAGAAACACCTCTGGCATCCTTATACCAACGTCACCAAGCCGGGGCCGACCTTTGTGGTAAGGGACTCTCAGGGCGTTCACCTGACACTGGACGACGGCTGCCAATTGATAGACGCAATGTCGTCCTGGTGGTGCATGATGCACGGGCACCGTAACCCACGGGTTACTCAGGCGATGCACGATCAGCTGGACCGGCTGCCACATGTGATGTTCGGCGGCTTGACCCATGACCCGGCGATCAATCTAGGCCGCAAGCTGCTGGAGATCACGCCAGACAGCTTGACGCGGATCTTTTACTGCGACTCCGGTTCTGTCTCGGTTGAAGTGGCGATGAAAATGGCCGTGCAATACCAACATGCTATGGGGTTCGAAGGTCGTTCGCAATTCGCCACCGTTCGTTCGGGCTACCATGGCGACACCTGGAAGGCGATGAGCGTCTGTGACCCCGACACTGGCATGCACCACCTGTTTCAGGGCGCGCTCAGCGTGCAGCATTTTGTCTCGCGTCCACCAATCCGCATCACTGAAGACTGGACCGACGATCCGGCGCAAAACGGTCTGGGTGAACTGCGCGTGCTACTGGAGGAAAACGTCGACAAAATCGCCGGCTTCATTCTGGAGCCCGTGGTTCAGGGTACTGGTGGGATGTACTTCTACCATCCCGAATACCTCAATCAGGCCCGGGCGCTCTGTGATGAGCTGGGCATCTTGCTGATTTTTGACGAAATCGCCACCGGCTTTGGGCGCACCGGCGCACTGTTTGCCTCCGGCCACTGCGACGTTGAGCCCGACATCATCTGTCTGGGTAAGGGGTTGACCGGCGGGCATATCTCGTTCGCCTGCACCATGACCAATGATCGGGTGGCCAAGGGCATAGGCGGTGGCAATCCGGGCATCTTCATGCACGGCCCCACCTATATGGCCAATCCGTTGGCCTGCGTTGCGGCGCTGGCCTCATTGGAACTGCTGGACGAGACCAATTGGCACGCCAATGTCTCGCGAATTTCCAAGCAGATGGCGGTTGAACTGGGACCGGCGCGTGACCTGGCCAATGTCGCGGATGTGCGGGTTCTGGGGGCGATTGGTGTGATCGAGATGAAGCACCGCGTGTCGGCTGATCAGGCCCATGGATTGGCCCGAGAGATGGGGGTGTTCCTGCGCCCGTTTGGCAATAATATCTACACCATGCCGCCCTTTATCACCACGCCGGATCAGTTGAACCAGATCACCAGCGGCATGTTGCGACTGGCGCGAGAGCTGTAATGGAGTTTCACTGGCTACACCAAGGTCTGGCGCGGCCCGGCGTCGCTGAGCGGAATACTGCGGCCATCGTAGTCTTTGGCGGTTGGGCCATCGGGGCTGCTGTTTTTGATCACCTCACGGGCCCCTATGATGTTCTCTTTGCCAGCGACTATTGCGATCTGGATGCTGATTTGCCGGACCTTTCTGGATATGATCGTGTCAGCCTTGTCGCGTGGTCCTTTGGCATCGCGTCTTATGCCCATTGGCAACAGGGACGCGGTGATCCCTTTGTTCGCAAGGTTGCAGTCAACGGCACTTTGACCCCGGTGAACCGCGCGACTGGCGTGCCTCCTGTTGCGATGGCCAAGACCATGCAAACGCTTAGTCCCGAGGCTTATCAGCTGTTCATGGCACGTGCTTTCAACGCCCAACAGCCCGAAGCGCAAATTGACACCTGCGCGCGCCGGGGTGAGCTGCAGATGATTGAAACCCGCGGTGACGCGCCCGACATGGCTTTTGATCGCGTCTGGATCAGTACTGCCGACAAGATTTTTCCTGCCGCCAACCAAATCCGGGCCTGGCCGGAGGAAGTGGTTCGGAAAATTCAGGCACCACATGCGCCATTTGGCCATTTTCGAACCTGGCAGGAGTTGATGGCATGAGAGATAATATGTTGTCGGAGCTGAACCAAAATCGAGTGCGCCAGAGCTTTCGCCGGGGATTGGGAAGCTATCACCAGCACGCAAGCGCTCAGGCTGAAATCGCTAGCCGTCTGGTGCAGATCCTAGGTGAGACGGGGGCGCCAAACCGCTACGAAAACGTGCTGGAATTTGGCTGTGGCACCGGCCATCTGACCCAGCCATTGATGCAGGCATTCGACATCCATCACCTGACCCTGAACGATCTGGTGGCCGAGGCGGCGTTGGGATTGGGGGCGCTGACGCAAGACCGGGCAGAGCGAACCCATTTCACATTTGGTCCAATTGAAACAGTGCCGCTGCCAACAGAACTTGACCTGATCGCCTCGGCCTCAACCGTACAATGGATCAGCGACATGCCAACACTGATGGCGCGTTTGGCTGCACGGCTTTGTCCTGGCGGTTGGCTCGCAATTTCGGGATTTGGCTCGGCACAGTTTCACCAGCTGCGCAGCCTGGGTTCAACATCTGCCGCTCCGAGCTACGTTGATGCTCAAGACTGGTCGACCCTGTTGCCGCGGGATGTCGAGCTGGTGCATGTGGCTCAAGAACCTATTGAGGTGATGTTTGATAGCGCCATTGGCCTGTTGCGCCACCTGCGCAACACTGGCGTCAATGCGCAGGCCGAACAGCAGTGGAGCCGGGGGCGGCTGAAGGCGTTTGAGGACAACTATCGCAGCCGATTTGGACAGGATGGACAATTTCCGCTGACCTATGATCCAGTGTGGGTGGTCGCCAGAAAACGCGACTAAGCTGAGATGGCTGCCCGGGAAATTCGAATTTTCCGGTTCGGATTTTTGCAATAATCCGGCTATTTTGACGGACCGCAGCGCGCCATCAACGCTTTTTTTCTTTGGTGAACGGATCGGACGAGGTAAACGGATCGGC
>Ga0209395_1005174_pt1 | contig 14824 bp, 9 predicted proteins | sample GOMGulsemesocosm_3_FD_184635 | JGI IMG/M metagenome (GOLD analysis project Ga0209395, IMG submission 184635) | Methane-oxidizing microbial communities from mesocosms in the Gulf of Mexico - GOM9D Gulf of Mexico (SPAdes) (version 2) | ecosystem: Environmental > Aquatic > Marine > Cold seeps... | reverse complement strand
AGTAAATTTACGAAGAATGAGTAAATTTGTATCAAGAACAAATCGAAAAAGATAAAACGAAAAGCCCGCTCAAACGCCCAAATAAAAAAATAAACAAACAATTAAGTAAAAAATACAAAATATGAAATACGACATACTGATTATTGGAAGTGGCCCTGGAGGTTATGTTACAGCAATTAGAGCTTCTCAATTAGGCTTTAAAGTTGGTGTAGTAGAGAAAGAAAACTTAGGTGGAATTTGTTTAAACTGGGGATGTATCCCTACAAAAGCATTGTTAAAATCTGCACAAGTATATGAGTATTTAAAGCATGTTGATGAATACGGTTTAAAAGCGGAAGCAATCGATAAAGATTTTGAGGCTGTAATTAAACGTAGTCGCGGTGTAGCAGAAGGAATGAGCAAAGGTGTTGCATTCTTGATGAAGAAAAACAAAATCGATATTATTGATGGTTTTGGAAAAATTAAAACGGGTAAAAAAGTTGACGTTACTAATGCTGATGGTAAAATAACTGAATACAGTGCAGATCATATTATCATAGCAACTGGTGCTCGTTCTAGAGTATTGCCAAACTTACCACAAGATGGTAAAAAAGTAATAGGTTATAGAGAAGCAATGAGCCTGCCAACACAACCTAAATCTATGATTGTTGTAGGTTCTGGAGCTATTGGAGTTGAGTTTGCTCATTTTTATAACTCAATGGGAACTGAGGTTACTATTGTTGAGTTTTTACCAAATGTAGTGCCTTTAGAAGATAAAGACGTTTCAAAACAATTTGAGCGTTCTATTAAAAAAGCTGGAATTAAAGTAATGACAAACTCGTCTGTAGAGTCTGTTGACATTTCTGGTGATGGTGTAAAAGCAACCGTTAAAACAAAAAAAGGAGAACAAATTTTAGAGGCTGACATCGTATTGTCTGCAGTTGGAATTAAAACAAATATTGAAAACATCGGATTGGAAGATGTTGGAATTGTTACAGACAGAGATAAGATCTTAGTAAACGATTTTTACCAAACGAATTTACCTGGTTATTATGCTATTGGTGATGTAGTTCCTGGCCCAGCATTGGCACATGTTGCTTCTGCAGAAGGGATTACTTGTGTTGAGAAAATTGCAGGATTACATACCGAAGCTATTGACTATGGAAACATTCCTGGTTGTACGTATGCAACTCCAGAAATTGCTTCTGTTGGAATGACAGAAGCACAAGCAAAAGAAGCGGGTTACGAATTAAAAGTTGGTAAATTCCCTTTCTCTGCCTCTGGAAAAGCAAAAGCTGCAGGAACGCCAGATGGTTTTGTAAAAGTAATTTTTGATGCAAAATATGGTGAGTGGTTAGGTTGTCATATGATTGGTGCCGGAGTTACAGACATGATTGCCGAAGCTGTTTTAGGACGCAAGTTAGAAACAACGGGGCATGAAGTACTAAAAACAATTCACCCACACCCAACCATGAGTGAAGCAGTGATGGAAGCAGTTGCTGACGCTTATGATGAAGTGATACACTTGTAAACAAAATTATAATATGTCATTCCGGAATCGATGCGGAACCTCATAATTGAACTAAAAAAACCCTCGCAAATTGCGAGGTTTTTTTATGTTTAATATCTGCTCAAAAACACCTAGGTATTTGTACCTGTTTTCATAAACAATTAGTTTTCAGGTGTTTATTTTTCATATCTTGCTGCAATTAAACAGTGTTTATTACATCAATTACATACCCGAAAACAACACTGTACTACCTAAAAGTCCCCTATTCACAATATTAAAAGTACATCTGTACAACGAACTCGTCATTTTTTAAAAAGGATGAATGTCGACGCATCTTAAAATGAATCATTATGAAAAAAACACTGTTAATTCCACTCATACTTATAAGCCTAATTGCTTGCAAATATGAAAAAAAAGAAGCTAAAAATACACCAATAAAATACATGTCCTTTAACGATCCTGTTGCAAATTTCACAGGAATACAAGGTATTAGAGGGGTCGTTAATTCTAAAGAGGTTTATATTGCTGGTACATTTACAAGTCCCAACGATAGCATTACGCATGGGGTCGTATATAAAGGTCCCTTACAAGATTCTGGAAACTCTGGAACTTGGTACCAACTAGATTATACCTCTACTCAATTTAATGATGTTACCCTCACATCTTGTTATGGTCCCAACAATGCTACCAACGGAAACATTCGTGTAGTAGGTGCATATAAACGAGCATCGACAGGAAACCAAAACTTAGGTTTCCTATATGAAGGATCTATTGAAGGAGATGGAAAATGGAGAACTATTACCCCTAGTGATGTCAACAAAGCAGACGTATACGATGTTTTTATGCATAGCACAATGGGAGATTTGGCTGTTGGTAATTACGATCTTAAGCACGAGCCTATCAGTGGGTTCTCATTTATTTATGACCTGAAAACCCATACCAATTTCACCTATATGGTAGACAATTCCTATAGCACTTCTCTATATGGCATCTGGTATAATGGAAATAACAACTATACACTATCTGGAGGATTTAGCACACATGAACGTGGTGAATTGAGTCAAGGTTTTTTAGTTGATTACAATGCATCAACAAATCAATTTACTCACTTCAAAGCTTTCAATTACAACAACGACCCTAAGAGTACAATCATTACTCATTTTGAAGGCATTACGGGTGCTCTTGACAATGGGTACAACATACCTGTTGATTGGATTACAGCAGATGGCGTAGAACTCGGAGCCTCACAGGTTACCGTACATCGGAATTCAGATGGCTCTTTTACAGAAGCGATTTGGAATAACATTTCATATCCAGCATCTGTGATTACTACTGCAAACACAGCATATAAGAATAATATTTTAGGAATCTACGTAGCTAAAGACTCCACAACAAATACAAACACAACAGCATCCTTTACTGCAACTTTAAAAAAATAAAAACATGAACACTATTAAAGAAAAATTATCGCAAATAAGTCACAAACCAGACATGATTTTAATCGTTACTGATGAGCAACGAGCAACACAACACTTTCCTCCAGGATGGGAAGAAAAAAACCTACCAACACTTACATTTCTAAAAAAGAATGGCTTTAGTTTTGATCGTGCATTTTGCAATACCTGTATGTGTTCGCCAAGTAGGGCCACTTTATTTACCGGTTTGTATCCGGCCAAACATGGGGTTACGCAAACCTTAACTGAAGGAGGTCCATTATCACCATCAGAAATTACATTAGACCCATCGATCCCTACCATTATGAACACGCTTTGGACCGATGGTTACGATGTTCAATATCGCGGAAAATGGCATATGAGTAAAGGGGTTTCGGCCAATGGAGGCACCACCAACTACGATCAACTTAACTCTGAAGATATTTCTCTTTTTGCCGCTATGGGTTGGGTAGCACCAGATGCTGGAGAGGATGTAGACCCTTTAAATTTTGGTGGTGGATATGCCAATCACGATGCAAAATATACCGCTCAGGCGATACAATTTCTGAAAGAAGTAAAAGCAAAAAGAGCCAAAGGAATTCACCAACCGTATTGTTTAGTTTTGTCATTGGTAAATCCACATGATGTGTTGGCATATCCAAAAACGGCAGGAACTTCTGGGTACCATGAAGGCAGTTGGTCTAGTAGAGAAGTTGGATTACCAGATACGGTTACCGAACCGCTATTACGTAATAAAAAGCCAATGGCGCAAGAGCAAATTCTCCTTGCCATGGGAGCAGGATTAGGGGTTTTACCAACAGATGAACTAAAATTAAACTACATTAATTTTTATGCCAACTTAATCAAAGAAGTAGACAGAGAAATAGGCACATTTATTCATGAGCTGTATGCAAAAGATAGTGCTGGTATAAGATTAGCAGATACTGCTATTGTAACGTTTACTTCAGATCATGGAGAAATGGGATTGGCACATGGTGGTCTTCGTCAAAAAACATATGTTGCATATGAAGAAGCCATCAGAGTACCTCTTGTAATTTCTAATCCGATATTGTTTAAGGATCAGAAACAACAAAATTCTTTCTCTTTGGCGACCTTGGCAGATATTTTTCCAACCTTTATTGATATGGCGAATATAGTAAATCCACCAACTGGTTTGGCTGGTACTAGTTTACTGCCAATTTTACAAGACGATACGCCTGTCCAAAAAAGCATTCTGTTTACGTATGATGACACCAAAGCTGGGTCTAACAATAGTTGGTCATTGGTAAATGCAGCAAATCGCATTCGCTGTATACGAACAGAAAAATGGAAGTTTGACATTTACTTTGATACTTTGGGCACCTACTACAACCAATATGAATTGTACGACCTTGTCAACGATCCACAAGAAGTAACCAATTTAGCCTATGATCCTGCCTATGCAGAAACTAGAGCACAATTAGAAAAGGAGTTGCACGCATTGGAAATAAAAAAACTCCGAGCAGTTACCACTCCAAAAGAACAAGAAGCCCCAATACTTGTTAGTTAGCTGCTTCAATTCTTTGTTTTCATTTATTAGCTACAGAAAAGCCTCACATCCTACTGAATTTATTTCGGTACGCCGAGGTTTTTCTTTAAACAAACATCATTGCAATGCAAATTGCAACAATCTTGTAAAGCAAAAAGCGTAACTCGAAAATATATTTACACAACACATATCAAAAACACTTTTTACTCTTTAAACACAACTGAAAATCCACGTTATGAAATATTTTAGAATTTGCTTGCTTTGCACATGCATCGCAATGTTTTCTTGTCAAAACAGTTCAAGTCCACACACTAAAGCTGAGTTTAAGACAGCTTTAAAAAGTGAATTTACAAGCCAATCAAGTTGGCAACAGCCCGGGTATAGAGCTGGTACCTATCCCACCACTTGGCCAGTTGACATGGCAAACTTGAACCGTACAAACACCGTGGTAAATGCAGGTTTACCAGCTGGTTTTGACCCCAAACGATTGAGGATCGAAAGTATTAACATGCCTTTTCCAACATTTACTTACACCCGAGATAAGGACCAAGTTTTTGTATTGGGAGGTGTGCCTTATATTTTGGACATGTATGATAGCGACATCAAAACAGGTGATCCAGGGCGACCTCATCCTGTTTATTACAATAAATCTATTCCTTACCTAATGAAAATAAATCCATTTACCTTAGATACTTTAAGTGTACAGCTAAACGGAGGGCTTGGATCTAATTATGTTGGCGGCGCCTTAGTACACGAGAATGGATTTGTATATGCCGTTGTAAAAGCGCAACTTTTTAAAATAGATCCTTCAAACATGCATATACTAGCCTCATTGAAACTTCCGTTACCCGGCTCTGGTAATACTGTTTATAATGGGCTCGCAGTAAGTGCAAACGGAAATATTATAACGAAGTCTACGATTTTTGGTACTGCAAAAGGAGATAATTCATTTATCCTGGTAGATCCCGATTCGATGCAAATAAAATTCAAACTAGCTCAAGAAACTGCATCACCAAGATTAACACTTTCTAACGATTCTCTGGGAAACGAATACGTCTATCACTTGAATTTAAACTACACCTATCGGATGAAGATTCTCAAAGATAGTTTGGCTCTAGATTCTCTTTGGATGGCAGCTTATGCTCCTTATGGAACCATAGATAATGAAGAACCAACATCTCCAGTTATTGCCTATAACAAAGTTCATTACACTACCAACACTGTCTTTTCTGCCGACAACGCAATGAAAATATTTTGGCAAGATACAGATCGAGTCTATTATAATGACCGTGACACGCTAGGGGGCAAATATATGTTTAAAGATACCATAAAAGCTGGTTATAACTTTTTCCATTTAAGTATAGATGATGTGGTTACAAAAATTATTATTGGCTCTGATCAAGGGAATGGAACCATTGCCGGTTTAAGAATAAATGATTCAAACAAACTTGAACATATTTGGGAAAAGAACTACAATCTTAGCGCTAGGCCTGCAATTGTTGCTGATAGAAAAATGGTATATCTCAATCATTTCGAACACTCAAGCGATAGTGAAGGTTCCGACTATTTTATCGTGTTAGATTTAGAGACAGGAAAAGAACTGGCTAGAATAAAGACACCTGCAACAAGTCCTACTATTGCAACTGTTGTTGTCGGAATGAATAATGATGTCTATTACTGTAGTAATGAACCCGGAACCAAAAAGGGGTTTTTCCATCGATTTTATATTGATCCTAAAAGTAATTTATAAAGGTCTTAATTTCATTTTATAAATTAAACATATCATGTAGTAATTAACTCTACAAGTCCTAACTTCTTTTTTAAAAAGCTACATTATAGCCAATTATAATCAACGAACCCCTCTTCTCTAGAAAAAAAACAAACAAAAGCACCTGAAAAATTGTACCAGACAATGTAGTCTTTTACTCTAAAAAACCTACAAACAACAATTTAACATACTGACTAACAAATTATTAACAACAACCATATTTAAAAGTCAATTCTCTAATCTTAAAAGAGTAATTTCTGGCATCAATTTTGATATTAACAAAATATTAACATTAATATCTAACTATGAGAAATTATTTACACAATTTTTTAAGTAAAGTGGGGTAATTGTTAAGAAAAAGAAGAAGGTCTGCAAAGGCTTGTAAAAAATCGAAGAGTGCTATCTTCGATTTTTTTTTATACTTCATTTACATTTAAATCTTCCGAATTTAGGCTCATTGTCTAAATCTCAAAGGATTTATCAAATAAAAATAGTAGAAACACTTATTATTTAGAGGAAAATATTCAACATATTTAATACAATGTATTCTCAGAAATAAGAATACATTTGTAAACTTTTACAAACAAAGTATCAAATAATGGCAATAATTTCCAATCAAAAAAAGGGAACTTACAAAGTATTAGCAGTCGCAACCTTAAAAATAACTCTTATGGGAACACTTATAGGTGTTTTTCATGAGCATGATTTTTGGGTAGGATTGCTATTATTTGCTCGCCTTTTAGCCTTTTTATACCAAAACTACTTTAAGGCTGTTAAAAAAAACTGGGTCTTATTAACCGGAATGATACTTACTGGATTCTTAGGAATCTGTGTAGAAATTTGGGGAGTGACTTTTCAGTATTGGGATTATCATGATTTAACAAGTAACAGACAATTACCTTATTGGTTGCCATTTGCATGGATATTTGCTTTTCGTTTTATTTATGTTTTAGAAAGTGAACTAATTATTTCTTTAGGATTAAAAAAAATGAGCCACAAAACATGGCTCGCAATTTTTATAACAGCTTTTTTTCCTGCATACGGTGAAATAATCACCATCAACTTAGGTGTTTGGACTTACTCTTGGCCGTTTCAATTTTTTGGTGTTCCGTTGTATGCTATCATTTTATTGGTTATTATGCATATGGGAATCAATTTTGTGTTGGGCTTATGGGTTAAGAAGAAAAAAATAAATGATCCCGTTTTTGTTTCTGACAAATAAGTTTGTTTAATTATAGTTTCCTCAATCATTTGAGAAGTATAAGAACCTACTACCACTCCACTGGTAAGATTTCTCTATTCCAAAAAATCACTTAGAAATTAGTAGACACCTTCAAACAATTAATATCTCCAGGCAACAATTCTAGTTACTTTGTTCCCTTGTTGCATTGGAATAATTTTAAACTCAGTAGCACCCAATTTCTTTGCAGATTTCTGCATACTCTCTGTATTTTCTTTCTTAGAAACTAATGAGGTAAACCAAATACATTGTTCTTTAAACAAAGAACTCTGATACAGATAATTGTGTAAGAATGCTTTTTCTCCACCAACATACCATAACTCATTATTATTTCCTGCAAAATTACGAACAGCGTTTGTCCCTAAGTTTCGTGTTTTTCTTCTATTAGCTCCTTGTGCTTCTTCTGCAGATTTGTAAAACGGTGGGTTGCACATAGCAATGGTAAATGCATCGTCTTTTTCGATCACATCGGTTAGAATATTATTTTCATCAAACTGTTGACGCAATTTAATGCTCGTATCCAAGTCATTATCATCAATAATATCTTGAGCAGTATCTAAAGAATCTAAATCAATATCTACCCCTACAAAACTCCAACCATATGCTGCATTTCCTAACAACGGGTAAATACAGGTTGCTCCTGTACCAATATCCAATACAGAAATATCTCCTGTAATCTTTGATTCTATAAGTAAATCATTTAAATGATGAATATAATCTACTCTTCCTGGAATTGGTGGGCATAAGTTCGTATCTGGAAACTCCCAAAGTTTCACTTTGTAATAAGCCATCAATAAAGATCTATTGATTTCTTTTACTGCCTTTGGATCCGAAAAATCCACAGTAGTATTTCCATAATCATTTTCAAAAACAAAGGTTTTCAACGATGGATTTGCTTTTAACAATTCGTTAAAATTATACCCGTTGTCATGTATGTTATTGGGATGGAAGTTCTTTTTGGTAGATTTCATCTTGCGAAATTAAGGTAAATACCACAAATCTCATACATATAGTGATCCCCATTTACGTAAACTTAAATCTTTGGTATATTTGAATATCTCAAATCCATTTCTATGAAGCCTAAACACATATATTTACTCAGCTTTTTTGTCATTATAGGCATTGTTTTGTGTTTGATCCATGCCGACTTTAAGAAAACCCAAGCGACCATTTATATCAATGGCACCATCATTACAATAGATTCGGTACAGCCATCTGCAGAAGCTATGTTTATAAAAGATGGTATAATAGAAGCCATAGGAACCAATATAGATATTGAAAAACTTGCCACTGCAAGCACCAAAATTGTCGACTTACAAAACAAAACCGTATTGCCTGGTTTTATTGATAGTCATTCTCATGTTGCGCTGTCTTCTTTTTTAAATAAAATGATTGATTTATCTGGCTTTAAACATACAAACAATCAACAAGTTTGGACATATTTAAAAGAACAAATCCACACAAAAAAAGTAGGAGATTGGATTATTTGTAAAGGAATAGATCCTATTTTAGTAGAAGATTTAAGGACTCCAAATATTGGTTTTTTGGATTCAATAGCTCCTAACAATCCTGTTCTATTAATTTCTCAAAGTTTACATACCTATTGGGCGAATTCAATAGCCTTTGAAAAAGCAGAAATTACAAAAGAAACAAAAAATCCTTCCCTCACTAGCTATTATCAAAAAGATAGCAACGGCGATTTAACTGGACTTATTGCAGAACAAGAAGCTTTTAGGCCAATTTTGAATGTACTAAAAGAAGAAGTATTGACCTCTGACTTTCTAATTGATGCCACAACACAAACGTTAAAAGACTATGCTAAAAACGGAAACACCACAGTTATCTCTGCCGGATTAACGATTAATGATGCCAAACCCTTGCGTTTATACCAACATTTATCTGATGCCTCTCCTACCTTGTTAAATCAGCTTCTTACAAGTATAGGAATGCTCCCAAAAAGAAGTCAATTTCCAAGACATTTTATTTACATAAGACACGATCGAGATTTTTTATTGCCCGATAAAAAAATACCGAATGACTTTTATAACATCATCGGTGTAAAACATTGGTATGACGGTTCTCCATATACAGGTTCTATGTTTATGAATGAACCTTATTTGGTTTCTGATTTGACAAAAAATGGATTGCACATCCCAGAAGGTTCTAGAGGAAAACCATTAATCAAGGAATCTGATTTATATACATTTATTTATAAATATCAGAAAAAAGGTTGGCAAATTGCTTTTCATTCACAGGGAGATGTTTCTAGCCAGCAAATTTTAAAAGCATTTGACAGCATAAATACTACTACTAATATTGCCTCTTTTAGGCATCGCATAGAGCATTGTTTATTACTTAAAAAGGAAAGTTTACTAGCAATGAAACGGCTGAACATTTCTCCTAGTTTTCACACCAACCATTTGTATTATTATGGAAAATCCCTCGCCAATGATATTTTAGGTATACAAAGAGCACAACAAATTTTACCCATTGGTTTTGCGCAACAGCTAGGGTTAAAATATTCTATGCATGCAGATCAACCCATGTTTGAGAGTAGGCCATTTCATTTAATTAGGACAGCTATGTTAAGGCAAACTAAAGAAGGAGATACCTTTGGACCGAATCAAAAGATATCTCTTTTAAATGGGATCAAATCTATGACCATACATGCTGCATGGCAAATTCATATGGAAGATAAAATTGGCTCTTTACAAAAAGGAAAGTATGCAGACTTTATCATTCTAGACAGAAACCCTTTTAATATATTAACGACTGAACTAGATCAAATTAAAATTATACAAACCTTTATAAATGGAAATAAAGTGCACTAAAAAAGAGCTACCAATTGGTAGCTCTTTTTTATTTAGATTTCTATAACTGTAAACTCTAAGTCTAAAGGTTTAAGAGAATCTTTTAATGCCTCAATAAAACCGTCTCCATATTCTAAATAATATTCAGAAAAATTTCGTTGACGTTCTTCTAAGCTTTCGTTTGGAAACAATTGTTCTTTAATTTCAGAAATTCGAACAACCAAGTCCTTTTGCTTTCTTTTTTCTGCTCTTAACAAGCGCTTCTCAAGATTGCCTAGCCCATTTAATTGTTTTTTTTCTTGTGCGTTTACTGCACCTACAAAAGAAGTATCCGTTTCATTCGCCAATCTCCTCAAGGCCAGAAACTGTTGCTCTAATAATGTTTTTGCATCCGAGAAATTAAATTCAATATCAGAGTTTTCATTGATTTTCTTCTTTAATAAATCATTGGTACTCAAAAACAGTTCTTGTGTAGAAATATTTAAAGCATCTAATTTCATTTGTTGTTTCTCTGAAACGACCTGTACAGAATTACGTAACAATAGAATTGGAAAAGGAATATTTACTTCCTCAAAATAGTCTTTTAGTTCTAACCAATAGGCCAATTCACCTCCACCGCCAATATATGCTAAGTTAGGTAAAATCACTTCTTGATATAAAGGTCGCATGATTACATTTGGACTAAAATTCTCTGGCACCTCATCAAGGTGTTTTAGTATTTCTTCTTTTGAAAATGTAAGACCTGTATTATTAACAACATATTTATCATCTTCTTTTATAATACGTTCTCTAGAGTTATCACTCAAATAAAACTGGTTGATTTCTCTTGGATTTACCTGAATCTTATATGCTTTCTCTAAAGCAGCAATTGTTTTTGAAACCGCTTTAAAAGAAGTTTGCTCTGTCAATTCTTTCGCTACAATTGGCGTGTATAATTGTTTTAGGTTTTTATCATCACCATCAATAATTACCAAACCATATTTAGAAAATAATTGATTCGCGATATATCTAGTAGCGCCTGTCAACGTATCATTCTTTACGTATCCTTCTTCGAATAAGCTCTTTAAATACTCTGCATTTCTTGACGTTCCTAATTGTTTCGAAAACTCTTCAAATACATCTTGTAATCCTTCAGTATCAAAATGACCAACCGCTCCTCCATCTGGTCTTTTCCATTGTACTTTATTATTTCTAAAATTGAAATAATTAATTTCCTCAAAATCATGGTCTTCTGTTGCCATCCAATACACAGGTACAAAATTACTCGCCGGGAATTGCTCACTTAATTCCTCTGATAAATTGATTGCTGAAATAATTTTGTACAAGAAATATAATGGACCTGTAAACAAGTTTAATTGATGCCCAGTAGTTACTGTAAAAGTATTTGTATGTATAAGGCTTTCAATATTTGATTGTGTTTCTTCAGAAACTTCAATGGCCGTATATTGGTTTTGCAAAGCAGCAACCAACACCTTCCTGTGTTCTTTAGGAAATGACTGCTCTTTTTCCTCTATCTGTTTTTTAAACCCATTGATATCAGGGGAATTATTATAAAATGGTTTAATTGATTCTTTTTGTTCTAAATAATCAACCATGGTTTTAGAGAAAAAACCAGTTTTTTGAAATTGAATTTGTGTCGTTTTCATTTAAATTTCACTCGTATTTACATGAACTACAGTACACAATTTATGATGTATATTGATGAAGCTATTACAGCAACAATCACACTTTAATTTACTTATCATTGAAAAATTAATTTTGATAAAAATACAAATTTTTGACGGTTGGTCGTGTCGAGAAAAACAATCTAACAAATTTTTAACGCTTTTTCATTTTATAAAATTGAATTCAGAATTTGATTTCTGAAGAATATCCGTTAGATTTGAAATCCTTAATCAAAAAAATAATGATGAAACACAGACTATTACTCCTCTTATTTATTTCTTTAATCGCAGTTCCTATTTCAGCCCAACAACTACAAAACCCAAGTGAATTTTTAGGTTATAAATTAGGTTCTCGCTTTACTAGACATCATAAAGTAGTTGATTACTTTAAATACATTGCTCAAAACACTGATAAGGTACAATTCCAAAAGTATGGAGTAACCAATGAGTTAAGAACTTTAGCTGTAGTGTATGTTTCTTCGGCAAACAACATCAAAAATTTAGAAACAATTCGTAAACAACATTTAACAAATGCAGGAATTGAAAATACGTCTGAATTAAAAGACAAGGCTGTAGTTTGGTTAAGTTATAATGTACATGGTAATGAAGCTTCTTCTACAGAGGCATCCATGTTGACTTTATATAAACTAATCACTGAAAACAAAAAATACTTAGAAAACACTGTTGTAATAATGGACCCTTGTATCAACCCTGATGGAAGAGATAGGTATGCCAATTGGTACAACCAAGTTGTTGCGGCTCCAAATAATAACAATCCAGATGCTAGAGAACATAATGAACCATGGCCTAGTGGAAGACCAAACCATTATTTATTTGATTTGAATAGAGATTGGGCATGGGCAACACAGGTTGAAACGCAACAACGTTTAAAAATATATAACAAATGGCTGCCTCATATTCATGTTGATTTTCATGAACAAGGAATTAACAATCCCTATTATTTTGCACCAGCAGTTGAACCTTACCATGAAGTAATTACAGATTGGCAACGTGAATTCCAAACGCAGATTGGAAAAAACCATGCAAAATATTTTGATAAAAACGGATGGTACTATTTTACCAAAGAGAGTTTCGATTTATTATATCCTAGTTATGGAGATACCTATCCAACTTATGTTGGTGGAATTGGAATGACCTATGAGCAAGCTGGACATGGAAGAGCAGGATTAGGTATTACAAAAAGAGATGGAGAAATATTAACGCTTTGGGATCGTTTGATTCATCATACAACTTCTGGAATTTCTACTGTAGAAATGGCTTCTAAAAATACCGCTAAAATCAACAGTGAATTTAAAAAATACTTTCATGACAACGACTTTAAATATAAAAGTTATGTATTAAAAGGTAACAAAAGTAAAACTAATGCATTGATTGCTTTGTTAGACAAGCACGAAATTAAATACGGTAGAGCTACAGGAAAAAATATAAGTGGATATAAATACGATACGCGTTTAAAAGGAAGTATGAAAACTGTTTCTTCTGATTTAGTGATTTCTACAGACCAACCAAAAGGTAGATTGGTAAAAGCATTGTTTGAACCCGTAGCAAAATTAAGTGATTCTATTACCTACGATATTACTGCTTGGTCTTTACCATACGCTTACGGATTTAAAGCCATTGCTAGTGAAAAACTGGTTGCTACATCTAACGGATTTACCAATGCAACACATTCAACTCCCAAAAGGGATTCTTATGCTTATACTTTTGAATGGAACCACATTTCTGATAGTAAATTATTAGCAGACTTGTTAAAACAAAATTTTAGAGTTCGGTTTACAAGAAAAGAAATGACCAATAGTGGTCAGAACTTAAAATCGGGATCTTTAATAATTACACGCGGTGATAATAAGCATTTCAAAAACTTTGACAATGCTTTAATTACAACTGCAAACAAACATTCTAAATATGCCAATACCATCAATTCTGGTTTCTCAGACAAAGGTCCAGATATGGGGTCTTCTGATGTTAGAGAAATTAAGAATCAGAAAATTGCGGTGCTTTCAGGAAAGTATACTTCTTCATTAAGTTATGGTGAAATTCAATATTTCTTCGAACAAGAAATTAACTACCCGTATACAGCAATTAACACCACGGATTTTTCTGCAAATAGATTAGACAATTACCATACATTGATAATTCCCAATGGATATTATGGCGGACTTTTTAATAAAAGCACTTTAGACGGGTTAAAATCTTGGATTCGCAAAGGAGGAAAAGTAATTGCAATTGGAGGTGCTAATCGTATTTTTGCAAACAAAAAAGGTTTTGGTTTAAAAACGAAATCATCAAATGACAAAAAAGATAAAGACGAAAAAGACTCACCAATTATTAGATATGAAGAATTAGAAAGAGATCGTATAAAAGGGAGTATCACAGGAGCTATTTTTAAAACAAATATTGACAATTCACATCCTTTAGGATTTGGGTATGGTGATTCTTATTTTACACTGAAACAAGGAGCTAGGTCTTACAAGTATTTAAAGAATGGGTACAATGTAGTCCGTTTAGAAAACAATACTGCATTTTCTGGATTTACCGGAAGCAAAGCTGTAAATAATTTAACAAAGTCGTTAATTTTCGGAGAAGAAAATATTGGTAGAGGAAGTATTATTTATATGGTGGACAACCCTTTATTTAGAGCCTTTTGGGACAATGGAAAACTGTTTTTTGCAAATGCAATATTCTATACAAACCCAAGTATGAAGAAATTATAAAATTAAGATTACAACATAAAAAAAGCCTGCTAATTAGCAGGCTTTTTTTATGTCAACTTTAAGTCACAATACCAAAAACTAGTGTCATAATTTGTGTTTTTTGATTGATGGCAATTATCGTCATCATCATCATCATCATGAAGCGTATATGACTTTA
>Ga0209395_1005172_pt1 | contig 14828 bp, 12 predicted proteins | sample GOMGulsemesocosm_3_FD_184635 | JGI IMG/M metagenome (GOLD analysis project Ga0209395, IMG submission 184635) | Methane-oxidizing microbial communities from mesocosms in the Gulf of Mexico - GOM9D Gulf of Mexico (SPAdes) (version 2) | ecosystem: Environmental > Aquatic > Marine > Cold seeps... | reverse complement strand
CTTCAACCTCAGAACTTATCTATAAAATATTATAGAAAGCTAACGTGGTTTTTGAGGGAGAACCTCTTGATAATCATAGCGTCATTGATGATCCCATCCCGCTCCTATCAAAAACAAAGAAGTGAACCGCGACATCGCCAATGGTCGTGTGGGAGTTCCTCTTTGTAATCACCAACATCATCTAGCTGGCATTAATAAAAAGCATGTTTTTCTAGATAAATTGTAGAGATAACAAAGTATCGCCGAGGGTAGCTTGGAGCTGCTAAGGGATCAAAGGGGTCGTTATCAAGATGACTTCAACCTCAGAGCTTCTCTATAAAATGGTAAAGAAAAGAATCTGGGTTATTGAGGGAGAATTTCTTGATAATCATAGAGCCATTGATGATCCCATCTGCTCTTCTCAAACTAACAGAAGTTGCTCTTTATTAGACAAGCTATGCATCTCATCACCGATGCTAGTGTGGGGGTTCCTCTTTGAAGGTTCCAACATTACCTAGCTGGCATTGAAAAGCATAATTACTTTATGCCTAACGCAGCTCGTTATCAAGATGACTTCAACCTCAGAACTTATCTATACCGTCATTCCGGAAGTTGAGGCACGAGACTATCCGGAATCCAACTCTTAGCGCTCTCATTAAAACAACATGCCATCAAAACAGCATTCCATCAAAATAAAAGTCCTTGATAAGCACAGAGTCATTGATGATCCCATCTGCTCTTCTCAAACTAACAGAAGTGGCACATCCCCTCTAGCTAGGTGCATCCTAATGATAAGTATCTCGATAATGACCAGGTGAAATCCCTTTCCAAGCTGAATAAGCACGAATAAATGAACTGGCTTCGTTAAAGCCTAATAGAAAAGAAATTTCCCCTAAGGATATCTTTGATTTTTGTAGATAGTGATCAGCTAATTCTCCTCGAACGGATTGCAGAACGGATTGATAGGTTTCTGCTTCAGCACTGAGCTTACGCTGTAAGGTTCGTTTACTCATAGCCAGTGTATTCGCCACATGATCGATCGAGCTTCTCCCTGAAGGCAAAGACTCCAGTAATACGGCCCGAATCCTGTCGACTGTATTCGCACATGAATCAAGGTCCGCTAACTTTTGATTCAGTTTATCTTCAAAAAACTCCCACATAGCAAGGTTCTGAGTCAAAAAAGGTTTTTGTGAATCTTCTGCTTTAAAGTGAATACTGACCTTATTTGCTTTGGTAAGAGGGCAGCCAAAATAAGCCTCGTAATCGGCTAAGTTGTGAGGTAATTCAGGTAACTCGAGAGCTAGCGGAATGATGTTTTCACGAGTTGCAAGACGAGCAAGCTGAGTAAAAAAGACTAATTCAGTTAAGCTTAACGAGAGTGGCAAATCCTCATGGTATTCATAACAGCTGATGGTGAGTTTGGTGGCATATTCATTTTGTTCTAAATCTAACATCATAGGCCCAATTAAAGGCTTATATTGACGAATTCTATTGAGTGCGACATTGAGGTTCGAACTACAAATGGAAGCAAAGATAGGCGCATCAAATGTTTCTGCATTCATATTTTTAGCCAGTAGCAAGGGTAATTCCTTATCGCCTGCTGCTCTATCAACGCCCTGCCAAAGCTGAAAGTACTCACTCGGTGTGACACTTGCCTGCGCTTGATTGTAGAGGTCGGCAGGCAGTTTTGCATAAGCCAAGACTAATTGCGGGTCGATGCCCATATCTAACAGCATTAACTTCCATTGAGGAGGAATGCTAAACCTGCTTGCTCTTTTCATAGTCTGGCTGGCCTTTTACTGGTTAAGCGGATTTTTCCATTGCTTGGCGAGATGTCTTTAACATTACTTTTCTTGGTAACAAGGGAACAATCCAATTTAAAAGAAAGGCTAGCTTACCTTCATTAATAGCGACCAGTTTACCCTTCTCCATGGCTTGATAACCAAACTGGGCAACAGAGCTCGGTGTTTTTGCATTTTTCCAGATCTTAACACCTTCTAGGTTACCTGCTTTAACAAACCCTGTCGCAACGGCGCCTGGACATAATGCTGTTGCGCTAATGTTATGTTCACTGACTTCTTCTGCCAAGGCTTGGGTGAATGAGGTGACATAGGCTTTGGTGGCGTAATAGACGGCTTGTAATGGCCCAGGCATAAAGGATGCGGTGGATGATACATTCATAATTCGACCAGACTGGCGGGACACCATACCTTGAAGGTAGTAGTGGGTAAGCTGGGTAAGCGCTACCATATTTACCTGCATCATAGCTTGCTCGTCTTCAAGGTTGCGTTCATTAAAAAAACCATGTCCACCAAAGCCTGCATTATTAATTAAGGTGTTCACTTCTATACCTTGTCGTTCAGTCTGTTGGAAAACTCGCTCTGCAGCGCCAGTTAGAGATAAGTCTTCAGATACCACAATGACCTTAATTTTATAGGTTTCTTCTAACTCTAGCTTAAGGCTTTCCAGTTTATTTTTTGAACGCGCAACAAGGACCAAATCTCCGCCTTTTTGTGCATGAATGCGAGCAAGTTCTAAGCCTATGCCAGCAGAAGCGCCAGTAATAAGTGCTGTGTTTGTATTCATCATGATTGTTTCTCTAATAATGTGTCGATGAAGAAAGTTTAAATAATCTGATGGCGACACGCACTGCCAGATGATGACACCTTGCTAGCAAAAGGTGCCAATGTAGAGGGGAAGCCGTAAAAAGAATCCGCAGTAATTAATTTGTCTATTGAATGCTGCTAGAGAGAGTAGTCAATGTTGAAGGGAATATATCCGACAGGTATTGATGGTCATTTGGAGATAAATAGGTATTAATGTGGTCTGTGGGTAACAGATCAAAGATTAATGAGGGAAAAATATGCCATTAGAAACAGAATTACGCATTGATCTAGCCGCCGCATTTCGCCTCATCCATGAGTTGGATATGCATGAATCTGTGGCGAATCATTTAAGTGCTGCCGTATCAAAAGACGGTAAGCAGTTTCTTATGAATCGTCGCTGGATGCATTTTGCTAATGTCACGGCAAGTAACTTACAGCGGCTTAACAGTGAAGATGACAGCATAATGCAAACGGCCGACGCGCCAGATGCCTCCGCTTGGAGTATTCATGGCAATGTACATAAAGCCTTTCCTGATGCGCGAGTCATATTGCATGTGCACTCTACCTACGCCACAGTGCTCTCAACCCTTAAAGACCCACGCATTTTACCGATAGATAACAATACGGCCCGTTTCTATGAGCGTATTGCTTATGATACTGACTTTGGTGGTATCGCCACGGGGGATGAAGAAGGTAAGCGTATTATGGGTACCTTTGATGGGAAAAAAGTGCTGATGATGGGGAATCATGGTGTTACTGTTGTTGGCGCAACTGTGGCAGAAGCATTTGAGAGTTTGTACTACCTTGAAAAAGCCTGCAAAACCATGGTGTTAGCGTATTCCACCGGACAAGAACTTAATATCATGTCCCATGAACTTGCGTTAGAAACCGCTGCTAGTTGGGATGATTTTAAAGGCGCAGGTGAGGCCCATTTTGAACAACTCAAAGCGATGCTTGATAAAAAAGATCCGTCTTATCGAGACTAGAGGTTTAAAATAAAAAACTTTAGACAGCCACCGCTGGTTTCGAGAGAAACCCAGCGCCTGTCCATGTTAAAAAATAATGCAGTATTGCTGAGTTAAGTGATATCAATGAGAAGTCAGATATGAAAACAGGCAGAAATGATCTTTGCCCTTGTGATAGTGGTAAAAAATTCAAACGTTGTTGCATGGAGGACATTTCAAAGCAGCATGCAGCAATAATTGATGATATTGAAAAAATAGCGGCAATGAATCCAACACTCTCACTTGATGAGTTAAATATTGTTGCTCAGCAGAAAGCTGAAGAAGGTAATAATAGAGCGCAAGCTGATTTTTGTGGCCTCTCATCATCGCAAATGTTTAATTGGTTGTATGCACCATTTAATGAAATAGCAGACGTCACTATGGAGACGCCTGCTGACCTATCGACTAGTCCTGTTATGCGTTACTTGTCTTTGATCCTTGATGAGGCGATGAAGCAAGATGGTTCGTTAAAAGTGACAACTAAAGGTAATTTACCCACAAAGCTTGTTAAGCAAGCGAGTGAATTATTACCTGAATTTGCTGTTGCAGAGTTTAAAATAATGCCTAGCATTAGCGAGTTTTCTGGCAGTAATGAGGATAAATTTAACGCCTTACATTACACCCGTATCTTAGCGGATGTTGCTGGCATTATATATTTTAGAAGTGGGCGGCTACATGTTAAAAAGGCGGCACAAAAACAGTATCAAACGCATGGTTTAAACGCTTTTTTCCTACCTATGCTTGAAGCTGCTGTTAGCAAGTACAATTGGGGTTATTTTGATGCCATGTCAGATGATATTGAGCTACAGAAATTCTGGCTGTTTATGCTTTGGCGACTTCAAACTCATGCCAGTGTAAGTCAGTTAATTGAGGAAGTGGAAGTCGCCTTTCCTGACTTGCTTAGCCAGTTATCTACGACTGAATATTTCACACCAAAAGATCAATTGGGACATCTTATTGAGTCTCGCTTTGTTGAGCGTTTTTTACAGTTTTGGGGGTTTGTGACAGTTGATGCAAAACGACTTTTTAGTGAAGAAGCTGTATCGAGAAAAGCTAAGATACAGCCACTGTTTAAACATACTTTTCAGTTTCGTTTTAATGTGAGATAGACCGCTTTTTAATTAGTTGGATACTAGGGTGTCTAAAATAGGAATTTTTAAGATGAATTGGACACGTTAGTATCCTCTCTCTGCGGTCCTATGATAAAACTGGCCATAAGTCTGAGTGGCTATAGACTTATGGCGATCGCTATGAAAATCAAAGTTTCAACCGATTTTATAAACCTACTCAATATTCTGGATCTGCTCACGCATCTGTTCGATCAGGACCTTAAGCTCTACCGCACTTTGAGTGGTTTCGATGACGATAGATTTAGAGGATAGGGTATTAGCTTCGCGATTAAGTTCTTGCATCAAGAAGTCTAAACGACGTCCGATTGGCCCTTTTTGTTTGAGCTGACGGCGTACTTCAATCGTGTGTGCCGCTAGGCGGTCTAGCTCTTCGGCCACATCGGCTTTTTGCGCAATAATGACTATTTCTTGTTCGACACGAGTCGCTTCTAGCTCTAGCTTGGCGTCTGCCATTTTATCCAATAAATTTTGCTTCTGAGCCGCAATAATTTCAGGCAGTTTAGCTTGTACTAAAACCACGATCGCATCGATCGCATCAAGGCGCTGATGGATCATTTCTTCTAGCGCTTTACCTTCACGCAAGCGCACTTGAATCAGGTCTTTTACCCCTGTGCTAAAGAGTGCCAAGACTTCTTTTTTCATGACCTCAAAGTCACTTCCTGAATCAGATAATATGCCAGGGTACTGTAAAACGTCTAATGCCGTCGGTTGGGCTAGTTGCGGCATATGCTGGGTTAACGCTTGTAATGCTTGTGCGAGACTTTGTGCATTTTCAGCATTGATGTTCAAACCAGAAGAAGCCTTATCAATGGCTTGGAATCTTAGCTGACATTCAACCTTGCCACGGGTTAGCTGTTTTCTTAATTGATCGCGTAGATTGAACTCTAGCTCACGAAAACCTTCTGGCATGCGAAAGTGCGGCTCAAGATAACGTTGGTTTACCGAGCGAATTTCCCAGCTGATTGTACCCCAGTCGAAAACGGCTTCCTGACGGGAGAAGGCGGTCATGCTTGCTGTCATAATCTGATCCATTGCAATAGGTTATAAGTCGATTCAATAATGGCCTTAAGTGTAACTCAGGGCTCTTTCTAGGAACAGCATTCAGGTGTGGGTGAAATCATCCTTAGCTCAGGCTTTTTCTTTTTTAGCTATGTTGATCTGTCTCGTTTATTTGTTGGGTTAAGTAAGTGCATTCGAGGTGAGCTTGGTTATAATTGGCGTTTTCTAAATTGAAGTGAGATATGAGTATGCGTCCAAGTGGCCGAGCTAACGATCAGTTACGTGATCTTAAAATTACCCGCAATTTTACTAAGCATGCGGAAGGTTCGGTATTAATCGAATGTGGCGATACCAAGGTTATTTGTACCGCCACATTAGTCTCTGGCGTACCACGCTTCTTGAAGGGTAAAGGTCAAGGCTGGATTACCGCAGAATATGGCATGCTACCTCGCTCTACACACAGTCGAGTGGACCGTGAAGCGGCTCGTGGCAAGCAAACGGGTCGTACCATTGAGATTCAGCGTCTGATCGGCCGTTCTTTACGTGCCGCTGTTGATCTAAAAAAATTAGGCGAACGTACGTTAACCATTGATTGTGATGTTATCCAAGCCGATGGTGGTACTCGTACTGCCTCTATCACAGGTGGCTTTGTTGCACTTGCTGATGCCGTTAAAAAACTGGTTGAGACTAAAAAGATTAAAGAAAACCCTATCGTATCTCAAATCGCAGCAATCTCTGTGGGCGTTTATAAGGGTGAAGCTGTATTGGATCTTGATTACCCTGAAGACTCTAACGCCGAAACCGATATGAATGTCATCATGAATGACAAGGGCGGCTTCATCGAAATTCAGGGTACAGCAGAAGGCGAAGCCTTTTCTGATGAACAGATGATGGCTATGTTGAAAGTGGCTCGTAAGGGTATCAATGAGATACTTCAAGCTCAGCGAGATGCTTTGTTTGATTCTTAGTTAACACTAGCAATAGCCGAAAGCCCGTTTGATTTTTACTTAATCAAACGGGCTTTTTTTTGTGTTTTTTTGCAGGTCAAATTGAATCTCTCTCTATTTTTATAAACTTTCTTTAAGCGAGTAAAGACGCTTAATCGACGATGTTAGCAGCTTTTTTTGTTATCTTTTTTGATTTTTATCACCATTATTATTTGAAATCTATCGTGCTAAAACATGACCCACGACGCCTCTCTATGCTTTTTTAAAGGTAAATCTAAAAAGTCATAAATTTGCCTTGGTTACTGTGTTACAAAGAAATGGCTCTGCAAATAGTCTGTTTTTTTAAACTAACTTTGAACAGATATCTGCGAGTGAGGAGTAATCAGGAAGTCGTACTTTTGAATTAACAAAGGAGCAAAATATGAAGGTTGTTATAGTTGCAGCAGGACGTACACCCGTTGGTGCATTCGGTGGTGGATTAGCAAGTTTGTCGGCCGTTGAACTAGGTAGCCAATTGCTGAATGGTTTATTAGACAAGGTTCCCGCAGCTAAAGATCAGGTGGATGAAGTCATTCTTGGTCAAGTATTAACAGCGGGTTGTGGTCAAAACCCTGCACGTCAAACGGCACTTAAATCAGGTCTTGCCGAATCGGTTTCAGCCATGACGATTAACAAGGTATGTGGCTCTGGTTTGAAGGCAGTACAACTGGCGGCTCAGGCAATTATTGCGGGCGATGCCGAACTAATTATCGCCGGCGGCCAAGAAAGCATGAGTAATGCGCCCCATGTATTACCAAATAGCAGAAATGGCAGCAAGATGGGTAATTGGGCATTGGAAGACTCCATGGTGAAAGACGGCCTGTGGGATGCATTTAATGATTACCACATGGGTGTCACCGCTGAAAATATCGCTAAAAAATATGATATTTCCCGTGCCGATCAAGATGCTTTTGCGATAGCCTCTCAACAAAAAGCAGGCGCAGCGATGGAAGTTGATCGCTTTGTTGATGAGATCATTCCTATTTCTGTTCCTCAGCGTAAAAAAGATCCTATTATTGTCGCAATAGATGAGCAGCCACGCCCTAATACCAAGCTGGAAAAACTGGCTAGCCTTCGTGCTGCTTTTGATCGCGATGGATCGGTTACGGCGGGTAATGCCTCTAGCCTTAATGACGGTGCTGCTATGGTGATTGTTGCCAGTGAAGCAAAAGCAAAAGAGCTGGGTTTACCTATCTTGGCTGAGATATCAGGTTATGCAAACTCAGGAGTTGCGCCAGGAATTATGGGCACAGGCCCGATTACAGCAACCCTAAAATGCCTTGAAAAAGCCCAATGGGAAATCTCTGATCTTGACCTGATTGAAGCTAATGAGGCATTTGCGGTACAGGCGATTAGTGTTAACCGTGAATTAGATTGGGATACTGATAAGGTGAATGTTAATGGTGGAGCGATTGCCTTAGGTCATCCGATTGGTGCTTCAGGTTGTCGTATCCTGGTGACTTTATTGCATGAAATGCAAAAACGCCAAGTTGAAAAAGGCTTGGCGACGCTTTGCATTGGCGGTGGTATGGGGACTGCCTTGGCAGTTAAACGTCGTTGATTTTACTGTATAAACCTGGTTCTAAATAGGTTTAGGCAGAAGCGGTTTTGATGAAAGGGCCTTTCTTTTAGAGAGGCCCTTTTTTTGTTTGTAAGGCGGAATTGATAAACAAAGTATTAGAGTGGAGGATTATTCATGATATTTGTTTTCGTTATACTTACGCTTAGTTGTATTGCTAATTGGTAATATCATGGTGTATTACTTAATATCAAGGATCGAAATTGCTTAGGGGCGTTTAGGTTCTGATACCGAAGAAACCTTAACAAATAATAAAAGGGGAATACTGTGAAAAAATCCATCTTAGCGAGCTTTGTCCTAGCTTCAGCCTTTTCAATGCCGAGTATGGCAAGCGCAAACCTTTCTGGTGTTTGGACACTGCAAGATGCTAACAATACGCAAGCAACCTTAGAGTCTGCGATTGAAGGTGTGGTTCAGGATATGAACTTCGTATACCGTACCATTGGACGTATGGTATTGAAGCGCGAAACCCACGTTTGTAATTCATTGATGCTAGCTACTTCGGATGAATCTTTCCTATGGCAGTGTGATGAAATTCCCGCTAATGAACTGGCGTTAAGTGCGAATAAAACTGAAACCATGAGTGATGATGGACGCTTGATTACCGGCTCTTATAAAGAAGGCGATCGTTATGTGGCAACCATTTTAGAATCTGAGCGTGGTATTAGAACGAACCTTTGGCGTATGCTGAACGAAAATGAGCTGGAATATACCACCACGCTTGAGTCAGATAAAATGCCAAAACCTTTGACCTGGAAGTTGAAGTACACACGAAACTAGGTCTATCTAAAGGATGATGAGGTTTGATTAAATTCATCAAACCTCCGCTTTAATTATCCAAAATAGCCGTTAAAAGCGCGAATTGTGAAGAATTTGCGCTTTTTTTCTCTCTGAGTTTTCTCTCGTCACACTTTATGAGAGAGTGAAATAAAGGGATTGTTGTATAAATACACCCCATACTGGTTATATCATTTTTGTTTTTGTTGCATTTAGGTAATATCATGTTGTTTACTAGTACTGAGCTCAGTGTGCTAAAGCCTAAAATGTTATGGCTTAGTATGTCGTTGACAATATTCTTAAGACCAACAAAAACAATAACAGGGGAAAGATGTGAAAAAATCGATTTTACCGGCACTTATTATAGGGACTAGTTTATCTATGTCTGTGGCCGCAGAGGTAAACCTTGAAGGGGTATGGCAAGTTCAGGGCGCTGAAAATACACAAGAGACTCTTGATACCGCAGTGGAAGAAGTGGTTCAAGAAATGAATTTCTTTATTCGTAAAATTGCACGCTCCAAACTCAAGGAGCAAGCACAGGTGTGTAACACTTGGAACTTCGCTGTATTGAATAACAACTTCTCTTGGCAATGTGACCAAGACGAGACCTTTGAGTTAGCGAATGCAGCAAAAGATCAATCTGTGACAAAAGCAGACGGTTCTACCTTTACCGGTACCCTTAACCGTGGTGATAACTATATTACGACTGTTTTGACCAGTGATAAGGGTGTGCGTACCAATATGTGGAAAAAGATCAGTGATAGTGAAATGCAGTATACGGCCACGATTGAGTCAGAAAAACTGCCACAACCTCTGACTTGGACATTGAATTACAAGTTATCGCAATAAAAGATTTGAACAAGGTTTCCCAAACCTAGGTTGCTATCGAGTTAGGCTTTTCTTGATAGAAACAAAAAAACCGTTATCGACTGACTTTCGTCGCCGATAACGGTTTTTTTATTTCATTAACACTTAACCCCACTAAAAGCGGGACTAAGTGTTAAATGCACTATAGCAGTATTAACGAGAAACCGCACCTGATGGTGCTAATGTATTAATTAGCACAGGTGAGTTGTTCTTGAAGTACTCAACTAATACGTCAGCATCAACATAACCTGAGTTATTGTAGCTAGCGTGGCCAGTCATTTTAGGATAACCGTCACCACCTGTTGCAACATAGCTGTTGATTGCAATGCGATAGGTTCTGTCTTTAGACAAGGTTTCACCGTTCACTTTGATGTTAGTCGCTGTGCCGTTTCTCATAGAGAAAGAAACACCATTGAACTGAGCGAAAGCACCAGAACCTGCTTGTTTGCCACCCACTGCTGCTAGGTAGTCAGTCAGCTCATGGCTAGATAGATCAACAGTTGACACCATGTTACCGAATGGCTGAACTTTAAGAACACTCTTATAAGTTACAACGCCCGCTTCCATGTTGTCACGGATACCGCCAGAGTTCATGATACCAATATCAGCACCGACCTTCTCTTTCATCGCTTTAGCGATTAGGTTACCAAGGTTAGTTTCTTGTTTACGAACAACAGCACGATCACCTACAAGCAGACCATCAACAAAACCAATCTCGACGAGTAGTTCTTCCTGACCTTTTTCTTGGAAAGGCGTCAACATAGCTAGCATTTCTGGATCTTGTGCAATTTCAGTTTCGATGAAAACACGTTTCTTAGTGCCGTCAGCTTGAACCACTTTTTTCTTCAAGTTAACAGGAATCAAACGGTAGTCAGAGGAAACGATATCGCCATTTTTGATGACAAGATCTAGACGACCAACATACTTACCCCAGTCTTGAGCTTGTACGATAAGTGTACCGTTATGCTCTTCTGGTTTTTCTAGTTTGTTTTGAGAGTGACCACCAACGATCACATCAATGCCAGAGACACTGCGTGCAAGTGTTACGTCACCTGGTGCATTACCACCATGGTTGCCGTTTTTATAGTGACCCATGTGTGTTGTTGCAATCACTAGGTCAGCTTTTTCGTTTAGCTCAGGAATCAAGTTTGTCGCCACTTCAACCGGCGTTTTGATTTCTAGACCTTCTAGGTATTCTGGGTTACCCAGTTTGATCGTATCGTCAGTGGTAAAACCAACAACAGCAACACGAAGGTTATTCACTTCGAATATTTTGTATTCGTCGAATAATGCATCACCTGTTGTTGTATCAATGATGTTCGCAGATAGGAAAGGAAAGCCTGCCCATTTTTGCTGTTGGACAAGTACTTCACGCGAGTTATCAAATTCGTGGTTACCCAATGCCATTGCATCATACTGCAACATGTTCATGCCTTTAAAATCAGGCTCGGCATTTTGTAGGTCAGACTCTGGAATCCCTGTGTTGATATCACCACCAGATAATAATAGAGAAGCACCGCCTTCAAGCGCGATTTCTTCACGTAGGTTATCAATAAGGGTTTTACGAGCCGCCATGCCGTATTCGCCATTACGGTTCTGCCAAAAACGACCATGGTGGTCATTGGTATGAAGAATCGTCAGTTTATATTCTTGATCTGCTTCCCATGTAGGCGCCTGTTGGCCTACAGATGCACAACCTGCAATAGCAAGAGCAACGCCGGAAACGGCAAAATGCGAGATATAACGCTTCATTGAAGTCATTGAATTTTCCCTTAGTATTATTTTTTTCTGTTATAAGGCTGTGCTAATGAAATAAGCTTTCATTATTTTGTTTTCTAGACACACCCGCAAGACCATAAAACATTCAGCTAAAGATATCGATACTTTGAAAGACGAAATTGACCATTTGTGCAGGAAAAACTTAAAAAAAGAGAAAAAAATCTAATTGAGGACAATATATTAGCAATCGTGCAATAAAAAAACGCACTGAACGAGGTGGCTCAGCGCGTTAAAAAGTGACCCATGTAATACTAAAAATTAAAGATCGATACGGGCGCCAGTGTCCTTATCAAACGCGACAGCTTTAGAGGTATCAAACATTAATTCTATGTCACTACCCGGTACTGCTGGATACGCCGGATGACAACGACAATTGATTTCACTATTACCGATTCGAGTCACAACCATGGTATCTGCCCCCATAGGTTCTGTGACTTCAACATTGACTTCAGATTTAGTCACAAACTCCAGACCTTCCTTGTGATGCTGAGGTTCAGTAATCATCTCAGGACGTAGGCCCAATAGGATTTCTTTACCCACATAACTTTCAAGGCTATGTGTTTTCGGGAAAGGCAAACGTGCTTTCGAACTAGTTTGAAGTTCAAGCATGATGCCATTATCTGTCGCTACTACGTTTGCAGGAATAAAGTTCATCGCAGGTGAACCCATAAAGCCTGCAACAAATAAGTTTGCTGGATTGTCATAGATTTCTTGTGGTGAACCCAATTGCTGTACTTCACCGTCTTTCATGACAGCAATACGATCGGCCAAAGTCATGGCTTCAATTTGATCATGGGTAACATAGACAATGGTAGTGCCTAATTTCTGGTGTAATTTTTTGATCTCGGTACGCATTTCAACACGTAATTTAGCATCCAAGTTAGATAGCGGCTCATCAAAAAGATACAGCTGAGGACGGCGAGCTAGGGCACGACCCATGGCAACACGTTGACGCTGACCACCTGAAAGGTGTGCGGGTTTACGGTTAAGTAGGTGATCAATTTGTAACATTTCAGAAACGCGTTTCACTTCGATTTCACGCTCTTCTTTAGGTACTTTACGCATCTCAAGACCGAACGAAATATTCTCTTCTACCGTCATATTTGGATAAAGCGCATAGGACTGGAATACCATGGCGATATCACGATCTTTTGGATCGGCAAAAGTAACATCTTTATTATCAATCAGGATGCGGCCTTCACTGACTTCATCAAGGCCTGCTATGGCATTCATCAGTGTTGATTTACCACAACCGGATGGACCTACCAAAATCAGGAACTCACCTGCATTGATTGAGATGTTAATGCCTTTTAAGACTTCAGTTTGACCGTAGCGTTTTTTTACTTGTTCTATTACTAAATTAGCCATCTTGCTGCTCCGCAATGTTATCTATGGGATTGGAAGACACTGGGGATATCACCCTTGTGATACGCCCATTCCAATCAAATGTCTTGTTTATTGAGTGTTTAGCCTTTTACAGCACCTGCTGTTAGTCCGCGTACGAAGTACTTACCTGCGAGCACGTAGACTAAGATTGTAGGTAAGGCAGCCAAGATGGCAGCAGCCATATCGACGTTATATTCTTTACCACCAAAACTGGTATTAACTAGGTTGTTCAGCGCCACGGTAACCGGCTGAGTATCAAACCCTGAGAAAGCCACACCAAATAAGAAGTCATTCCAAATTTGGGTAAATTGCCAAATTATGGTCACCACAATAATCGGGGTAGAGATAGGTAAGATAATGCGCTGGAAAATAGTAAAGAATCCTGCACCGTCTAGTCGAGCGGCTTTAATCAGGTCCGCTGGAATACCTTGATAGAAGTTACGGAAGAATAGGGTGGTGAAAGCCACACCATACACCACGTGAACAAACACTAATCCGGATGTGGTATTGGCTATGCCTAACCAACCCAACGTACGGGCCATAGGTAACAAGATTACTTGGAACGGGATAAAGCAGCCGATTAATAATGCACCGAAGAAAATATCGCTGCCTTTAAATTTCCACATGGAAATAACATAACCGTTCAAGGCACCTAGAATAGTGGAAATTAAGACCGCTGGAATAACGATTTGAAACGAGTTAATAAAGAAAGGTGCAATACCGTTACAGTTACTACCCGTACATGCGCTACCCCAAGCTTTACTCCAAGCATCAAAGTTAAGAGAGCCTGGCAAGGATAAAAGTGTTCCAGAACGTATTTCTTCAACATCTTTAATAGAGGTTAAAAACATCACTATAAAAGGCATTAAATAAACGGCAGCCATACCCAGTAGGCAAATATACAGAGCGACTCTTAGTACTTTTTCTAATAGCGTCTTTTGACGACGACTGGAGCTTGAGTTCATAGTGTTTGCGCTAGTCATGACGCTCTCCTCTTAGTTCTGAATAAAGATAAGGAATCAATATAGCCAATACACATCCGAGCATGACCATGGCAGAGGCTGAACCTAGACCAATTTGGCTACGGGTAAAGGTATGGGCGTACATGAAGTTCGCAGGTAAATCTGATGAGTAACCTGGACCACCATTAGTTAGTGCTGCTACCAAATCGAAACTCTTAATCGCAATGTGAGAAAGGATCACAATAGCGCTGAAGAATACGGGTTTTAGAGACGGTAAAATAATACGGCGATAGGTGGTAAAGGTGCTGGCACCATCGAGATTAGCGGCTTTGATTAGATCACCATCTACCCCTCTTAGACCCGCTAAAAAAAGTGCCATGACAAAACCTGATGCCTGCCAAACCGCTGCGATAACCAGGCAGTAAATAACCTTATCTGGATTCACTAACCAATCGAATGTGAAACTTTCGAACCCCCAATCTATCATCATTTTTTCAAGACCGTTGGTTGGGTTTAATAACCATTTCCATGCGGTACCTGTGACTATGAAGGAGATTGCCATTGGATAAAGGTAGATGGTACGAATAGCACCTTCAGCCCGTATTTTTTGATCTAGGAAGATGGCGAGTATCACACCAAGAAACAAGCAAGTGAAAATAAACAGGCCACCAAAAATACCGAGATTGGTTAGGGCTACTATCCATCTATCATTGTTAAACAAACGCTCATATTGACTTAGGCCAACAAAGTCATAAGAAGGAAGCATGCGTGAAT
>Ga0209395_1005168_pt1 | contig 14836 bp, 13 predicted proteins | sample GOMGulsemesocosm_3_FD_184635 | JGI IMG/M metagenome (GOLD analysis project Ga0209395, IMG submission 184635) | Methane-oxidizing microbial communities from mesocosms in the Gulf of Mexico - GOM9D Gulf of Mexico (SPAdes) (version 2) | ecosystem: Environmental > Aquatic > Marine > Cold seeps... | reverse complement strand
ATGCGATGCCCGAATTTTTAAAACCTATTTTGAGCAATATCCACGACGAAGTGATGATGCGTTATTACGGCTGTGGTTTAGTCTGCCCTGAGCAACTAAGCGGCACTAAAATTCTCGATTTAGGCAGTGGCTCTGGCCGCGACTGTTACGCGCTAGCCCAAATGGTGGGTGAAACGGGTCAGGTAGTTGGTGTTGATATGACTGACGAGCAGCTTGCTGTTGCTAACAACCACATTGAATATCATCGCGAAAAATTTGGTTATGCCGCCGCTAATACTTCGTTTCATAAAGGTTATCTTGAACAGCTTAATACCTTAGGGTTTGAACCAGCGAGTTTCGACATTATCGTTTCGAATTGTGTAATTAATTTATGCCAAGATAAGGCCGCCGTACTCAAGCAGGCCTTTGATTTGTTAAAACCCGGTGGCGAACTGTATTTTAGCGATGTTTATGCTGATCGCCGCGTGCCAGCAAGTTTGGTTGATGATCCAGTGTTATACGGCGAATGCTTAAGTGGCGCGCTGTATTGGAATGATTTTATCAATTTAGCCAAAGCAGCAGGTTTTGCTGATCCACGTTTAGTTGAAGATCGGCCTATTACGATCGACAACCCAAAGATCATTGAAAAAATCGGTCACATTGGTTTTTATTCAGCGACCTACCGACTGTTTAAGTTGCCCGAACTAGAAAGCCACTGTGAAGACTACGGCCAAGCGGTTATTTACAAAGGCACCATCGAACATTTACCGCAAGTTTTTAACCTTGATGCTCACCACCGCATCGAAACCGGCAAAGTATTCCCTGTGTGTGGTAATACTTGGCGGATGCTCCGCGATACGCGCTTTAAACCGCACTTTGAGTTTATTGGCAATTTCGATCAGCACTACGGTATTTATGAAAACTGTGGCACTGAGCTGCCTTTTAGTGCCACCGCTACCTCAGCCGACTCTGGCGGTGGCTGTTGTTAATTAAATATGCTAATTCAATTAGGGCGCGATAAGGAGTGATCATGACAAGTACAGACAAATCACCAGATTGGTATGTGACCCCAACGGGCGATCCTCGTGGCTACATTGAACCGGGTCAACTGTCTGAATTATGGTTTCATACGGGTACTCGCTGTAATTTGGCCTGCGATTTTTGTCTTGAGGGTTCAAACCCTGCCGACAAGCGTTTAGGCAGCCCGACACTGGCCGAGATCAAACCTTATATCGATCAAGCGTTAACCATGGGCGTTGAACAGTTTTCTTTTACTGGCGGTGAACCATTTTTAGTCAAAGAGATCATCGAGATGATCGACTATGCCTCACAGCATAGACCTGTTTTGATCCTAACCAACGGCACCGAGCCGCTGTTTAAACGACTCGATAAGCTCAGTGCTCTGGTTAATAACCCGCACCCGATCTCATTGCGGGTAAGCCTTGATCATCTTGATCCTGCCAGCCATGATGCCCATCGTGGTTTGGGTACTTTTGCCACGGCCATTAGCGGCATGCGCGCATTACATCAACGCGGCTTTCATGTTTCCTTGGCCCGCCATATGGAAAAAGACGAAAATAAGCAGCAGATCGAACAAGGATTTCATGATCTGTTTAAGCTTAACGGTTTGCCTGACGATCTAACCATTGTTGCTTTCCCTGATTTTTTAACCCCAGGATCATTGCCACATGTACCTCATATTAGTGAGCACTGCATGACGCATTATCAGGATCAAACCAGTCGCAGTCATTTCATGTGTCATTCGTCAAAAATGGTGGTCAAGCGCGATCGCCAAATGAAAATTTATGCCTGTACCTTGGTTGATGATGATCTTGAATATGAACTGGGCAGCGATTTACGCCAAAGCCAGCAGCAAAAAATAAGCATGAAACATCATCGCTGTTATAGTTGCTTTGCCTATGGCTCAAGCTGTAGCGAACGTTAAGGAAAACCAATGACCAAGCGCGTATTATTTTTATGTACTGGCAATGCCTGCCGCAGCCAAATGGCCCATGGCTGGGCGAACGCTTTGGCTTTGCCCGACGTCGAATTTTATTCCGCTGGCATTCAAACTCACGGCGTTAATGCCCATGCTATTACGGTAATGGCTGAGGCTGGCATCGACATTAGTGATCATAAATCACAATTGATTAGCGAATTTGATACGATAAGTTTTGATGTTATTTTTAGCGTGTGCGATCACGCCAATAAAAATTGCCCAACGGTCAGTGGTGCGCCGCTTATCATCTGCCATCAATTTGATGATCCGCCCGCGCTCGCCAAAGATGCAGTAACAGAGCAACAGGCACTCGACTGCTATCGCCAAGTCCGAGATCAAATAAAAGCTTGGATTGCGTTAATGCCAAGCCAATTAAACGCGTTAACGCCGTAAAAGCGGCTTACGATTAACATTTATACCTTAAGGAAGATCCATGCTCGCAATTATCGGTGGAACCGGAATTTATCAATTTGACGGCCTAGAAGTTATTAAGCAGCACCAAGTCAGTACGCCATTTGGCGCGCCATCGGCAGAGATAATCGAAGGCAAGTTTGGTGACTTAACGCTCTATTTTTTACCGCGCCACGGCCAACAACATCAGCTATTGCCGCACGAAGTTAACTATCGCGCTAATATCTGGGCACTAAAAAGTTTGGGGGTTACCCAAATTATTGGTTTGTCGGCCACTGGCTCACTGCAGCAAGAAATAGCACCCGGTGACTTATCACTGCCCTCACAATATATTGATTATATTAAAGGCCAGCGCGAAAAATCATTTTTTGGTCGTGGCATTGCGGCGCACGTTTCCACTGCCCGACCGACTTGTCACAGCATTAGTGAAGACATGGCCGCAGCGGCCAATGCACTAGATATAAAACTGCACCGCGACAAAAGTTATGTGTGCGTTGATGGTCCAAGATTAGGCACGCAAGCAGAAAGCTTGTTCTTTAAAAATTCGATGAAAGCTGATTTGGTTGGCATGACCAATGTGCCCGAAGTATTTTTAGCCCGCGAAGCACAAATTTGTTATATCACTATTGCGATTGCAACCGACTACGACTGCTGGCAAGACGATCCTGCCCATCATGTCACCGTTGAACAAGTGATCTCTCGTTATGGCAGCAGCCTTAAACAAGCCAAGCGTTTACTGGCCGCTTACTTGGCCCACCACCATCAAGATCATAGTGATTGCAGCTGTCGCACTAGCCTAGCTTGCGCTCTAATGACCCCGCCAGAGGCATTAAACGCTGATAATAAAGCGTTATTGGCTGTATTATCAACCTAACCGCTATGCCGCAGACGATCTCACTTGTGATCCCGTTAGCCACCGATGAAGATCAGTGGCTAAGCTTGTGTCAAAACTTCGATCTGCTGCCTGCGGGCACGCAGATTATTATTGTGACGATTGAAGGCCATGATATCAGTCAGCCTTTTGCAGCATTGCAACAGCAGTTTCCGCAGCTGAGCTGGTTTAATCCGGCGAGCTTAGCGGGACGAGCACGCCAGCTAAATGCCGGGGCACAGCTAGCAAGCAACCAATTTATTTGGTTTTTACATGCCGACTCGTTGTTAAATCAGCACAATATTAGTCAATTGCTCAAACGATTAGCCGAGCCAACGAGCCTAGAGAGCTTATTTTATTTTGATCTATTTTTTCATGACAAGGCGCAGCAACGTTTAATCATCAATGAGTGGGGCGCAAAATTACGTTCAAACTGGCTGGGCTTACCTTTTGGTGATCAGGGGCTTTGCCTTAGTGCAGCGGCATTTGAACGATTAGGCGGCTACGATGAGCAAGCAGCCTTTGGTGAAGATCATTTATTGGTGTGGCAAGCCAAACATCATGATATTAAACTGGTGCGTTGCCGCAGCGCTTTAGCCACCAGCGCCCGAAAATATCAACTGCGCGGCTGGCGTCACTTAACCCTAAAATATCAAATACTGTGGCCACAGCAGGCATGGCCACAATGGGTAAAACTGCTTAAAATTAAGCTCAAGCTGTAGTAATTAACTACGCGGGTGATGCGCTTGATGCAGCTCTTGCAACCTTGCTTTGGCAACATGAGTATAAATTTGGGTAGTCGACAAATCACTGTGACCAAGCAGCAACTGCACTACCCGCAAATCCGCGCCAAAGTTAACTAAATGCGTAGCAAAGGCATGGCGCAAAGTATGCGGTGAAATATCACCACTGATCCCCGCTAGCTGCACATAGTATTTTATCCGATGCCAAAACGTTTGCCGGGTCATTTGCCGGCCACGTCGACTCGGAAATAACACATCACTTGACTGCTTTAATAATTGAAACCGCGCTTGGGCAAGATATATTCTAAGCTGTTCAATAGCCTGCTCACCCATCGGTACCAACCGATCTTTATTGCCTTTACCCGTAACTCGAATAACCCCTTGCTCTAAGCTGACTTGATCGAGTCGCAAAGAAACCAGCTCACTAACCCGTAACCCAGTGGCATACAGTAATTCGAGCATTGCTTGGTCACGGCACTCGAGCGGATCGTCGCTATTTGGCGCCGCCAACAAATCATCGACTTGTTGCAGTGACAAACTGGTTGGCAACTTGCGCTCCAATTTTGGACTTTCAACCAGCACCATCGGGTTAACCGCGATTAGCTGTTGCTGCTGCAAATAGGCGTAAAAGCGTCGCAGTGCTGACACTATACGAGCAGCGGTCGCTTTAGCGCGTTTTAGCTCAACTAAATGACCTTGATAAGCACTAATATCTAGGCTGGTTGCTGCCTGTAATGAGGTGCCGCGCAGGTTTAACCATTGTTGGTATTTTTGCAAATCACTGCGATAAGCGGCCAGCGTATTGTCACTTAAGCCGTGCTCTAACCACAGCATGTCGAGAAATAGCCCAAGTTGGGGATCATTTGTGGCATTGATAAGCTCAAGGCTGTTAGCCTGCTCAGGACTGTTTGCTAGCTCAAGGCTGTTTCCCCGCTCAGGGCTGTTCAACTTAGCCATTGTTTATTCAAGATAGTGCTAATCACACGACTGCTCCTGTCCTTAGTAACTAAAATTGCGCCATAGTGCGCAAATTGATGGTTGATCACTAACTCCAATGCTAAAATAGCGCCTTTATTTTGACTAACCGGATTGTTATTGATGAAAATTGGTTTATTTTACGGCTCGACCACCTGCTTTACCGAGATGACTGCTGAAAAAATGCAAGAATTTATTGGTCCAGAGACGTTAGATATACATAATATCAAAGAAACAGAGTTAGCGCGTATTAAAGACTATGACCTGCTTATTTTCGGTATTTCAACCTGGGATTATGGTGAAATACAAGAAGATTGGGAAGCCGTATGGGACCAAATAGATAACTTCGAACTAAAAGGTAAGGTTATTGCAATATTTGGCCAAGGCGACCAACTCGGTTATACCGACTGGTTTGTTGATGCGATCGGCATGTTACATGACAAGTTATTGCCTTTAGGCCCACAATTTGTCGGTTATTGGCCCAATCAGGGTTATGACTTTGCAGAGTCTCGCGCACTAACGCCCGATAAGAGTCATTTTGTTGGCCTGCCATTAGACGACGAATCGCAGTTTGATTTAAGCGAACAACGGATCAACGAATGGCTAACTCAAGTTATCGAACAATACACCGAGTTAATGGCTTAACCGCCTTTAATCCTGTTGGCATTGGAATGCCAGCAGGATTATCGTGCGACAAAGCACAAAACTGAACAATTATCAGCCGTTATTAGCTCAACTAGCTATAATACAACCCGCGCGAAAAAAATTATTGTGTTAATTTTATTTGCGCCAGTTTAGCGGCATCAATTTCAATTATTAGGAATACCAAGCGACATGAGCTTTGCAGAATTAGACTTAGATCCATCACTGGTCCAAGCCCTTGATAAAATGGGTTATCAATCACCAACGACCATTCAACGAGAAGCTATCCCTGCGGCGATGGATCAGCGCGATATTCTTGGTTGTGCGCCAACTGGCACCGGAAAAACCTCAGCGTTTTTATTACCGGCATTACAGCATTTAATTGATTTCCCGCGGATTAAACCCGGCGCACCACGCATTCTAATTATTACTCCTACGCGTGAACTGGCCAACCAAATCCATGAATACGCACTTAAATTGACCGAGTTCACCGCGTTGACGCCAATAGTGATCACTGGCGGTATCGACTATCAGGTTCATGAAGATCTGTTAGAAAAAAATTCTGATTTATTAGTTGCGACTCCTGGCCGTTTAATGGAGTTTATCGAAACTGAACAGCTCGATATGCGCGAAATTGAGTTTTTGATCATCGACGAAGCCGACCGCATGTTAGACATGGGTTTCATTACTCAAATGGAAACCGTGGCCTATGAAGCGCGCTGGCGTAAGCAAACCATGCTGTACTCAGCCACTCTTGAAGGCAAGGGCCTTGATCATTTTGTGGATACCGTACTTAATGATCCTATTCGCATCGATGCTCTACCGCCGCGCAAAGAAAGTGGCAAAATAAACCAGTGGGTTCACATGGCTGATAGCATCGGTCACAAACAAGCCATGTTAATTAAGCTGCTCAACGATCCAGAGCTAGAGCGCACTATCGTGTTTGTAAAAACCCGTGAACGTCTTGCTTCGTTGGTCGCAAAATTACAAAGTGCCGATATTAAGGTCTGTTACCTGCAAGGGAAAATGGCCCAAGAGCAGCGTAGTTTGTCACTTGAGCGTTTTAAATCTGGCGAATTAAGCATCTTGATCGCAACCGACGTCGCAGCGCGTGGTTTAGACATTGACGATATCACTCATGTTGTCAACTACGACATGCCGTATAGCTCAGATGTATACTTACACCGTGTTGGTCGTACTGGTCGTGCCGGTAAAAAAGGCACCGCTATTTCATTGGTTGAAGCACACGATGTCCGAATTCTGGCTAAAATTGAGCGTTATACCGACCAAGTACTTAAGCGTCGCTTCATTAAAGAATTACGCCCTAAGCACAAAGAAGCCAAGGTTGCCGGCAAAAAGAAAAAACCTAAGCTAACCGCAGGCCAGAAAAAAGCCAAAGCGAAAAAGCAGGTTAACAAGAAGAAAGCTAAAAAATAACAGCCAAGCTCGTGCTGTCTAAAAAAACTCCGCCTCGGCGGAGTTTTTTGTTTTGGCAAGGGTTACTTTTTATCATATTATTCAATCTGATAATTGATGATTGAATAAAAAGGAGTTCGCTTTGTTATACCCCATGGCATTAATGGTTTTATTAAGCTTGATTGTTGGCGCTGTCGCGGTTAAATCTCGCTTTGCCAGTGTCAAACAAGGCCAAGTAAAGCCCAAATATTTTAAGTTGATGTCAGGACAGCAAGTACCTGAAATTATCACTAAAACCACCCGAAATTTTAATAATCAATTTGAAATCCCAGTATTATTCTATGTCGTGTGCACGCTTTATATCAGCTTAGATGTAACTAGTTTATTCGCGGTTATATTGGCTTGGCTATTTGTTGCCTTTCGCTATTTACATTCGTATATCCATCTTACCTACAATCATTTATTACATCGGATGATCGCATTTTGGCTAGCATTTGTTTGTGTTATCGCATTGTGGGTCAACTTGCTGGTGCAGCAAACATAGCAATAACTACGAGTTGCCAAATAGTCGCGCAACGCACTGTGCTGATAGGCTGATAGAGCAGTTAAAATAAAAAAGGGACGCGTTAACGTCCCTTTAGAGAAAATAGCCATCGCTAAATTGTGCGGTTCACTTAGCTTTATTTATGATCAGGCTTAACCTGCTTATTCGAACCCACCACCATCATTTCACATTTAACACAGTCAAAAACTAATTTTAGCGTGTCAGTGCCAATCTCAAGTATCATGGGATCAGCTTTAATACCCGGCACCTCTTTAGGGCACAAATTAAAGTTATAACGCAAACAATGTCGAGTAACCATTAACGGCGCATCATCAACCACGGTATTAAGCTCATACGCGTCTTCAATATGAATAACCCCGTGCTGCTGATAAAACTCTTTGGCTTTGTCGTTGGCTACATTGTCCAAAAAGCTCAAGCTGTTAGTTGGGTAAACGGCTGTGTCGTTACGCTGCCATGGTTTTGGGCGCTGGTAACCGTTAATTCGCGCGATGTTTAACGCGTCAATGGCGTCGCGGCGTAAGCCGTTAAGGGCTGACGCAGGTAGGAAGTAATTTTCTACCTGATTCGTGACTAAGCTATTTAACTTGTAATCGGTGCTGCCCAGTTTCGCAAGTTGCTTATTTAACGTTTTTAATGATTTTTCGCAGTCTTGCGCCAGTTGTTTATCCGATTCGATAACAACAGTCGCTTGATGGCCATAATGATCGCTCACCGTTAATTCAAAACCGCTGTCGGTTAGGTTGGTTATCATATCCACTTCAATCACACGTTTTGAAGATTCTTTACCTAATACTGTCTCAAAGGCTTGGTCATGGTTACGGTATAAGGTCATGCCCACTTTTAGATTGTCTGGCATTTTAACAACGTACAAGGCATTACCGTCGGCACGATTAACGCGTAGCCCTGCGGTTTTGTGATCCGACATCACGACATTGGCATGGTTGGTAATAAAATATCCCAGACCATCGCCATTATTGAACGTCTCGTTTGAGTTAACGACAAAGTGATCTTTAGCAATTTTACTGACCGTGCCAACTTCTTCACCGAGGTATTTCGGGGTTCTAAAGTCACTGACACCATCGGTACGTTCATTAACAAAGTAATCGGTGCTGCCACGGTTAAAGCTTTTTTCTGGATCCGGGATAAAGTTGTGTTCACAACGACCTTGCGAGGCGCTGACTAAATCGGTACGTTTGGCTAAAATGGCATCAAGCTGCTGACGGTAATGTGCTGTGACATTTTTAACGTAACTTAAATCTTTAAGGCGCCCTTCAATTTTAAACGAACGCACACCGGCATCGATTAAGGCATCGAGGTTATCCGTTTGGTTATTATCTTTAAGTGATAATAGGTGTTCGTTTTCAACAATCACCTCACCTTGACGGGTGGTTAAATTACACGGTAAACGACACATTTGTGAACATTCACCCCGGTTAGCACTGCGCCCCGAGTAAGAATGACTAATGTTACACAAACCACTATAACTGACACACAACGCGCCGTGGATAAAGAACTCGAGCTGCATTTTGGTCTTTTTCGCGACGTCGCGAATTTGCGGTAACGTTAACTCACGCGCTAATACCACTTGGGTAAATCCCACTTGCTCTAAAAAAGCGGCTTTTTCTGGGGTACGATTATCCATTTGGGTACTGGCATGTAGTGCAATCGGCGGTAAGTTAAGCTGTAACACGCCCATATCTTGCACAATCAGTGCATCGGCACCGGCTTCATAAATTTCCCAAATCAGCTTTTCGGCATCTTTTAGCTCATCGTTAGTCATGGTGGTATTTAGTGTGACAAAGACCTGCGCATGATATTGGTGGGCAAACGTCGCCAGCTCTTTAATATCTTCAATACTATTACTCGCCTTGGTACGCGCGCCAAACGCGGGGCCACCAATATAAACGGCATCGGCACCATGGAGAATTGCTTGCTTACCATATTCGACATTTTTAGCCGGCGCGAGTAATTCTATTTTATTAGACGCCACTTCAATCGGCACTAACAATCGAGACTCGGGGGCAACTGGCAATGCTTGTGGTGCTTTCGGATCGAAGATCTGGGGTTGGTTCATGATTTGACTATGCTCAATAATTAATGATTAATACGTTATTTTTTTCCGTATATTATATAGTCATAGCAACCAAAAATCAGTTGTTGATAGTAAAGATTTTAGGAGTGAGAGGTCAAACCAAGATAAGTGCTCACTAACAGGGTGTTAACCAACACTTACTTTAGCCTCAGATTTAACCAAGAGTCATTGATAACCATGAGGATTTTGTGACTGCAAGTGCCAAGCATCTTTCATCATTTGATCGAGGCTCTTTTCGGCCTGCCAGCCCATTACTTTTAAGGCTTTATCAGGCTCAGCATAACAAGTGGCAATATCACCGGGGCGCCGCGGTGATATGCAGTAAGGGATCTTAACGTGATTTACCCGCTCGAAGCTTTCAACCATTTCTAACACCGAGTAACCATTGCCGGTGCCAAGGTTAATCGGATTAAAGCCGATTGGGTTATCAAGCATCGCCAGCGCCTTAACGTGTCCTAGTGCTAAATCCACCACATGAATATAATCACGGACACCGGAGCCGTCTGTGGTGTCGTAGTCATCGCCAAACACCTTTAACTGCTCACGCAGCCCCGAAGCAACTTGGGTAATAAACGGCATCAGGTTATTAGGAATACCTTGAGGATCTTCACCGATCAACCCCGACTCATGAGCCCCCACTGGGTTGAAGTAACGCAAGGCCACCACCGACCACTGTAGATCTGAATGACAAAGATCGGCCATCATCTGCTCAATTTGCAGCTTATTGGCGCCATATGGGTTGGTGGTGCGCAGCGCGCAGTCCTCATCAATAGGCAGGCGCTCAGGGGTACCGTAAACCGTCGCAGAAGAACTAAAGATAATATTGTAAACACCCGCAACGTTCATCGCCTCTAATAAGCGTAAACTGCCTACCACATTATTATCATAATATGACAATGGCTGTGCCACCGATTCACCAACCGCTTTTAAACCAGCAAAATGAATCACGGCACTAATCTGATGTTGGTCAAAAACTTCGGTTAAAATGGCACTATCGCGAATATCTCCTTTGACAAACAGCGGTCGCTTGCCACTAATTTTCTCAATCCGGTCTAATACCATCATTTTTGAATTTGACAGGTTGTCTAAAATAACGACATCGAGCCCTTGCTTGTGTAGCTCCACTACCGTGTGACTGCCAATATAACCTGCGCCGCCGGTCACTAGAATTGTCATTTATAGTTCCCTCTTAGTCATTTCCTTAAGTCGCTATATTCAGTATAGCGTCTCAAAATAAACCATCACTTAGGGTTCAACTTAAATAAATTTTTATATAAAAAAGCCAGTCAAATGACTGGCTTTTTTAATTTCCTACGGATGACAGACTAGCAATTAATCCTGGGGTTGGTCTTTCATAATATGAAGATCCATTTGCGGGTAAGGAATACCAATATTTTCTTCATCAAGACGAATTTTAATGTTTTCCATTAGCTCGAAATAAACAGGCCAGTAATCACTGGTTTTAACCCAAGGACGCACGACAAAGTTAACCGAAGAATCCGCTAATTCATGCACCGCGACTAATGGCTCAGGGTTGTCGAGTACCAAGTCGGTATTATTAACAATTTCTTCTAATACTCTTTTGGCGTGTCTCACATCGGCGTCATAACTCACACCAATCACTAAATCAATCCGGCGCGTTGGTTTGGTTGAATAGTTAACGATGGCCGAGCCAACCACACCAGAGTTAGGAATAATAATTTCTTTGTTATCGCCTGAGCGGATAATGGTTGAGAACAATTTAATTGATTCTACAACACCGGCAACGCCACCCGCCTCAATGAAATCGCCCGCTTTAAACGGGCGAAAAGCAATAATCAAAATACCAGAAGCAAAGTTAGATAATGACCCCTGTAGCGCTAAGCCAACAGCTAAACCGGCCGCACCTATAATTGCGATAAACGAAGCGGTTTGCACCCCAAGTTGGCTTAATGCGGCAATAATGACAAAAGCCATTAACAGGCCATAGCTTAAACTTGAAACAAATGACACGATAATTGGGTCTAGTTTACGTCGCTCCATTAACTTGCCAATGACTTTACTGATGCCTTTAGCAATTTTAGAACCAATCAGATAAATTAATACCGCAAGCGCTAGCGCTATCGCGTAATTAATGAACATGTCAGAATTTGAGTCATACCAGTTTTGGATCATTTCCATTGTATTTCCTTATTAAGTCCAAATTATCGTAGCTCATGTCAGCCATTAACGGCTAAACTCATCAGCAAAACGAAAGCTCACAGCGTAATAACTGTGCAAGTGGCAGTAAGGATACGCAAAAAATGGCGCCGCAAACAGTAATAAAAATGATTTTTTACAAATAAAAAAAGGCGCCCACAAAAGGCGCCTTTAAACGATGAAATTCAGTTATCGTTCATTTTCTCACAGGAGAAAACAACCAGTTTATAACCATTAAAGCATTTACAATCTATTACTTAGCGTAGCTGATTTAAACGGCTTTATTTAACATACCTTAATTAAAGTAGCTTAATTAAAGTACCTTAGCGTCCAATTCACCAGTCAGGTAACGCTGGTGCATTTGGTCAAGCGTTAATGGCTGGATTTTGCTGGCCATGCCAACACAACCGAAAGCTTCGTAACGGTCAATACAAATCGCTTCCATCGCTTTTTGTGCCACGGTAAAGAATTTACGCGGGTCAAATTCTGAAGGGTTTTTGCTTAAGAAACGACGAATAGCGCCGGTTGAAGCTAAACGTAAATCAGTATCGATGTTCACTTTACGCACACCAAATTTGATGCCTTTAACAATCTCTTCTACTGGCACACCGTAAGTTTCAGGAATTTCGCCACCGAATTCATTAATAACCGCTAGCCATTCTTGTGGCACTGACGAAGAACCATGCATTACAAGGTGGGTATTAGGAATACGCGCATGAATTTCTTTAATACGGTCAATCGCTAAAATGTCGCCCGTTGGCTTACGAGTAAACTTGTAAGCGCCGTGTGAAGTACCAATAGCAATCGCTAAAGCATCACAATTAGTCGCTTTAACAAAGCTCGCTGCTTCTTCAGGGCTGGTTAGCATTTGCTCTTGGCTTAAAACACCTTCAGCGCCAACACCGTCTTCTTCGCCAGCCATGCCTGTCTCAAGTGAACCAAGACAACCGATTTCACCTTCAACAGAAACACCACAAGCGTGCGAGAACCCAACGGTAGTTTTAGTTACATCAACGTTGTAATCGTAATCTGACGGTGTTTTACCATCGGCTTTTAACGAGCCGTCCATCATTACTGATGAGAAACCAAGCTGGATTGAGCGCTGACAAATATCAGGTGAAGTACCGTGATCTTGATGAATACACACAGGAATGTGTGGGAACTCTTCAATCGCCGCCGCCATCATTGCTTTTAAGAATGGCGCACCAGCATACTTACGTGCTCCGGCAGATGCCTGCACAATCACTGGGCTGTCAGTTCTGTCAGCAGCTTCCATAATTGCACGCATTTGTTCAAGGTTGTTGACGTTAAACGCTGGAATACCGTAGTTGTATTCTGCTGCATGATCTAATAGCTGACGCAATGAAATTAAGGCCATTTTTACTATTCCTGTCTAAATAGTGGGGCAAAAAAAAACTTTTGCCATAAAATAAAGGGATGTTTGACTAAATTATAGCCGAATTTATCCCGATGTAGAATGTTATACTAATCTGCCTGGCTGATTAACCAGCCAGGCAGTTTGTTATTACTTTGCGCGTTGCTCTAAAATTTCAACTGCTGGCAATTTTTTACCTTCAAGAAACTCCAAGAACGCCCCGCCGCCGGTTGAGATATACGAAATTTTATCGGCAATGCCATACTTGTCAACTGCAGCAAGTGTATCGCCACCACCAGCAATTGAGAATGCATCACTGTCGGCAATCGCGCGGGCGATAGTTTCAGTACCTTGACCAAACTGGTCAAATTCGAATACGCCCACTGGACCGTTCCAAACGATAGTGCCAGCGTTTTTAATGATTTCGCTTAATGCTGCCGCTGAATCCGGGCCAATATCAAAAATCATTTCGTTATCTTGTACTTCACTAACTGGCTTCAACGTTGCCGTTGCAGTTTCGGAAAATTCAGTGGCCACAACAACATCGGTCGGCACTGGAATGTCACCATTATTAGCCTGCGCATTGGCGGTTAACGTTTTAGCATCATTGACTAAATCCGCTTCATAAAGTGATTTACCCACTTGATGACCAGCGGCAGCAATAAAGGTATTGGCGATACCGCCACCAACAACGAGCTGATCAACAACGGTTGATAAGCTTTCTAGTACGGTTAACTTTGTCGAGACTTTAGAGCCACCAACAATCGCGACCATTGGCCGTGCAGGATTGTCTAACGCCTTAGCTAAAGCTTCTAATTCACCTGATAGCAACGGACCAGCACAAGCGATTGGCGCAAACTTAGCAATGCCATGGGTTGATGCTTGTGCGCGATGCGCAGTACCAAAAGCATCCATCACAAACACATCGCATAAAGCCGCCAATTTTTTTGCTAATTCATCGCTGTTTTTCTTTTCGCCAATATTAAAGCGAACATTTTCAAAGATCACCACTTCACCAGCAACGGCTTCGACGCCATCAAGGTAGTCAGTTACTAAACGCACGTTGGCATCAAGAGCCTCGTTTAGATAATCAGCAACTGGTTTAAGGCTGTACTCACTATTAAACTCGCCTTCGGTCGGGCGGCCCAAATGTGACATTACCATCACAGCGGCACCCTGCGCTAAAGCCAGCTTAATGGTCGGTAATGCCGCGCGTAATCGCGCGTCAGATGTTACTTTGCCATCTTTGACTGGTACATTTAAATCTTCACGAATTAGGACACGTTGTGCACTTAATTCTAAATCGGTCATTTTGATTACAGACATTACCTTTCCTTAATTATTTAATGGTTACCCGTCTTGCTCATGGCTAAGCAGGTATCTAACATTCTATTGGCAAATCCCCACTCATTATCACACCACAACAACAGCTTAACTAAGTGGCCATCACTGACTCTTGTTTGCGTGCCATCGACAATGCTCGAATGAGGGTCATGATTAAAATCGCAAGACACTAATGGCATTTCGGTATAATCCAAAATTGCCGCCAGTCGGCTTGCTGCTTCCTGCTTTAACATCTGATTGACATCG
>Ga0209395_1005167_pt1 | contig 14837 bp, 12 predicted proteins | sample GOMGulsemesocosm_3_FD_184635 | JGI IMG/M metagenome (GOLD analysis project Ga0209395, IMG submission 184635) | Methane-oxidizing microbial communities from mesocosms in the Gulf of Mexico - GOM9D Gulf of Mexico (SPAdes) (version 2) | ecosystem: Environmental > Aquatic > Marine > Cold seeps... | reverse complement strand
ATCAACAGCGAGTATAGCGGCCATAACCTTCACCTTTAAAACAGAACACGGAAGCCTAAGCCTCAGAAAAGTCAGCGGATTTTCGCAGATTTCGTAGAATCTATACAGCAGCATCCGCTCCTGTAAGTAATTTAATAAGTCATTTTACCTAAGGTGTGAGGGTGAGGCATCGAGCATGAGTTTAAAAGAAGCCTTGTAGCCACTAGGTGACTCCTGTCTACAAGTACTTCTTACATACATAAAAAAACCCCCTGACCTTACGGTGAGGGGGTTTTCCAACACACCAACGGATTACTTCTTCGCTGGACGACCACGTTTAGCTGCGGACTTCTTCGCAGCTTTTGGCTTTGCAGCAGGTTTCGCTGGCTTAGCCTTAGCTTTAGCCGGTTTCTTTGGTGCTGCGGCTTTTTTAGCCTTGGCTTTAGCCGGCTTCTTTGGTGCTGCGGCCTTTTTAGCCTTGGCAGCGGCCTTCTTAGCCGCAGCTTTTTCTTTAGCCGCAGCCTTCTTCTCAGCTACCTTCGCCTTAACGGCTGCTTTTTTAGCAGCGGTCTTGGCTTTCACAGCCGCTTTCTGTGCCGCTAGCTTTTCTTTTGCTGCAGCCTTCTTAGCCACAGCTTTCGCTTTTGCCGCGGCTTTTGCATCAGCTAGCTTAGTCTTTGTTGTTGCCTTCTTAGACACCGACTTAAGCTTCTTTGCATCTGCTGCTGCACGCTTCTTCTTCCACTTGGCTTCGAAAGCTTGAACGGCAGCGGCCAGTTCACTTTCAGCCTTCTGCGCCAATGAAGCCTTTAGAGCCTCCATCTTCGCTGCTGCCGTAGCCACCGCTTGAACAGCGTTCAGCTTAGACTTGGCTGCCGATGACTTAGTACGCAGTGTACTTGCCTTTGCAGAAGCTTTTGAAGCTGCCTGTCCAGCACTCGCCGCGGCGCGTTTGTCCGCTGCTTTCTTAGACTTACTGGCTTTCGCTTTAGCTGCAGCTGCTTTTTTACGAGCGGCTTCAACGACCTTGGCTTGTGCTGCTACATCTTTTTGTATTTTACTAAATGTTTCTTGTGCTTTATCAACCGCAGGCGCTACCGCTTTTTTCAACGCCGGCTTGGTTTTCGCAGCAGAACGCTTGGGCGCTTTTTTCGCTACTCGTGCCATCTTATGTCTCCTCGACTAAAAAAAATACCAATCCATTAACACATGAACCATAGCACATATATAAATTGCCACAGTTAAGCAAGAATATATTATTTAAAAAAAAGACTTTTTGCACCCTTAATGGTTAACTTTTATTGTTTTTAATTAAAAAACAGCCAGTTTTTTATTAAAAACACGTAAATCCGTGAAAAACTAATAAATATGAGAAGTAAAAGCGGGAGAAAAACGGCCATCGCAAATAAAAACACCAGCTGAGAGCTGGCGTTAAAGACGTGAATACAGTGCAAGCAAATCAAATAAAGTACTGACTCCCCGATGCTTGCTGAGTATGACCGACGTATTCCTCCACTATGTTGCTAAGCAGCGCTATATGTTCTGGATTACTATTAAGACAAGGAATCACACCATATTCTTGACCACCGGAGTCTAGAAATAGCGCCCGATTCTCGCAATCAATCTCCTCGATAGTTTCCAAACAATCGGCGGCGAACGCTGGGCATATTACATCAACCGAGGCAACACCAGACCTTGCCCACTGAGTCAGCAACTGATCGGTATAAGGTGTTAGCCATTCAGCCTTACCCAAACGTGACTGAAAACTCACAGACCACGCTTCATCGTCCAGTTTTAACTCACTCGCCACACGCCGTGCGGTAATTTGGCATTGCTCAAAATACGGATCACCCAACTCCACACAACGCTTTGGAATACCATGAAAGGAGAACAATAGCTTTTGTCCCGGCGTTCGCCCCTTCCTGTAGGCTCGAACTGAAGCCGCCAAAGCCTGAATATATTCGTCACGAGCGTAATAGCATTTATGCACGATGACATCACTGATGTTTCTTTGCTTGCCGAGCAACTGCGCGTATTGATCGTAAACCGCCGCAGTGGTTGTTGCTGAATACTGAGGGTAAAGCGGTAAAACAAGGATGCGCTCGGCCCCCTTGCTCTCCAATTCAGCAACACGATCTTCCAATTTCACCGCACCATAGGCCATGGCATAAACCACCTGCGGTGCCTCCACACCATAGAGTTCCGACAACCTTCGCTGTAGAGCAGCCGTTTGGTCTTCTGTAATCGACTTTAACGGTGATCCCCTCTCGGTCCATATTTCACGGTAGAGCTTAGCAACACGCCTAGCCCTAAATGGCAAAATCAAGCCGTGTAGAATCGGCTTCCAAATAAGCGGCGGTATTTCAACAACCCTCGGATCACTGAGGAACTCAGCCAAAAATCGCCGAACTCCAGCAGCCGTTGGAGCTTCCGGCGTCCCTAGGTTAACGAGGATGACACCCCACTTGTTTGACACGACACACCTCTCAACAGAACGGTAAATTTCAGACAAAAAAATAGGCTCCTATGGAGCCTATTCGATTGTTACTTGCTAGGGCAAGAGGGGATTAACTCAATGCCGCAAGAACCTTCACGCGAATATCGTCCAAGCTACCGACACCTTCAACGCATGAGTATTGAGCAGCACCAGCGTCCTTCTCTGCCAGCCCCTGGTAGAACCCAACCAACGGTTTAGTTTGATCGTGGTAAATGCCCAGACGCTTGCGTACGGTTTCTTCAGTATCGTCAGCACGCTGAACCAAATCTTCACCGGTTTCATTATCTTTACCGGCTACCTTCGGTGCGTTGTGTTCCACATGGTAAATTCGACCAGATGCTTCATGCACACGGCGACCACTCAAGCGAGCCACAATTTCTTCGTCTGCGACATTAATCTCCATCACATAATCAATGACAACACCCGCGTCTTGCAGCGCTTCGGCCTGAGGGATCGTACGAGGGAAACCGTCAAATAAGAAGCCTTGAGCACAGTCTTCCTGCTCGATACGGTCTTTAACCAAGCCGATGATCAATTCATCGGAGACCAAACCGCCTGATGACATAATATCTTTCGCCTGCAAGCCCAAAGGCGTGCCAGCTTTTACCGCTGCACGCAGCATATCCCCAGTGGAAATTTGTGGGATGCCAAATTTCTCCATGATGAATTGCGCTTGAGTACCTTTACCTGCGCCTGGCGCGCCTAATAAGATGATACGCATGGGATTAAATGCTCCTGTAGTCTTTTTATCTCTCAGGGACCACCTGCTGAATTTATCCGCAGAGGAAATTACGAGAGAAGGCTGAAAAATGGTGGCCTAAGATACACGGAGATATATCCAATCACAAGGAGCAACCCAAAACGCCCTCAAGAAATACACCTAACCAACTGATTTAAAAGGCTTTTAATTCATAAAGCCATGAGAGCCTAGGAATCATTAAGTGAATTTCCCCATAAAGAAGAGAAGTCGCGGGGGGTTAAATCCATACGTATATAAATAGAAGGTAGAATCACACGCTACAGCGCCACACCCAGAGCCCACCGAACCAGCAAGCAACACTTCGTCAAATATGACAAGCAAACCCGCCTTTCCTCGCTCAAACCACACACGAAGACACTTAGCTAAGCTATAACTGTATATAGAGAACTGATCTCTCTAGCCATTTTAGTCATCAACAAGCAGTAGAAGGCCGTCGCATGAGAATACAAGACATCATCAGCAAGTGGGAACAATCCAACGCCTCTCCCAGTAAACAACACATCAGCAGCCCGAATTTACCGATCGAACTTGCCGCCAAACTCGCCGCACTGCACGAGATATACCCACAAAAAACAGAAGCTGAGCTCGCCAGCGACCTAATTACACACGCCCTAACTCAAATGCAAAAAAAGTCAGGTATTCAACATTGAGGTACGCATGAAACCCTTCAAGAATATCAGCGATAAATGGAATCAGTTTGGTCAAGGAGCCTTGAGCCAACAAACCTATGACATAAAGCTCTCCTTGGATGCAGCGAAGAGCTTTCAGCTGCTGCGCCTCAAGTACCCCCGCTTAACCGATGAGATATTACTCGCGGACTTACTCTGTGCCGCGCTGGATGATTTTGAACAGTCGGTGCCCTACGTCAGAGGTAACAATGTGGTTGCCTTCGATGAGATGGGCGATGAGATATACGAAGACACGGGTATTACCCCCAAATTCCTTAAACTGACCAAAGAGCACCGCAACCGCTTAGAAAAGGTCACTTAACCAGCCCGCAAGTTAACCTGTCATTGAGGCTACTGCCCTTTTACTCGTTAAATTTCGCCTCATCCCAGAGGTGATCCATTTCATCCAAGCTTGCCGTTTGCGGGGTTTTCCCGCTAACAGCCAGCTGAGATTCAATATAGGCAAAGCGTCTCTCAAATTTCTTATTGGTACTGCGCACTGCACTTTCTGGGTCGATCTTTTGGTGACGACACAAATTCGCCAACGCAAAGAACACATCACCTAGCTCATCCTGCACCGCAACTGGATCACCCGCAGCCAATGCTTCACGAACCTCTGCGATTTCCTCTTCTATTTTTCCGAGCACGCCATGCACATCTGGCCAATCAAAGCCAACCTGCGCTGCGCGCTTCTGCAGTTTTACCGCACGCGTTAACCCTGGCAAACCCAATGGCACATCAGCCAATACCTTACGCTGCCCTTTTTCCGCACGTTCTATGAGTTTTAAAGCTTCCCAGCGCGCTTTGATCTCCGCTTCATCGTCCTGTGTGCGCGCCTTGCCCAGCCTACTGTCCAGTGTGCCGCCGGGGAACACATGAGGGTGGCGGCGAATAAGCTTAGCGGTCAGATCCGCCACGACATCCGCAAAATCAAAGCGCGACGCTTCACGAGACAGCTCACTGTAAAAAATCACCTGAAAAAGCAGGTCACCCAACTCTTCTCGCAAATGCTCCAAGTCACCCCTCTCGATGGCATCGACCACCTCGTATGCTTCTTCAATGGTCGAGGGAGTGATACTTTTGTAATCTTGTTTCATGTCCCAAGGGCAACCATCAGCTGGGTCACGTAGCCGCGTCATTAACGTTAATAAATCCGCTAAGCTATAAGCCTGCTGCCCGTCCTCAACAACAAATTGAGTATCTGAGTGGATACCTTTGTCCATATGCCGTCCTACCATTATCTACATAAAGTAAGGCCTGCATTAATGCAGGCCTTACGCTGTCTCTCACACAGTAAAATACCTAGCGAATTAGTGATGTTTGCGCCTAGCGGATGCCACGTTGGGCAATTGATTCAAGCGCGCCAGTACGCGGCTCAGTTCCGCAAAGTTACTTATCTCCACGCTAAATACCATGTCCACCGTATTCTTACGCCTATCGGATAGCGTCTGCATAGCGTTTACATTGACCCGGTCATTATCCAGAAGAGCGGTAATATCACGTAATAAACCGTGCCGATCAAACGCCTCAACCATAATATCCACGCAATACACATTGCGCGGCGCCTCGCCCCAGCTCACCTGAATGATTCGCTCCGGCTCATCACTCTGCAACTGCAGTACATTGCTACAGTCTTGACGATGAATTGAAACTCCTCGCCCAAGCGTTATATAACCCACAATCGCATCGCCTGGCACGGCATCACAACAGCCCGCAATGTGTGTCAGCAGGTTGCCCACGCCATCAATAAACAGATCCGAGTCGGAGTGCTGCTGACGGGTTTTACCCGTTAGACTAATCTGTGGCTCAGCCTGACTCTCCACCGCGAGCATTTTTTGTGCCACATTAATGACGTGAACAACCCCCACGTCACTCGCACCCACCGCCGCATACAGATCATCGAGCGACGCAAGGTTCAACTTGCCAACCAACTCATCGAAATCAAGATCTTCAAGCGCTAAGCGCCTAAACTCTTTATCCAATATCGCGCGGCCATCCGCAATATTTTGATCGCGAGCCTGTAACTTAAACCACTGCTGAACCCTTGCCCGTGCGCGCCCAGTTTTTAAATACCCCAAGCCAGCCGAGAGCCAATCGCGACTGGGAGACTCCCGACTACCCGTCAATATCTCGACCTGGTCGGCTGTGCGCAGGCTATAATTGAGCGGCACTATACGCCCATTGATCTTCGCCCCACGGCAACGGTTGCCAACCTCTGTGTGTACTCGGTAAGCAAAATCAAGAGGTGTAGAACCAGGTGGCAGATCCAATACATGCCCATCTGGGGTGAATACATAAATACGGTCCTGCTCGACTCCCGTGACAAGGTCATCGGCTAAGGCATCACCGCCTAACTCTTCGTGCCACTCCAATACTTGACGCAGCCACGCAATCTTCTGTTCATAGCTGTCCTCGGCAGGATCCTCATCAGCACCTTTATAAAGCCAGTGAGCACAGACCCCAAATTCGGCTTCCTCGTGCATGTTGCGCGTTCGAATTTGCACCTCCAGCACTTTCCGCTCGGGGCCAATCACGGCCGTATGCAAGGAGCGGTAGCCATTCTCTTTTGGTGAGGCAATGTAGTCATCGAACTCATTGGGGATGTTACGCCACAAGGTATGCACAATACCCAGAACACTGTAGCAGTCACGTACCGTTGGCACCAAAATTCGCACCGCACGAATATCATAAACCTGAGAAAAGCCTATGTCTTTCCGGCGCATCTTCCGCCAGATACTGTATATGTGCTTCGCACGGCCATTAATGTCAGCATCAATACCCGCTGCCGTCATATTTTCATGCAAGGTAGACAGCGCCATATCGATATACGACTGACGGTCTAAACGCCTCTCATCGAGCAACCTTGCAATATGCATGTAGTCATCGGAGTGCAAGTAACGGAAGGCGAGGTCTTCAAGCTCCCATTTTATGTGTCCAATACCAAGACGGTGAGCAAGCGGCGCATAGATGTCAGCCACTTCACGCGCAACTTTACGGCGCTTATCATCGCTGATGTTTTTAACCGCGCGAATGGCGCAGGTGCGCTCCGACAGCTTGATCAGTGCGACTCGCACATCATCCACCATCGCCACTAACATCTTTCGAACTTTCTCAGACTGCTCTTGGGACTGCTGCCCCAATACACTCTCATCGGAATCACTGCGTTGGGTGCTAATCGCCGCCATACGCAGCACCCCTTTGATGAGCTTGGCTACGCCCTCACCAAAATCAGCTTCAATGTCTTTTAAGGTGCGCTTATCTTCACGAACGGTACGATAGAGCAACGCAGCAATAAGCGTCTCTCCGTCGAGTTGTAAATCGGCCAAAATTTCGGCCATTTCCAAACCCGTGCGGAAGCTGCTGGTGCCTTCGGCCCAAATATTTTTGGCGGCAATCGCCTGCTCCTCAGCTTTAAAACTGACTTCGCAAGCGCGGGTGAGATCTATTCGAAATGACTCATTCAGAGGCTGAATATCAAACAAACGATTCACCCATGCCTCAATATCGACATGGCCATCGGCTGTCTCGGGGTGTGCTTCTCTTACTTGAACCATAAGCCACTGTTATCCATTGTCACTGCAGGGCATTGCAATGCCCTGACAAAATCCTTCTTATCACACAAACCTTCACCCGCGACCTTCCCGCCACCGGCAAAGCTTATTCGACACGCTTAATCACATTGAAACAGTGCCATGGACTCAACATGGGCAGTATGAGGAAACATGTCCAAAACACTGAACTTTATCATTCTGTAGCCTTGGCGCTGCAAAATAGCCGCATCACGCGCAAGACTTGCGGGGTTACAGGAGATATAAACAAGTCGCTGCACCCCAGACCCGTGCATTTCTTCACACACCTCTCGAGCACCGCTGCGCGGTGGGTCCAATACTAGTTTATTGATACCGAGCTTCGCAATGCGCTCGCCTAAACCTTGCTGAGCGAGGTCTAGCGCCTGAAACTCAACATTACTCAACCCCTGATCTGACGCGTTGACACGCCCTTGAATCACCATATCCTCAATGGCTTCAACTCCGACAACACGCTCGGCTATTCGTGCCAATGGCAGGCTGAAATTTCCAATCCCGCAAAATAAATCCATCACATGGTCACACGCTTTCAAGGTGAGCCATTCCACAGTCCGGATGATCATGGCCTGATTGACCGATGCATTAATCTGGGTGAAATTAGCCGGCTTAAACGCTAATTGCAGATCAAAATCATGCAATTGATAACTCAGCGATGGCTCGCAGGGTAAACCGTTAGAGCCCTCTAACGACCCCTGTTTTTTAGCCTGCCACCATATGTTCAGGGAAGTGTCCGTCAACAGTTGCTGCAATGCCTTGCGCTGATCAACCGCCACTGGCTGCGGGTGCCTCAGTAATACCCCCACTCCAGAGTCAACCGCAATGAGTTCGATGTGGGTAACTGCAACCGGTTTCGCCCGACCACTTTCAGCCCGAAGGGAGTCCAACCACTGCTGTAGTGGGGCTAGAAGTACTTGTAAACGCGCATCCAAGACCAAGCAGCTACTGATAGCCACTAGCGTATCAGAACCCTCCTGACGAAACCCCAGCTGCCCAGATTTACTGACGGCCAGCCGAGCACGGCTACGGTAAGCCTCAGAGGCTGAAAGAATGGGGTCTTCTATAAACTCCGGTGTTACCGATGCTTGGCGCGCCAAAAGCTCCAAAACCGACGCCTGTTTATACACAATCTGCGCGCGGGCCTGTAGATGCTGTAACTGGCACCCGCCACACGATGCAAAATGTGGACAGGCTGGATCCGTTCGCTCTCCTGATGCCTGCTCATAATCACGTAATTGACACTCATCAAAGCGCTTATGGTGACGATAATGCTGGACACTAACCCGCTCACCCGGTAAGCCGCCGGCGACAAACACCGCCTTTCCCTGATGGTGCGCCACCCCCCGACCATCGAGCGCCAATCCGCTCACATCCAATAGCTTCGGCACAGCAGTTTTACTCGGTGCTGCACTCGCTGCGTGCTTCGATGCTTTCGCCGTCGTGGTCTTACCCCTGGCACCGAGCTTGCGGCCCTTCGATTTAAACAGCTTCGCCATAATCAAGCAGGCCCATTAAACAAGCCGGACGACAAGTACCGGTCGCCACGATCACAAATAACCACGACAATCGTGGCATTCGACACTTCTTTGCTCAGTCTCAGTGCACCAGCAACGGCTCCACCGCTTGAGACACCACAAAAGATACCTTCTTCCCGGGCCAGCGCGCGGGTCATATCCTCTGCCTCTTGCTGGCCCATATTAATGACGCGGTCAACGCGTGCTTCATCAAAAATACTCGGCAGGTACTCCTTTGGCCAGCGGCGAATACCTGGAATGCTAGCACCGTCTTCCGGCTGCAGGCCGACAATTTGGAGCTCGGGGTTGCGCTCTTTTAGGTAGGTGGAAGTACCCATAATGGTACCGGTAGTCCCCATAGAGCTTACAAAGTGTGTTACTTCCCCTTTAGTTTGCTGCCAAATCTCTGGGCCTGTCGTCTCGTAATGGGCCAAAGGATTATCGCCATTGGCAAATTGATCCAACACCGTTCCCCGACCATCAGCCGCCATCTGCTGGGCTAGATCCCGCGCCCCTTCCATGCCTTGCTCTTTAGTCACCTCTATCAACTGCGCGCCGTAAGCGGTCATCGCGTCTTTGCGCTCCTGAGTCGAACTGTCAGGCATGATCAATATCATGCGGTAGCCTTTTATAGCCGCGGCCATGGCCAACGCAATCCCCGTGTTGCCGCTGGTTGCTTCAATCAGCGTATCCCCTGACTGAATATCACCACGGGCTTCAGCGCGATTAATCATCGACAGAGCCGGCCGGTCCTTGACCGAACCCGCAGGGTTATTGCCCTCTAACTTCAACAAAATGGTGTTGCTGGTATCACCCATCAAGCGCTGTAAACGCACCAGTGGCGTGTTGCCGATACATGCCTCAATAGTTGGGTAACGAAGGCCGGGTAAAATCTTAGAATCGGTCATGAAGATCTCTTAAATAACGCTGGAAAATAGCGGCCAAAGGCCGTAAGACAGACGGTCAAGGGCATGGACAAGTGCCCATATTTTAGCCTTGATTGTGATATGGTGAAATAGAAGCTTAAAAACAATAAACGTACCACTTAAAAACGGCCAAGAATACAGAGCCTAAGCCTTAAGTGATCATCGAAGGACTGCTTGGAGCCCCCAATTGCGCCTGCCCGCCCCCTCAAAGAATTTACCTTATAAAATCCATCAGTTGGGCGTCATACCATTCTTAATCGCCATCACCTGTATGAGCCTTATTTTATTATGGTTCTTTAGCAGTGAGCTACAACGCTACAAAGGTGCCCGAGCCTTGATCGTCAGTGAATTGATTGTCGCCAGCATCAATGATGCGATCGCCAGCAACGACCCTGATCGCATCAGCCACTCGCTCAACAACAGCCTTTCGATCAGGCAAGTGGACGGAGCCTATTTAATCAACCGGCAGCACAAAATCAAAGGTTTTGCCGGCAAACTGCTTAACCAACAAGCCCTGCCAGCGCTCACCAACGTACTGCAAACGCACTCACATGATCAAAACCTTACTTTAAGCCTGCCAATTCTCGGCAGCGAAGCAAGCGCCGGAGAGCCTCTGTGGCTGATCCTGTCCATCGATCAAACACCTCTGCTTTTAGCGCAATACAAAGGTGCCGCATTCATCCTCTTATGTCTCATCGTATTCATCTGCACCCTGATCAATATGGCCTGGAAGCTGGCCGAGAGTATTCAAGTACCCATCAGTGGCATAGAGCAAGCACTGGAAGCATTCCGCCAAGGACAATACACACAAAAAGCCACTCTTCACGGCCCCCAAGAGCTCCAAAATTTAGCCCACGCCACCAACAAGCTTGGCGAGCATTTAAGCGGGGCTCACGACGAGCAACAACTACTGCTGCAGCAATCCACACAGGATTTGCAGGAGACACTCGACACCATTGAGGTTCAAAATATTGAACTGGACATTGCTCGCAAGCGGGCACTCGAGGCCAGCGACATCAAATCCGAGTTCCTAGCAAACACAAGCCATGAAATTCGAACGCCGATCAATGGCATCATTGGTTTTAGCAATCTCTTACTTAAGACGGCTCTAACACCGCAACAGCGAGAATACCTGCGCACTATTAGCCATTCCTCCCAGGGGTTGCTAACCGTTATTAACGACATTCTAGATTTTTCCCGTATTGAGGCAGGCAAACTGAATTTAGACTACAGCCCTCTGAATCTTCGCCAAGTGATTGATGAGGCTATTCAAGCCGTCGCACCCGCTGCTAATACGAAACACTTACAGCTGATTTCATTATTTGCACCCGACACACCGCAATACTTGCTGGGTGACCCCTTACGCCTCAAACAAATACTCAGCAACCTACTTAGCAACGCCATTAAATTCTCCAAACAGGGGAATATTATTGTACGCACAGAGATGATTGAGCAGATCGACAACAAAAGTCGAATAAAAATCAGTGTGGCTGACTCAGGCATAGGCATGAGTGAAGAACAACAGCGGCACTTATTTGATGCCTTCACCCAGGCTGACGGCACTCACAATCGAGAGCAGGGCGGTACCGGGCTAGGTCTTGCTATCGCGCAACGACTGGTCGAAAAAATGCATGGTGAAATCGCCGTGGAGAGCCAGTTAAATGAGGGCAGTACGCTCTGGTTCAGTGCTGAGTTAGGTAATCGACAAGATTTAAACAACAGTAATTTCACTCACTTACAAAGCAAACGCCTAGCCCTATTCAGTGAAAACCCCATGCAGCGCTTGCAACTCGGTCAGTACCTCAAAGAGTGGGGCATACACTGTGAAGAGATTCTAAACTTCGACCAACTGTTACCACAACTTGAAGAAAGCCTGCGCAATGGTCACCCATTTGACGCTCTATTCATAATGTCTAGCGGTGACACTGACCCATTTGATGCAAAACAGTTATGCCATATAGCCGAACGAGCAATAACCAGCTGGCACTGCCCTACCCTTCTGGCAGCGTCCCCAGACAGTGCACTCATGCACCACAAAGGCCTTCACAAGGCCCTCAGCGCACTTATATCGACACCTCTAAGTCATGATTATCTACTTGAGTCATTTAACAGTGTGTTCGAGGGCAGAGCAGACGATAGCGCCAGCACAACAAGCACAGAGACCAGCGCAACATTTATAGGCTCCAGCGCAAAGATATTGGTTGTGGATGACAACCCAGCTAATAGGCAACTGGTGAGTGAGCTTTTAAAAGGGCTAGAACTACAAGTGAGTGAAGCCAGTGACGGCCTGAAGGCCATAGAGTGCTGCCAACAGGAAAGCTTCGATCTCATTTTTATGGACATACAAATGCCCGGCCTAGACGGCATGGAAACAACACAACGGATACGAGACTACCAAAACCAACAACAGAGCCTGAGCGGCATGAATGCTAAACGAACCCCCATCGTGGCACTCACAGCCCACGCAATGAACGATGATAAACCCAAACTCCTACTGGCTGGCATGGATGATTACATCACCAAACCCATCAGTGAATCTCAGTTAATCCATACCATTGAGCGCTGGACACAATACCGCCCGAGTCAAAAACAGCAACAAAGCACCAAGCCAGTGGCTGCTGACACACTGAGCACGCAGGCAAGAGGTCCGATGGATTTGTCAGAATCCTTAAGGCTGAGCAACGGTAAAGCCGACCTTGCCAGAGATATGCTACGCATGCTGTTAAACGACCTAGGTCGAGACAGAGAGGTCATCATCGAGTTGTTTCAGCAACAGCAGTGGCAGGCACTGCAAACCATAGTACATAGAATTCATGGTGGCAGTTGTTACTGCGGCGTACCCGAACTAAAGAAGCAGAGTTCAGTATTGGATAAACTTCTGCAGCAACAAAATTATGGCGCGATAGAAAAGCCAATGGCGGCAACTTTAGCCGCTATAGATGCATTACAAGAATGGGAAAAAGAACACGAACTCGACATTATTTTTGCCTGCGAGTAGCCGCTCTCTCGTACAACTACAGACTCTTTATATCAAACAGACTCTAAGATCACATGAGCAACTGCATAATGCTGTTCATCGGATACACTAAGATGGCAATGGGTAGCACCAAGTGTAACAAAACGCTTATTAGCCCCTCCCGTGAAGGCTAGACAAGGGGCACCGTACTCCGAGTGAGACGTGTGCATATGCTGCCAAGAAACACCGCGCCCGATGCCCGTTCCCAACGCCTTAGCCGCGGCCTCTTTGATAGCAAAACGTTTCGCCAGGTAATTAAGCGCCTGCTTTGAATCTCGATAGATAGAAAATTCATTTTTATCAAGGATGCGCTTTGCAAATGCATCCCCTAGGCGGGACAGGGTTGCCTCGATACGCGCTAACTCAATGATATCCGTGCCCATGCCGACGATCATAATCAATGCTCTCTGATATTCTTAAACGGGCTATCTAAACCAACATGGTCAACAAGTAAATGTAATGAGTAGTACCCACTTACGACTCACAGAGTTCAGCGGGAGAGGAGACCATATCCACAAAAAGCTTTCGACTCTGCAGGGGTTTACGTCCCAAAAGGGGTTGCAGTGCCAAGCGCATTACACACTTAGCAGCGTACAAAGTGGCAGGTTGATTGTAGTCATGTGCAGCAAGGGCCAAAACCTGCTCACCCTGAAACAACATGGCTCGCTCGAACTCTGTTCTCGTCAAATGCCCCTCCACACGTATAAAACCTTGTTCTGGCTCATAGCGATAGTGGCCATGGGTGTGAATCGGCTCAGAAGAAAGCGCCTCGTAGAGAAAGTTAATTTCGTAGCCTAACAACTGCAACAACTGTCGCTCAAAACGACGCAATACCACCTCAAAGCCAGAGTCCCCGCCCCTGGCAGAAGGTAAACTCAAAGCCTCCAGCGCCTGCTGATAGATCGACAATATTTCAGGCATGGCATCCAGTTCAGGCAGTAAACGCACCAGCAACTCATTGAGATAGAACCCACAATAAAGACTTTTACCCTGCAGAGGTAAACGCAAAGATTGTGTTTCAACGCCGATCAAGGTTTTCAGGTTTGATTTGCCCTGCCAAGAGACACTGAGAGCGAGGAAGGGCTGCAATAGATTACGCTGCCTAGATTTGGCCGCGCGGGCTCCCTTCGCTAGCAGGGATATACGCCCAAAGTCAGGTGTTAGGCAATCGACGATTAAGCTCGAATCACTAAACGGGCGCGAGTGTAAGACGTATGCTGGCTGCAGTTCAACACGCACCGTATTAACCCTTCCTGCTAGACGTATACACGACCTTAATCGTAACCAAGACTGCGCAGTGCACGCTCATCATCCGACCAACCAGATTTCACCTTTACCCATAGCTTGAGCATGACTTTCGTGTCGAACAACAACTCCATATCTAGGCGAGCCTGTTGCCCAATCTGCTTAATTTTGTCGCCTTTATCACCAATCAAAATCCGCTTTTGACCATCACGTTCAACCAATATCAGTGCACCTATATGGATAATGCGCCCTTCATGGTTAAACTCTTCAATTTCCACAGTCATTTGATAAGGTAATTCATCGCCCAGCTGACGGGTGATCTTTTCACGCACAATCTCAGCGGCTAGGAAGCGTGATGTCCGATCGGTAATTTGATCCTCAGGGTAAAAATAATCAGCTTCAGGCAAGCGCTCGCACACCAGCTTTTGCAACTGATCAAGGTTGTGCCCACGCAGTGCAGACATGGGCACTATCTCGGCGGCATTGAGCTTTACTGCCAGTTTTTGCAGGTGCGGCAGTAGATCCTGTTTATCGTCCAGCTGATCAATTTTATTGACCGCTAAAATGATTGGGCATTCCACATACTGCAGCCGCTCTGCCACCATGTCATCTTCAGGGGTCCACGCCAATTTATCGACAATAAAAATA
>Ga0209395_1005162_pt1 | contig 14839 bp, 7 predicted proteins | sample GOMGulsemesocosm_3_FD_184635 | JGI IMG/M metagenome (GOLD analysis project Ga0209395, IMG submission 184635) | Methane-oxidizing microbial communities from mesocosms in the Gulf of Mexico - GOM9D Gulf of Mexico (SPAdes) (version 2) | ecosystem: Environmental > Aquatic > Marine > Cold seeps... | reverse complement strand
CAGTGCAACACAACTATGGTGTGCGCTATTGGTACAGCGGCAGCGTGGGGCTTCCCCATCTTGCTTTCGCCTAGTTGCGTCGAACCTTGTTCGACGGACTTCGGCTCAAGGAAGTAGGACATTGCTAGACACCCATTCAGAAAAAAGCCCAGTCTAACGACTGGGCTTTTTTCGTTTTAGCCTTTTAAAAAATTAGATGCCTCTCGCCATTTTATGAAACGATTTAGCGGCGAGGCAGCGCTTCGGCAATAAGCTCCTGCATGATTCTACCACCTACTTCCATATAGGCGCCTGCGTTCGCGGCATTAGGGCATCCATGCACGTCATTGCTAGACACCCATTCAGAATAACGCCCTAGCAGAAATGCTAGGGCGTTTTTCGTTGTCTGAAGCTAAGTGATTTACGCGTGATGATAGGTCCCATCACGGTGTAGTGATACCAATCCCGATAAATATGTGGTCTTGTTGTGACAGATAAAATTAACGAAGTAATCGTTAATTTTAACAAGCACAAATGATCAGCTAATTGTCTGAGTTGGTATTAGCTAATCATTACGCCGACTTTGTCGCTTTTGGCACACCGTATATCATCCCCTCAGGTTTGGTTGAGCGCTTCAAGAGCGATGGGCTGCTACGGAATTTTATGCCGATGCACGCTGTATGGCGGTGGCAGTGAAGGCTACAGTGATTAGCCCACTTGTCAGGCGTAAATAAACGAAGGCAAAGGTCAAAAACCCTGCTTTTTTGATTAAGGGTATTAGCGATGTCACCGCAAACGTATCCCCCTAATACAACAGGATAGGTAAGAAGAAAATAGTAAGATAATGGACTGACGAAGCTCGTACGCGGGAGATGAACTCACCAGTAGAGTGACGATGGTATTCCTGCTGATGAATACGTATTCAATTTTAATTCACTAAAAAATTGGTTATATATAAAGTAAATTATTACATCGTTGTAACAATAATACGTTTTCGGTTATCAGCTACATGTCGAAACAGACAGTAAATTCGTGCCGTAGGTGAGAGTCAACAGGTGATAATACCATTTCCATTAATAAAGTGACCACTTGAGCTGGTTTAAACTCACGAGAACTGCGTTACTCTCAATCCCAATAGCCCGCTATTGGTCAATCGAGCGCCTTGTTCTAATAAGTTTACCCTTCGCTCAAGAAGATCATATATTTAATGGAAATGCTATAAAACGCGAGACTAAGCTAAAGAGCAGGCTCTTTAAGAGTCCGTCCAATGAAGGATATTTGCAATAGGAATAGGAGTTTATTTTATGACAATTCGAGTTTTATTAGTTGGATCCGATGCCACAATCATTACTTCGGTCACTCACTATTTTGAAAATCAAGGGCTGACGGTCGATTCATGTAGTAACGGTAAGCAGGCGTTTACTTTATTACAGGCCAATAATTACGATGTAGTGGCCAATGATACACCAGTCAATGGTTATTCATTGTGCCGAAACATTCATGATAGCGGTGGTAATATTCCAGTGATCTATATCTCTGATCACATCAGTGTTGAAGACCGACTCGACGCGTTCGCTGATGGTGCCGACGATTACCTGTGTAAACCGTTTGATGTCAGAGAGTTGCTTGCTCGCGTTAAAGTATTATCTTGTCGTCGAAGCGGTCGTTCCGCTATGTTGTCAATTGACGAAATATCTTTGACGATAAATTTTAATCAACGTACCGCTAAACGTAACGAACAGCCGTTGAAGTTAACGCCATCAGGTTGGAAAATGTTAGAGAAATTGGTTCGTAGTTATCCTGAACCCGTGAGTAAATCAGAGTTAGAATTTGCCATTTGGGGGGATGAATTACCCGATAGCGACGCACTTAAAGTGCATATCTTTAACCTTAGAAAAAGTATCGACAAACCGTTCAACTTTCCTATCTTAAAAGTCGTCAGTAGCTATGGTTTTAGGCTCGCTCAAGCCCACGCTTGACCTAAAAGTCCCTGATAAATTGTTATTAGGGGCAGATGATTTACCCCATATGTTTTCTTCTAGCACCGTTCATTTACTTAATCAGATTGGCGATAAGCGCCATAAAAAAGCCCCAACTAAGTGTCTTAGTTGGGGCTCGATAGGCTTGGTTAACTCACTAGAACGAGTAATTCATCCCGAGGAAGTAGTTACGACCAAAGTACTGAATCGTTCCTGTCTTCGTTTTGTCACCAAAGTAAGAGCGGTTTGCTTCATCAGTTAGGTTGTTAAGTGCCAGCGTAATGTTAAGTTCATCCGTTACGTTGTATTTTATCTGATAATCGACAATCGTTTCCTCAGCAAAGAATGCCGATTGGTCGCGACCCACTGCAACTTGACGTCCTAAGTATTCTTCACGGTAGCGTAAGTTTAAGTATGTATCGATAATACCTTCATAGTTGTAGAACACGGTGAAGCTATAAATATTAGGTGATAGACCTTCGATTGGCGTCGTGACGTCGCCTTGTCCGTTACCTATATTGATCGTGCGTTGAATCTCACTTTCAGTATGAGAATAGCTACCGGTAAATCCTAATCCTGACCAAGCGCCAGGGAGGAACTTAAAGGTTTGGGTATAACCGATTTCATAACCACGTACATAACCACCTTTCTCATTGTTTACCGTGACGGTTAAATCGCCAGGTTCAACCGGTTGACCGTTATCAGACGTTGTTGGTAGTTCAATGTTAGCGGCGTCGAAATCAAAGTCGAATATGGTCGTTGTATCAGTAAATGACTCGATATCTTTGTGATAGAACGACACGAAGATATTGCCGTCAGTTTCAGTGAAGTAATGCTCGAATGATAAATCAATCTGTGTTGCTAAAAACGGTTCTAAATATGGGCTAGTGGCCATATCAACGTTGACCACATCCTTGCCATCACGTTCGCGATTTATCGCGTAGTTAAAGTTACCACTCACCGCCATTTGCGATAAATCAGGACGAGCGAGTACGCGCGCTGCAGCAAACTTTATATAGTCTTGTTCGGTCACGGCCAAACTCAAGTTTAATGATGGCAATACATTGGTAAACTTATGGCTGATATCACGATAGAGGTGTGAGCTGCGTGTTTCGCCAACGTCATCGGTGATTGCATCACCTGTTTCTACCGTTTCTAATATTTGCTGGTCGTCTTTATCTAGTACGGGATTACCATCGGCGTCTGTTTTAACTTGGCGCGAACTCGGCGCTGGTGACACACCATAAGCCTGTTGTTCTGTTTCTACTACACGAACACCCACGTTACCTGTTAGCGGCATATCGAATATTTCGGTGTCAATATTCGCTTGGACATAAATAGCGGCGATTTTTTCGGTGATATCGCGATCATTAGTGATTGTCCAATCTGCACCTTCCCACACATCAACAGCATCGCGAGGGATCGGCTGACCGTTAGCATCCACCAGCCATTTATCGGCAATGGCCTCATTGTCGATGGCTAAGAAACTCGGTAGCGATGAGAATTCATCACCAAGGTTAACCACTTTTACTTCATCCGCACTGAGTTGGTATGGTTGATAACGTTGGTCTTCAACACCGTCGACGTAGGTAATATAGTTACCTTCGCGCATCTGATCCCAACCAATATCGTTGGTATGCCCTGGGCCACCATAAGACCAAACGCCACGCTCTAATTTGTGTTGACGTTTAGAGTAGCGAATACCTGCATCGATACTGCTAAAATGATCGCTGTCTAATTGGTAGTTAAAATCCAGACGCACCGCATCCGCTTGGTTTTCTTCATAACTTGGGAATTGTGAATAGCTGTTAACCATCATCTTATCTAAGTTGGTAAAATCAAGCGCTTCGTTAGCATTGTTGGTAAAGCTGACGGTCGGGACTGTTAGGGCATCCATTTGATACGTTAATGCAAGGTCGGTGTCCACCATCGGCGTAGCGGCACTAGCGTCTTCGAACATAATAATGCTCATCGTACGATCAAATGATTTTTCTGATGCCTTAGAATGAGATATATCGGCGCTAATAGTAAGATCGCCAGTGACCCAGGTCGCGTTAAAGCCAAGCGTCATCACTTCACTATTTCGCGTTGCTTCATCAGCCATGTTAGTAACCATCAGGGGGCTAACGCCGCGCTGGCCATTAGCGTCAACACAAGGTGCCTGAACCTTACCGTCTGTGGTTGCTACACAAGGATTGTTTGGGTCATATTGTGCGAACGGATTAGTTAAACCAGCATGGTACGTACCGCCGATTAACGAATATCCGCTTTCATCGTCACCTGCGACAACAGGATTAGATAATTCGACACTGCGAAGATGATTGGTCGAATTAACGGTGCCTAAACCGCTCACCGATAAACCACGATCCCACGCATTAGAATCAAATTTGGAATAGAAGGCATCGGCTTGTATGGTTAACGCGTCACTGGGTTGCCATACGAGGGTCGACATCACGCCATTTCGCTCATCTTCACCGCCGCGAGACATTATCTCAAAGCCGCCTGAATAGGCCAGACAACGGCCTTCTTGCCAATCGGTATCGGTCTCAGGATTCCCACAATCGCTAAGGCCCGACAGACCATCATAACGCACTTGATCATAGTTAAAGTCATAACCGACAAATTGCGTTGAGACACTCGGTTGGAACAAGCGAGCTATACCTAAACTAAAGCCAAGTGTGTCATCTAAGAATTTAGCTTGATATGAAAAACTCAGACGGTGTCCCGTTGAACCTGCGTCAGGATGATCATCAGCACGTGAATTCGATGTTAACTGCGCGTTGAAATTAAATTTTTGTTGTTCGTTGATGTTTAATGGGTTCGCGGTGTGTAAATCGATGGTACCCGCAACACCACCTTCAATGAGTGAGGCTTTTTGGGATTTATGAACCTGAGCCGTGTTAATCAGTTCTGAAGGGAATTGAGAGAACTCGACGCTACGGCCGCCTGAAGACGATACCTGCTCGCGACCATTTAAAGTAGAAAAAACATATTGGCCTGACAAACCACGAATGTTTAACTCACTCGATTGACCGCCATTACGAACTGATGTTACACCAGGTAAACGTGATAACGAATCGGCGATGGATAGGTCGGGTAATGAACCGAGGTCGTCTGCAGTGATTGCATCAACCATGGTGTCTGAAAAACGCTTAATGTTGATCGATTTAATAACACTGCGCTGAAAACCAGTCACTTGAATCGTTTCTATTTCATCTTCTTCGCTATTAGCTTTGTTATTGTTTTTAGTTGCTTTAGCTTTTTCTACTGCTGTCTCGGCGGGGGGCGCCTCATTAGCATTTACATTCATTGTTGCTATACCAGCTGCTAATAAAGCAATGGTAATTAAATTAGGTCTAAAGTGATTCATCACGTCTATGTCCTCAATTTCACTTAAATTTTAGCTACCCATGGCTAAACCATATGCTGCCGTCATGTGGGCTGGATATCTATTGCTGCTCGACAATTAAACTCAAAAATTAATCGATATTATTATTCTCACGACTTACGTTACGTGATGTAAAGTTAAGAAGTAGTTAAGACAAACAGTTAACCACGGCAAGAGCGTATTAATTTAATCTTCGCTGTTCCAACGAAATACTCCTTTGAATGTCGAAAAACGCGTGAATACGTCACTGCTACACAAACTTCCTTGTATCAAAGATACATGGTTTTGTTTCGCTCTAAGCGCTGATTTTCGTCCCGACAATTGCTCCTACATTGTTCTTACATAGCCATCCTTGGCTAAGCCTGAAAATAGGTTTTCTCCATTTCAAAGCAATATCTCGTCATTAAATTGTTCTGTAAATTTTAGGCTAAAGAGCTTGAAAAGGTAAATTGTCAGTTTCCATGCATGTGAAGAAAAACATCTTTTTCATGCTTAACCTTGGATGGTTATATTAGGGCAATGCCGGGAGCATATTGCCGAGACGAAAAAGAAGCCTCCATGGATGGATTTACGGCGGTTTTTCGTAATATGCATGGATTCTGGCATGCGATATTTATAATGCGCTTACCGTGAACAGTTAACGTGTAAACAATGTTCTCATCGGTTGGCGACGAGTAGCGCGACAAACTAATTATCTCGACTCACCGTTTTCTTAACCGTTTCTTAACTTACATATTTCTAAGATATCGCTACTATCCAAAAATAATAGCAATTATTCCACGGTTCTCATCAAGGAATAATTATAATAGGAGCACAAAAATGAAGTATAAACAGCTGGCGTCCTCTCTCGTCGCCGTGGCCGTTGCATCAGCCCTAACAGCCTGTGATTCATCTAATCAAGAAGGGCTGGCAGATCTGCCAAGCATCGATATCGTTCAAATTTCCTTAGTTTGTCAATCACCTGATAGCATCAAGGTTGATAGCTTTGGTCAGCCAGTTGTTGATGAAAGCGGCGCGCAGTCATGTGAGCGTGTTGAGCTTGTTTGTAGTGGTCAGGTCTACGATGCTGTTACCCATTCTTGCGCCGCTAAGGGGCGTCATGAAAATGCCCCTGATGAAGTAGCAGAGGCAAATACCCAAGACCGCGAAGACTTCGCGACTATTTTCTTTTCCCGCGAAGACTTAACTGCAGAATCAGTCGACAGTGGCATTATCATTCATGCTTGGAACAGTGAGTCATGTAATGCTTATGATCCTGATTATATCGAACCTGGCGCCACTCAAGATCCTGAAAACGATGAGTTTTTTGGTACAGATTGGGCGACTGGTTTAAAACCTGATGGTTTCGATGAAAACTACGGTTTATTTTGGACCTTTAAGCTATTAGAAGGGCATTCTGAATGTGCTAATTTTATCATTCATAAAGATAGCGACAAATTCCCTGACGGTGACATGGTTGCCTATATTTCACGTGATGAAGGCAGCGTTCGTTATAATGAAGACCGCATGAGTTATGTACTAGCGGGCACAACACCTGTGGGTAATGCTTCTGTTTTTCCTTATTATAGTGAGCCAGGTGATCCGACCGACGGTCTTCGCGAAATTGACTCTGCACGCGCAGTTCATTGGTTTAATCGCGATACTTTGCTGATCAACGATGACATAGCACAAAGCATTCGTGTGTATTCAACAGAGCAGTTGCCAACACTGTTTCCTGGTGAAGGTTTCCGCGGTATCGACTACGTTGAATTTACACGTAGCGATGGTGAGCTGGCGCAATCTGAGCTTGATCGTGCACATCACCGCAGTGGGATGGCGCAGTTTGTTGCTAACACCTCAATCGATGATGCTGACATAAAAACGATGCTACAAGGTCGCTTGATGGCAGTCTTAGTTGATGACACTGGCGAGGCATATTCTGGATACTTAATGCAAAATGCTGGCGTTCTTGATGATCTTTATACCACCGCCGAAGCAGACGCCGACGAAGCGCCATTAGGTATTACTTATGATGGTGATAGCGTCACCGCTGCTGTTTGGGCACCAACGGCGAGTAATGTCGCATTAAAACTTTATAGTGAACGTGATGCACAAGGTGATTATACCGTAGTCGATACTCAAGCGATGACGCTTGATCAAGCAACAGGTATATGGAGTTATGAAGGGGATCGTGGTGTTCTAGACCGCCAGTTATTTCGTTATGAAGTGAGTGTTTATCATCATGTTAATGATGAATTTGTTACCCACGAAGTGATTGACCCATATGCGATTAGTGTGACCACCAATGGTCGCTATGCACGTTTTGTCGATTTAAACGACGCTGACACAAAACCAGAAAATTGGGATGACCATGTGGTTCCTGCGGGTCAAAACCCTGAAGATATCATTGTTTATGAAGGTCATATTCGAGATTTCTCGGTAAGCGATCAAAGTACATCACTTGCAAACCGTGGTAAATACCTCGCGTTTACCGAGCAAGATAGTGCGCCCGTTAATCATCTTAAAGCATTGGCGCAAGCAGGTCTTACTCACTTTCAAGTATTGCCAAGCAATGACATCGCGTCAATCGAAGAAGATAGCGCAAACGCAGTGGACGTTAGCGATAACGTTAGCGAATTGTGTGCAGTTAAGACAGATTTAGCTATTTGTACTCAGGCAAGTGGTAGCGATGTTATCTCTGATGCGTTAAGCCAGCTACAAGAAAATACCGACCTCGTGTCAGAAACACTAGCGGCAATGCAAGGACTCGATAGCTTCAACTGGGGTTATGATCCTTATGCATTTAATGCACCTGAAGGGAGCTATTCAACTGATCCTGAATCTGTTTCTCGCATCATTGAAATGCGCGCAATGGTGCAATCATTGCACGAGATGGGGCTACGTACATCAATTGACGTCGTCTATAACCACACCAGTTCATCAGGTCTTTGGGACAACTCGGTGTTAGATAAAGTTGTGCCAGGATACTACCATCGTTTAAATATTGATAATGGTGATGTCTTAGGTGAGAGCTGCTGTCAAGATACGGCCGGTGAAAACCGCATGTTTGGTAAATTGGTGACTGACTCATTAGTATCGTGGTCACAACACTTTAAATTTGATGCATTTCGTTTTGATTTAATGAACTTAATGCCTCGTGATTTAATTATTGAAAGCTTCGACGCCGTTGCAGCGCTTGATAGTGATACGTACTTCTACGGTGAAGGCTGGACCTTCGGTGCGATCAACGATGTTGGCGCAAGTATCGACAACATGGCTGGCACAGAAATAGCGACCTTCTCATTCCAGCAACGTGATGGCGTAAGAAACGGCGCGTTATTTAACAGTGATGGTAATCGAAGGGATGTTGATAATATTCGTGCTGGTCTAACCGCTAATTTAGCCGATTATGTCTTACAAACCGAAGGTGGATCGTTTAGCGCGCTCAGTGGTTTCTCGACGCCAAGTACTGCTAAAGACCCTGCCGATACTGTTAATTACGTAAGTAAACATGACAATGAGACATTATGGGATCAGCTACAGTTTACGCAATCGGATGAGCTCTCATCGGCGCAACGTGCACGTATTCATGCGGTAGCAGGTTCGTTCCCATTATTGAGCCAAGGTATTCCATTCTTCCAAATGGGATCTGATTTGTTACGTTCTAAATCAATGAACCGTAATTCTTACGATGCCGGCGATTTAATAAACAAGGTTGATTTTACTAAAGCAGCGCAAAACTGGAATGTGAGTTTTCCGAGTGAACATAGTAGTGATGCTGATACGATCACTGCTATTCAATCGGATGTGAACCGTCAAGCAGACAGTGTTGATATTGAGTGGGCAGCGAATACTTATCAAGATCTATTGAAGATACGTAGTGGTAGTAGCTTGTTCCGCCTCACCACCGCTGAGCAAGTTATTGATCGCTTAGGTTTCCACAATACGGGCGGCGACCAAGTACATGGCGTGATTGTCATGAGCCTAGACGATGGCGCGGGTTGTATTAATAGCACGAAAGACTACGAAGGTAACTGTGATGCTGCGACTGATCTTCGTCCTGATTTAGATCCAAGCGTTGACGCACTCGTGGTCGTCTTTAACGGCAGTGACAGTGAGCAAACAATGATGGTGCCAAGCGCTACTGGTTTTGCACTTCACGGGGTGCAACTTGATTCATCAGATAGCGTTGTCGCATCATCGAGTGTGGTAAGTGTTGATGGTAACGGTGAATTTACCGTTCCTGCATTCACTACCGCTGTTTTTGTTAAAGCACAAATGGGTACTCAAGGGCAGGGGGTTAATGCCTTCGCTACCGCCGGTGTGCCAGACGTTGCTCCGTATGGTGCTAACACAGTATATATTCGTGGCGACATGAATAGCTGGGGCACTGACCATGCGTTTGAATATACCGGTGAAGCGGTATACGAAGCTATTTTCGAGCTAGATGCAGGGACATATGGCTTTAAGGTTGCTGCGTCAGATTGGTCATTCCCGAATATTGGCGGCGGTGTGACGGTGGCACTTGATTCGCCAACCACGCTTGGCGACAATGGTGATAACTTATCGATGGTTATTCCTGAAAGTGCCAAATACAAACTAACCCTTGATGCAAGCAATCCTAATTCACCAATCTTAACGATTAAGCTTTCATTAGAGGCGCCTGTTTATCCAACAACAGTTTATGTTCGTGGCACGGTGAACGCTAATGGTGGTTGGAACACTAACGATCCATTATTGTTTGTTGGTGACAGTACTTATGTGACGAGTATTAGCCTAACTGCGGGCAGCTATCAGTTTAAACTAGCATCAGAAGATTGGTCTACGGTGAGCATCGGTGCGGGCAGCGTATCGGACGCCACTGTAGATGCGCCATTGGCGCTCGATGGTAGTGATAATGTCGGACTAACTATCGCGCAAGACGGTGTATACACGTTTAGCATTAATGCGACAGATGCGGCAGCGCCAATCGTGACGGTTTCTCTAGATGTTCAGCCGTATGCTGGCACGCCTATCTACTTACGTGGTTTTGACGGCGAATGGGGAACGGTGAACGAGTTTGCTTACTTTGGTGCGGGTTATTACGCCATCATGATGGACTACACCAACAATACTGACTTTAAAATTGCATCAGACGATTGGTCGACGGTTAATTTAGGTGGTAGTGGTTTAGCGGTTAATGAAGTATTTAGCTTATCAGCTGGTGGTGATAATATCTCATTAACTGGCTTAGACGCGACATCACTGCAATTTATCTTAAAAGTTAACGATGACAGTAGTAACGATGCACAAGTTACGGTGATCAATTTAAGCGATTATTAGTTAATACATACCAATAAAAAGGGCTGATGGTGTTTACTATCAGCCCTTTTTTTCGACTACGCGTTATGCTTTTTTCTGCCATGAAAAAGGTTTGAATGCAGGGTCAATGGGTGTGCTTGCAATGTGATTGGTGTAATTGCTAATCACTTTCTGAGACAAGCCTAAAATAATCTCCAATACTTGTTGTTCAGCATAGCCTGCGCCATAGAACTTGGCTAAATCATCTGCTGATACACGGCCGCGGTTACGCACGATAATTAGCGTGAAGTCATGTAATGCTTGTAGCTTCTCAGTCGGCATTGGCGCTTGGTCACGCAGTGCTTGTGTCAGTTCATCATCGACTTTCATTGAATGAGCCACAGCGGTATGAGCGGGTACGCAATAATTACATTCGTGCTCTACGTTAATAGTTTGCCAAACAACCGTAAGCTCTTGGGCATTAAACGATGTTTGGGTGAATAACTCATGGATTTGTTGATACGCATTGAGTGTTTGTGGTGAGCTGGCTAACACAGCGTGTAAGTTTGGCAACATGCCGAATGCGTTTTGTGCGTCTTGCAATAAAGGCTTACTGGCTTGTGGTGCAGATTCAATCGTATGTACTGTTAATGTTGTCATTGTAAATTCCTTAAATTATTAACTGTACCGATCGGTAAGTTATGCGTCGTATTGTACCGATCGGTAGTGCAAGATCAATCCATTTTGTATTGATGACGCTAGTTGTTCGAAAAATACATTGATACGTTGAGGGCCTACGTCACTCTAATGTTGGTAATATATTGATAATTAGATTCTATTTTTCTGTAGGTATTAGTTTGCTAGTAGTTTGATGTGTTGTGTTTAGTATGAAATTAACCCAAACGGTCGGCTGACCGTTTGTTGATAAGAGATATTTACGCGAGTCCTAAACCGTTTAGCATCGTGTCTATTGAGTATTCGAGTTGCTCTTTGGTTATGCCAGCCCGTGTCATTGCGGCTGTGCCTTTGAGTAATGTATAGATTGCTAAGGCGTTAGCGTGAGCATTGACATCGAGCCCTAAGCTAATAGCTTCTTTATCGGTAGTGAATAGGTTAGCGTATAATTGGTGCCCTAACTTGTCAGCCGCTTCAAGTATCAACGCTGCTTGTGGTGGAATATTGCCGCCAATCAGTTCAGATTGACCCAACACTAACAAGCAGCCTTTGGCGTGTTCCAGTTCACTCTGATTATCTACAATCGCCATCATGTTAGCCTTTAAGCGCTGCTTTAGTGGCACATGCTGCTCTTGTATCCCCTCAAAATTAGGATACATACGGCTGTCGATATACGATTGCGCAGCTTTAACGAACAAGGCTTCTTTGTTACCAAAGGTGCTATACATGCTGGGTTTGTTAATCCCCATGGCGTGGGTTAAATCTGCTAGCGACGTACCAACATAGCCCTTTTGCCAAAATACATTCATGGCTGCGTTTAATGCGATGTTCTCATCAAATAATTTTCTTTTACCTTGTGCCAAAACTTTCTCCCCGTGTTAATCTCACCATTGTACCGTTAGGTACAACTTGCCGCAAGGAACGCTTTATCGCCTAGATTGTTGTTCAACCCTATGCACTGATAGTTAGTCGTTATACCAAGTTCCCGTTTAAGGATGATGAAGGTAAAGCGATTTGACGGTAAGGGTACATAGAGTACAAACTGATGACTGAGCATACTAATAATCAACCAATCGTGTGGAGCTAAAATGGCTTTTGATAAGTATCAACCCCCAAAAATTTGGCAATGGAATACAGAAACTGGTGGTAAGTTTGCCAGCATTAATCGGCCCATTGCAGGAGCGACTCATGACGCTCAATTACCTGTCGGGAAACATCCTCTACAACTCTATTCATTAGCAACACCCAACGGTGTCAAAGTCACCATTTTGTTGGAAGAGCTGTTAGCGAATAATATCAAAGGTGCTGAATACGATGCACATTTGATTAATATTATGGAAGGTAGCCAATTTAGTTCGGGTTTCGTCGAGGTAAATCCTAATTCAAAAATTCCGGCGCTAGTAGACCATAGCGATGATAATGAATTGCCGGTGTTTGAGTCGGGTGCGATCTTACTGTACCTTGCTGAGAAGTTTGATTCATTTCTGCCCAAAGATGCTCATCTAAAAGCACAATGTATGGCATGGCTGTTTTGGCAAGTGGGCAGTGCTCCCTATTTAGGGGGAGGCTTTGGTCATTTCTATGCGTATGCGCCAGAGAAATTTGAATACCCGATCGAGCGTTTCTCGATGGAAATTAAACGACAATTAGATGTACTCGACCGACATCTAGCGAACAACCAATTCATGTGTGGTGACGAGTATACCATTGCCGATATGGCCATTTGGCCATGGTATGGCGCGCTGGTGCAAAATAGAGTGTATGACGCCGCTGAATTTCTTCAAACGCATTCTTATAAGAATCTCGTTCGTTGGACCGAAGAAATAGCTCAACGCCCAGCTGTTAAAAAAGGACTGATGGTTAACAGAACGTGGGGAGAGCCCGAAGAACAATTACATGAGCGTCATGATGCCAGCGATTTTGAATTAAAAACTCAAGATAAACTGAGCCAGTAACAATGCCTACCGATTCAGCCGTGTGATTGTGAACCACTCACGTGGCTGGATAATTACCATTAACTCCCGTATTAATTCTATGGCCATTAGCTGACGCTATCACCCATTCCTATTTTCCTATCGCTCGGTGGCAAATAGGCCATGTTGTCATTTTATCTTAAGCGCACAACATTTTATTAAAATCACTCTTGTAATGTTATAATGTAACAACTATACTGTACCCATCATTTAGAGCCGCACTAATGCAATAAATTTTATTAAGTTAAGCAACAAGATACCAATACAATTGTTAGCTAACGTTATGAGCGATTTCAGGCCCAGCGGCACAAAGTAATCGACTATTACTGATATTTGATTTTATGTCATAAATTTTTGTAACCCTATTTAGAAACTTTCAGGAGTTAAGATGAACACTTTATTTAACAAAACCAAAGCAGCACTGGCTGTTGCTGGTCTGTCTGCCGTTGCTTTATCAAGCGGCGTTCACGCTGGGAGTGTAGGTAAAATTTCGGGTAACGAATTTAACCCAGCGATCAGCCTTATCCTCGATGCGCGTTACACAGACATCAACAACAGCGAACTTGAATTACCTGGCTTTCAACTCGGCGGCGAAGCTGGCTTACCAAGCAATGGTTTTTCAACTGGCCATAACGAATTAGTGATGTCTGCGAACATCGACGATACCTTTTTCGGCATCATCAATATGGCGATTGTCCACGCGGATGGCGAGACTGAAATCGAACTTGAAGAAGCCTACATTGAAACCCTAACACTGGGTAACGGCTTTACGGTTAAAGCGGGCCAATTTTTCTCAGGCATCGGTTACCTAAATAGTATTCATGACCACGCGCATGACTTTGCCGACCGTCCACTTGTTTATGATGCACTCTTTGGTGGTCATCTAATGGACACGGGCGTGCAAACAACATGGGTTGCCCCGACTGATACTTACCTAACCTTTGGCGCAGAAGTAACCTCAGGGTCAAACTTCCCAAGTGGCGAAAGCGAAGGAAACAACAACGGTCGCGCGTTTTTCGTTAAAACCGGTGGTGATATTGGCATGAGCTCAAGCTGGCAGTTAGGCGCAAGCTATTACGAGTCTGAATTTGACGTGCGTGAAGCCGGCGGTGGTCATGATCACGGCGGTGAATCGGAAGAGGCTGAAACAATTGATAACGAGCTATTAAACGGCGAACTTGATATTGCAGGCATCGATTTTGTTTACAAATGGGCACCCAAAGGTAACAACAAGAATACTAACTTTAAGCTCCAAGCGGAATACTTTGTAAAAAATGAAAGTGGTCTCGCAGAGTTTGTCGAAGGTGATGCGTCAGCTGAAGCAATGTACGATGGTAAGCAAGAAGGTTTCTATGTGCAAACTGTTTATCAATTTATGCCAGCATGGCGAGTTGGTCTGCGTTACGATCATCTCAAAGCAGACAACAAGTTTAGCGATTTCGAAGATAACGGTATCGATGAAGAAGAGTTTCTTGAAGAGTCAGGTTATGGCACAGCGGACGATCCTAAGAAATTTAGTCTCATGCTTGATTATGCCCCGAGCCACTTTAGCCGTTTACGTCTACAATACAGCAAATTAGACAACG
>Ga0209395_1005159_pt1 | contig 14843 bp, 14 predicted proteins | sample GOMGulsemesocosm_3_FD_184635 | JGI IMG/M metagenome (GOLD analysis project Ga0209395, IMG submission 184635) | Methane-oxidizing microbial communities from mesocosms in the Gulf of Mexico - GOM9D Gulf of Mexico (SPAdes) (version 2) | ecosystem: Environmental > Aquatic > Marine > Cold seeps... | reverse complement strand
GCAAGCTACCGAAAAACGTAAGATGGAAGTATTAACGCCTCCCCCACCAACGAAAGTTGTATCACAGGTAGCGAAGAAAAAAGTACAGCCTGAGCCTGAGCCTGAGCCTGAGCCTGAGCCTGAGCCTATAGTAGAATTAAAACCAGAATCCCCTGAGAATAATAGTGAATTACACAATATTGCTGTCCATGATACAGAGCTGATCAATTCTTTAGATAAACTCGCTAACTTAAAGCAAAAAGGCTTTTTAAGTGAAGAAGAATTTAGCTTGGCAAAAGCAAAAATTTTAGTGGATATTACTCGTAACAAATAACATGCTAAAAAAACAAACATCCTTATTATTACTTCTTTCTTTGTTGATCGGGGTTACTGTAGGTTTTAGCCTGCTTTTTTCCTTTGATGCCCTCCAAAGTGAAAGTATGCAACTCTGGTTGCAAAACTTTATACCTCAAAATACCTTTGGTTTTTTTATCGCCTTAGCCATATTGTCTTTATTAACCAGTATTGGCCTACCTCGACAAGTTGCAGCTTTTTCTGGAGGATACATTTTTGGTACGCTTTACGGGACGTTATTAGCAACAACCGCCGCGACCTTGGGCTGTTTGATCACGTTATATATAGCTAAAACTTTTTTCAGGCAACGGGTGCTAGCGACTTATCCAACAAAACTCGATTATGTCACACACTTTTTTAAAACACATACTTTCAGCAAAGCATTGATCATACGTTTATTACCGGCAGGATCTAATTTTTTAACCAATGTACTAGCCGGTATAGCAAACGTAAAAGTAGTTCCTTATGTTACAGGGACCTGCGTTGGTTTTTTGCCACAAATGCTAATATTTTCTTTATTAGGCGCTGGAGTTAAAGTGGGTGAGCAGCAACAAATAATACTTAGCGTATGTCTATTGTTTATTGCTTTAGGGTTTGGTTATTTTCTTTATCAAAAAGAGAATAATGGCATCAAAAAAAATGCCATTTAATCTTGGTTTAGATAAGCGGAATAAGTACCTTTTACCTAAACCTTATTCTCTATTTTCCAGCGCTGCGTTATATGCTTTGCTACCCGAAATGCATTGGCATAAATAGTAAAAGTATATGGTACGCTACCCCCAGTTGGCATAAACGAGCCATCTGTCACATAGAGGTTGTTTACTTCATGCGCTTGGCAATATTTATTTAATACAGATGTTCTAGGATCATCACCAAATCGGCATCCTCCCGCCATTAGATTAGTCGGCGGATAGCTACTCACTGAGCTAGTAATATTTTTTGCCCCCATACTCGCTAATAACTTCTCTCCCTTTTCAGCTAAATACTCTCCTACTACCATGTCATGTTGATGAGCACCTATTCTCACCTTGGCAACCGCTTGGCCCCATTTATCGGTAACTTCCGTGTCTAAACTAACAAAGCAGTCATCTGTAGGTAGCCAATCGTTAAATACCTCAAAACGTAATGTTTTATATGAAGTAAATTCTGCTTTTAAGTTCTTCTGTAATTGTTCGCCCCAGACCAATTCATTTTCATCATCAAATTGTTGCCCCTGAGCTCGCGATATAGGGTTTTGATAAAATAAAAAATCGATAGTACCGCCTTTCGCTTTACCTTGCTGATTTGCTCCTGAGAAGTTTTTATCGTCAATTTGATACCAATCTTGCAAAGCTCTATTGATAAAAGGGCCTACCTGCTTTAATTGCGCTTGTTTATCAGTGGACAAGTCTGAATAAATAAAATCACCTTGCCCTGTACCACCGCCGCTAAATACTAAATTTTTTCCTACTTGCCCGCTATTATTAGCCAAGCCGTTCGGAAATTTTTTCCCTTTAGAAGCGAGTAACAAACGTGATGTCTCTACCGCCTGACAAGCAACAACATATATTTTAGCCGTAGCTTTTTTCTCTCGCCCTTGCGAGTCGTAATAATGAATGCCAGAAATTTCGCCTTTTTCGTCACTCTCGATATGATAAACCTTTGCATTAGCTCTAATGGTTAAGTTCCCTGTCGCCACTGCATGGTTCAACAATGCCGCTCTACCACTGCCCTTTGCCCCAGACGAGCAACCGTAACTGCTGCAATATCCCGAATATTCACAACTATTTCTGCCCATAGCCGGAGTTGACAAGATCGCCCTAGGCACAGGCATCGAATGATAACCAATATTTTCGGCCGCTTTATCGATCCAAGATGCGACTTGGTGATCAACAAGTGGCGGATACGGAAATTCTGTTGAACGTGGCTCCTGATGGGGGTGTGGAACAGTTTTACCAGATACACCAATTTCACGTTCAACTTGTGCATAAAAGGGTTCAAGTTCGTCGTAGCTAATTGGCCAATCAACAATATTGGCTCCTTCAATATCACCGAAGGTCGATTTTAATTTAAAGTCAACAGGCTTTAAGCGATGAAAGTACCCACTCATAAAGTTGGAAGAACCACCAACCACATTACCATTCCAGAAGCTCCAACCTGAATCGCTGGTTGCTTCGCCTTGCCAATAGCTTTCACCACTTTCTGTTTGATACTCTTCTTCGATAACATGTTGTTCATCAGCAAGTTTAGGGTTGTATGAGTCGCGTAAACTAATTGCCAATTCGTCTTTAAAAAATTCTTTCTCTGTTAACCATGGTCCTTTTTCTAAAATTAGCACTTTCGCGCCAGCCTTGGTCAAGGTGTAAGCTACAGGAGAGGCTCCTGCGCCACTACCAACGATGCAAATATCAAAACTCATGATTTATTGCTTCCTTTTTTTAGTGTCGATGAGTGCTGAGCGAATAAATCTTTTGATTGTATGATGCTGCTGGCATGTTCATCACGAATAATTGAACGTTTAGGTAATTCATAATAACGCTGCCCAGCCTTGGGTAACGGAAAACCCGCTTGATGCTCCAACCACTTCCAACCGATACCTTGCGGATTACCACCATAAGCAGGCGGAGATAACATTGCTTCAAAAATATAACCGAGCAAGTTATTCAACCAATTCTCTCCTGCGGTCGAGCGACTAATTCCCCGTAGCATAGTTTCTTTTTCTGTTTGAGTTAAAGCTATAAAACGCTTACCTAGTTGCTTTTGGGTAAAGCCATTTAGCCATCCGACCCCTTTAAAAATAAAATCTATTTCTGCTTGCACTGTTGGCTGCTTATGAACAACACTATACAGATAAGTAAGCACTTGCAATTCTTTAGAGCCAGGTCCGTAGGATGATTTAGGTAACATGTGCTCAAGCACCGCATCAATAGTTAACCATGGATCACTTTGTACAATAGTCGATAATTGATGTTGTTCATCTTTACTTATCGCCATTACAGGAATTGCCGCTATGGCTGTCATACCTGCTGCAGACTTTAATAACTTTCTACGAGAAAATTTATTTGAAAGCCAATGTGGCGTTTTATAGTTACGATCAAAAAAGTCGGTAATTTTGTGCTGTACATCATCAGTCATATTTTTATCCCTTGGTCTCACTCGATTGCCATTTATTGAGAAATGCTAACCAATGTTCCTTTGAGTATTGCTCACCCTCTAGCAGTTCCGCAGTATCTTTTGATAACACCATTTTGCCGCTGCTCGTAGAAACATACATATGTGGGTAACCTAAAACTGGTGGTAGAGATTTCATGAACGCCTCATTTTCATTGCTATCACTCACACTGACTTTTAATAATACAAATTCGTCATGGAGTTTTTTATAAACGTCGGGGTTTTTCAATAAAAACTCATCCATTTTTTTGCACCAACCGCACCAGTTACCACCAATTTCGATAAGTATATTCCGATTAGTCTTTTTTGCTAAGCTAATAGCGGCACCTGCATCTTTAAATGGGTCACTTTTGTCATCATAGACTTTACTGTATTTGGGTAACTCTTCTGCATCGAAAGCAAAACTAGGTATTGTTATAAAAAAAGAAGATATTAAAACTGCAATAATAGGAAAATGTTTCATAAATAAGCTCATAATAAATTTGATGTTTGCAAGATACATTCAACTAGACCTTAATTAGATTAACTATATTTCAAAATAGTTTATACGTCATTATGTCAAATTCATTGATGAACGATTATAATGCGCAACAATTATATTATCTTAGGAATTTTAATATGCGTCCAAGCGGTAGAACTCCAGGGCAAATACGTCCTGTAACAATCACTCGTCAATTTACTACTCATGCTGAAGGTTCAGTATTAATTGAATTTGGCGATACTAAAGTTATTTGTACTGCGTCTGTAGAAATAGGTGTACCCCGCTTTTTAAAAGGACAAGGTAAAGGCTGGATAACGGCTGAATATGGCATGCTACCTCGCTCTACTCATACTCGTATGCGTAGAGAGGCTGCTAGCGGTAAGCAAAGTGGTCGTACGCTAGAAATTTCTCGTTTGATTGCTCGTGCATTACGCGCAGCAGTTGACTTAAAATCTTTAGGTGAAAATACTATTAGTGTTGATTGTGATGTAATTCAAGCCGATGGTGGCACACGTACAGCTTCAATTACGGGTGCTTGTGTGGCATTAGTTGACGCTCTAAATTACATGCGTGCAAAAGATATAATTAAAACTAATCCTTTGAAACATATGATAGCAGCTGTTTCTGTGGGAATTTATAAAGGTGAAGCCGTTTCAGATCTTGATTATCCTGAAGATTCATCTGCTGATACAGATATGAACGTAGTCATGACAGATACAGGCAAGCTTATTGAAATTCAAGGCACAGCTGAAGAAGAGCCATTTAGCTTTGATGAAATGAATAACATGCTTGCTTTAGCAAAAGACAGTATCAACGAATTATTTGATCTCCAAAAATCAGCGCTTAACTAAGCCATAATATTATTTAGTGGAAATGAAAATGAAAGATTATCAACGTGAATTTATAGAATTTGCTTTAGCGAAACAAGTATTACGCTTTGGTGAATTTACTCTAAAGTCTGGCCGAACTAGCCCTTACTTTTTTAATGCTGGTTTATTTAATACAGGTGGTGACTTAGCCCGTTTGGGGCGATTTTACGCGCAAGCATTAGCTGACTCCAACATTGCATTTGATCTTCTTTTTGGTCCTGCATATAAAGGTATTCCTATTGCGACTACCACTGCTGTTGCGTTGGCTGATCATCACAATATGGACATGCCATATTGCTTTAACCGTAAAGAAGCTAAAAAACATGGTGAAGGTGGCAGTTTAGTTGGTTCTCCATTGCAAGGTAAAATTATGTTGGTTGACGACGTTATTACTGCCGGTACCGCAATTCGTGAATCAATGGAAATCATTAAAACCCATGGTGCAGAATTATCAGGTGTTTTAATTGCACTTGACCGTCAAGAAAAAGGCCAAGGTGAATTATCAGCTATTCAAGAAGTTGAACGCGACTTCGGTACACAAGTGATTGCTATTGTTACTTTAGCTGACGTGGTTACTTATCTTGAAGAGAAAATAGGAACGCAACCAGAATTAGTTACAAGCTTGGAAAGCATTAACAAGTATCGTGACAGTTACGGAATTTAGTTCACTAGTTCAGTACGATTGTTAATAACAAAACGCCTCATTATTTCACAATAATGAGGCGTTTTTATTGCTCAAGTATTAAGGACGAAATAAGTTAAGCTGTTAATTGAAAGTTTGAGCTGGGTGCTTTTTCATAAGCCTGATTAATTCCAGAATAAAACTTTTCAATACGTAATGAACGTTCATCAACAGCAACATCTCGACTGGGTGCAATTTTTTCTTGTGCGTCTAACGTACGATTGACCAAAGTGTCAAAATCAACATCTTCTGAATTTTTCCGGTTTTCTTTTTCAAAAACATCATTCGGTTTTATCAGTATACTTGAATCTTTGGCTCGTTCTGGATCTTCTAACCTAATTGCAGCAAGTTCAGACTGTGCTTGTAAAATGATCTTAGCTGCAGAAGAAGCTACACGTGTATCTTGAATCGACGGGTTTGCCGGTGCCAGTGCTGCAGCATGAACCTTTTGCATTTTTGCAATGGTCGCCCTAGGATTGCCTTCGATTTTAGAAAGGTCGACAGAAACTTCGCCTCCTACAGCGTATTTTTTGCCATCGGGCCCCACTTCAAACGTATATGAAGGAGCTCCAGTTGTTGCACCGCCAACAGAAGCATGTGCTAATTCATGAGTTCTAACTTCTTGATCACGTAGTTTCAGCTCATTAAGCACTTTTTTCTGAGCGAAATCTTCAAGACTGTTAGGTTCAGGTGAATCGTCTGTAGAAGGTTCGGTTTGTTGTTCATTTTCAGAATCTACGAGCTGTTGCTGCGATGATTGCTCAGAAGAGCCTTGTTCGCGATCCCCTTCACCATTTATGGTTTTTGCTTCTAATTCGGCTTGTTTACGAATGTTCTCAAAATCAATATTTTCATTATTTTGCGCCGGTGTTTTGCTTCTTTCTTTTTCTGAAGCAACACCTTTTTCTGCAGCTGATTGACTTGCCGCGGCTGGTTTAGCAATAACTTCACGTAAGTTATTTTCACGACGCAGGTTATCCGTTTGCGGGTTAACCGCTGTAGGGATAGATAACGTGTGTGTTTGCGGCGTGATATTCATGATTAAGCACTAACGTCTAATAAAGTGCCAAGCACTGAATCAGCAGTTTTAATAACATTGGCAGATGCTCTTGCTTGAAACTCAGCAACTTTCAAGTCAACAATTGATTGATTAAGATCAGACAAATCCCCAGAAGCAGTATTCTGATTTATGGTTGTATCATTAATTTCCTGACCAACGCCAAAATCTTCAGGGCTAATACTTAGATTTGCAGCTATACTTGCTGCCGCTTGGTTAGCGTCATCTTTAGCCTTCTGAAAGCCCTGTAAACCACTACTAAATGCGGATTGTATTTCCATATCTAACTCCAGAACATCATCTATTTTTATCGAATCCAAATACACTTCTGTTTAATTATTGAACAAATGGCGATAAAAGTAAAGCTGTGTGTGTGCTGTATTTAGCCAAATAAAGGCGATAACCAAGCAAGAAGAGCTTGATGAAATTCTTCTGGATGTGAAATAAAAGGGGCATGTGATGCCTGCTCAAAAATCACTACATCACTCTGTGGCGAGAGTTGGCTAATTGATTTAATTGCTTTGCGTGGTACTAAGCCATCAAGTTTGCCGTATAGACGTAGAAATGGCATAACGATATGTTGCAAGTTTTCCCGCTGGTCAACGGTTTCAAGCAGCCTTAATGATTCATCTAAGGTACTTTTTGTTGGCATAGAAAATTGCATTACCAATTCCCGTAACAACTTAATGTCATGCCTTAAATGTGGACTACCCATAGCTTGAATCTTCAGAAAATTATTGATCGTTTTTGCGGTATCTTCTGCCAGTTGTTGATGAAACAATGCTAATACATCAGGTTTAATTCCTGACCAAGACTCTCGTTCCACAAAACATGGAGAGCTAGCTACAGTCACTAATGCTTTAACTTGCTGTGGAAATGCTAGCGCTATTTCGCTAGCAACTAAACCACCCAACGACCAGCCTACATATACCGCTGGTTTTGCCACCGCTTCTTGCACTAACTTAGCCACTTCTCTTAACGAATATGGAGATAAAGTTTGCCCGATGTTTTCACCAAAACCTGGTAAATCAACCGTGATGACTTCAAAATTATTTTTTAGTGCTTTAACACTCGGTTGCCAAACCGCAGAGTTCAACCCCCAACCGTGAATAAATACCAAGGGTAAACCTTTTCCTTGGCTCGATATTTTCAACTTTTCTGCCATGCTCATAATAAATGGAATTGTCTCGTAATTATTACACAAATTAAATTGACGTTAGTGTACCCAAAGAAGGTCTAAAATGGAATTTAGCTCAGCATACTTAACCTGTTATTTTTCGCGAAAACACTCAATTTTTACTAAAAAAGTTAATCAACTAAAGGTGCGATTAAGTTGCTGTGAATTATGTGGCGGTAGCTGTCAAACACGTACATTTTTATGTGACTTTTGTGCTAATGATTTATCATTATTTGACTTACATGCGGTACAAGGAAACTTGTTATTATGGCCAGCAATTAATGCATTATTACCAAAAAAAATGTTTACACAACTTATTTGTGTTGCACCTTATCATTGGCCGATTGACTTATGGGTGCGCCAGTTAAAATACCAGGGCCGTTTTGAATTGATCCCCTTGCTTAGCTCACTGCTTTTTCAACAGTGGCAAAATTCACTAAAGCAGCAAGTGGCTAGTAATAGATGCTTTATTCCTCCATCGTTATTGTTAACGGTACCCATACATATAAAAAAATGGCAAAAACGAGGCTTTAATCAAACTCATTTATTAGCTACAAAGTTTGCAGAACTTGCCAATATTAACTATTTACCAAAAGCATTAAAGCGCATTGATGAGCATAATGATCAGGCAGGTCAAACAGGAGTATCTCGGCGTAAAAATTTACGTGATGCATTTGCACTTTCCTCTGATTTTACTTCAGCGCTACCAGAGCGAGTGCTTTTGCTTGATGATGTGGTCACCACAGGCTCAACCTGTAATGAGATATGCCGTATTCTTAAACAACACGGCGTTAAGGAAATTACCATATTAAGTTTGTGCTTATCGTTACCTGAAGCACAAACTTAATAATATCGTATTAATCGGTGACTGGCGTGCTAAAAGCTTTAGAGAAAAACAAGCTGTTTGCCAATAACTTCGCACTGCCTAACCAATAACCTCTAAACGTTAAATTATCACTACTAGCGATCACTCTACCGCGGCCACGATTATGCGCCACAATAGCAGACGTATGTGCTATTCGGTTAACCATATTTTGATCAGCATAACCACTTAATAAAGGCTCTGCGCTATAGTTCGCTAACGAAAGAAAAGGTTTTGAAGTATGTTGCATTATCAATGTGCTATTACGAAACAAAGGCAACTTATTGTCTGTATAGCCATAAGCTAATGGGTGCGAAATATCGAGTTGCGACTCAAAAATAGCACCTGCGATACGTTTACGTCCTGCCAACTTTTCTTTGTCTTGATATTGTAAATTATCGGTATCAAATAATTGTTCTAATTCCCCTTTGCTGACAAAGTTCATCGCCAACATTTCAAATTTAGACAACCATTTAGCGCCACGTTTTTGCCCAAAGATTACACCGCCACCTTTCAGCCAAGCATCAACTTTCTGCGCAGCATTTTTTCCTAACGAACTGTATTTACCATCAACCATAACAATATGACTATATGTGCTTATATCTATGTTTGCTAAACGTTGTTGTTCAACTACAGTAACAGGGATAGATAGAGTGTCATCTAAATAAAATAGCACTTCTGCGCTTTCATATTGAGAAACACCTTTACCTCCCACCAATAAAACTTTTACTGGTTTTAATAAACGGAAAGAACCACTACCAATATCAATACCCTTTATCGTTAACCCGGTATTTAGAAGGTTAAGAGGAATATCAATATCCTCACTATTTTTTAGCAGAATATTACGCCAGTTTTTTACGGTTTGAATACCGGCAGGAATAATCACCGACCCACGAGAAAATTGCTTAGTCTCTGTACCCTTGTCCGTAGCTAAACGAGCAGAAAATGGCTTAGTAGCAACTTTTGCTTTTATACCGCTATTAAGTAATTTATTTAATAATTTAGGTGATAAAAAATGGTGCCATTCAAACGCATATGCGTAAGCTTGCTCTTCGGACTGAATATTAGATGCTATTTTCGTCGCTACTTGCCAAGGTGTTTTGGCGAGTTTGAGTCCCCAAGTTCTTCCTACTTCAAAAAAATCAATATCCATTGCCAACGGCATTGTCCAGCCTGAAACATCATAAAAGGTATTATCTTGAAATTTCGTTTGTTGGGAAAACAGTGCTTTGATAACACGATACTGACGCTGGTCTAAAGGAATATAAAAACTATCAGACTTTGCATACACAACGCCGTCTAAACGAAAGTCCTCTTCTAGTGGAAATACCTGAATCTGATGTTGCTTTAATTTATCAAGCAAAGCATTTAATCGGTATTTATCATGTTTTTCATGTAGTAAATAGCCACTAAACTCTTCTTTGTCTGCAAGTTTTTCCGATTCTTTATAAAAATTTTGTTGGTATTTAATCAGGGTGTTTTTATTTTTCCATGCCCCCTCAATAGTTGAAAGTGAAGTTAACACATGATTTTGAATACCAAATTCAAAAGTCAGTAAACCGTTATCACTCTCTTGCTGCAATCCTCGACTGCTTGCTTGCTCAAATAAAATACCAACGCCACCGTTAATATCTGGATAAGTAGAACCTTTACCGTAATAAAAATCATCGAAATTTTCCTGACTATAATAAAGTCGATTATCATTATCTAACGCCTTGGCATGGTAAGTAGCTAATAACTGCGTTAATTCAGTGTTTTTTCTAGAAGTTAATGGATGAGTGCGTGTTGGGATGCCGGGTTGGAAAAAATAACTGCCGTTAGCTCCCATTTCATGAAAGTCCCCTAAAACATGTGGTTGATATTGGTGGTAATATGCCAACCTATGTTGACTTTCTTTTTGTGAAAGCAATAACCAATCACGATTAAGATCAAAACCGAAATGGTTGGTACGCCCAGTTAACCAACCTTGGTGATGTTCAATGTGGTTAGGATCTGCGTTAATTGTACTACCGCGATGAGTATTCACCCATTGTACGAATTTATCCATACCGTCTGGATTAATGCTGGGTTCAATTACAATGATGGTGTTTTCAAGCATCTGCTGTACTTCAGCACTCTCACTTGCGGCTAAATGATAAGCCACGACCATCGCTGCATTTGCACCACTAATTTCGTCTCCGTGTACACTGTAACCGAGCCAGATAACCAGAGGTTGAGCGGAATCTTCAAGCTTATTATTCGTTTTTCTTTTCGCTAAAATGCTATCTAAATTATTTAAGTTACTTTTCGAAGAAATTGTTAGTAAAACTTGCTGACGTAATTCTTGAGTTTGTCCAATAGTCGTCAGTTTGATACGGTCAGAGCTGTTCGCTAATACATTGATATAGTTAAGTAGTTGATCGTGCCGAGGATGACGTTCACCAATTTCAAAGCCTAGGCTACTTTCTGGCGTTGGTATAATTTGCTTATATGGATGATCAACCGGTAAATATTCATGAACTGTTGCCGCAAGGCTTAATATTGGCAGAAAAAATAATCCGGTTAATACCGTTAACAATAATCGGTGCAGCATAAGTGAGTCTCTTGAAATTAGTCGCAATAAAATAGCAAAATCTATTTACTCACACCAGAATAACACAAGAATTATTATTATATTACGCTCTGGCCTTGCTCATTTAAAATGGAATCTAGGTGTTTTGTTAATCTGGTAGGCTGATGGATAGATAGATACACCGGAAACTAAGGCTATTACATTTAATATCAGGTAATAGCCTAAGCAAAAAGGAAACAATAATATTCAAAGGTTATAATTCAAAATACTCACTAAAAACTTTATATAGTTCAGTTCCTTGGTTAACGCTCGCCGAGGCAAAATGTAAAATAGGAATTACATTTTTATCAAGAGAAATATAATGTAGCGGATCGCCATCACCATAATTGTCCATGCGAAGAATTCTTGCTAAAGGCTCTCCTGCCGCTAATGGTTTGCCAAATTCAGCAAGATAATCAACCATGCCGCCCATAGGCGAATAAAAAGCTTTGTAATCTTTTAAATAACAGCCATAGCGAGTCATCGTTTTGGGTTGATATTCCGTGGTACTGATCACTTTCTTATGTTGTAAGTAATTCATGATACTTTTTGCATCCTCTAGCGCAACATCAAGATCAATTTGTTCTTGTGAACCTAGCTCAACGGTAAAGCTTTCTTTATTGATTGCTTCATCGCTGATTGAAAACTCAATGCCTAATTCAGCAAACGCTTCTTGTAACGACCACCATGGGCAAAAGGTTGCTTCATCTAAGGCGCCGTCAAAATCATTAGGAATAAGTAAAGTATGCGGAATATCAAAATATTTTGCACTTTCTAGTGCATATTCAGGGCAATACAAATGTTTACTTGAAATTGGTCCTGTGTGTAAATCTAGAACAAAATCGGCTTGGTGGGCTAAACGCTGTAACTGATAGGCAATACGTTGCCCAGTCGTTAGGCCATAAATATTATGCTCAAGCTTTTCTTCAATGCTATTGATCATTAATTTTTTAAAATTAGTTTCAATAGTTTGGTTACTTTTGCCAATGCACTCGCGCACAAAAGGTTTAATGATCTCGGCATCGAAATGATACATACGATTCCAATTAACCCCAGTAATAGGGTCAAATCGTCCTAAGGTATATTCACCGTTTTTATGATTACAACCAACCGGATTAGCATAAGGAACTAGAGTAATATCACCGTTAATTTTGGTATTCTTCAGTAACTCTAACAATTGAAAAATAACAGCATTACCTTGTACTTCTGCACCGTGCATGTTGGCTTGAATGTAAACACTAGGCGCTGCAGAGTCGCCCTTCAAGCGATAAACTGGAACAGTTAAAGCGGCACCACTTGCCATTTCACCAACATGCATTATTTCTTTTTTTACTTCATTCATGAATTTTCACTTTTAATGTTTCATTTATTGAAAAGGCTTATCTTAAATACCAGTCAGCTGGTTGTGATGCTCTTACTTCTAATAACTTACCTTTGCTGAATACATATTCTGCAGCAATATGATGACAAAGAAAAAACGGCATACTTTCTGTAAAACCATAAGCGCCACAAAAACCAAAGATCAGTTGATCATGCACGGTGACATCTTTTGGTAAAGGCAACAGCCCCAGTGTGTCCATACTGGTACACAAAGGCCCATGAATATTAAAAAGTTGTTTCTCTTGCACTGAAGATCTAAGTAAATTTACCGGGAAAGGTTGATCGGTGATCGCAGGGCGTAATAAATGATTAATGCCTGCGGCTAATACTAATTGCTCTTCACCATAGTTCACTTTCCTGTCAACCACGGGGGCGACATAATACCCACATTCAGCTACCGCAAAGCGACCAAGTTCAAGCCATAATTCTTCAACGCCCGCTTGTTGCTTTATTACGGCTAAATCAGCCAATATTGTTTGCCAAGAAAGAGTTTCACCTTTTTGTAAGTAATCAATCCCAAGCCCACCACCTAAGTCTAATATTTTAAGTGGCATGCCAATGTCGTCAGCTAACTGCTTTAACGGCGGCACCATTTGTGACCACAGCGAAAACATTTTTTCATTACTGAGCATATTACCCCACTGAAAAATATGTAAGCCACATAGATCAAGTTGAGCAAAGTCGGCTGCTTTGATGGTCTGCCATTGCGCTACTGATAAGCCAAATGGCGTTAGGCTATTACCCCCTAAAGGATTTTTTTCACCGTCTGGCCATTGTAGCTGTACACGCAGTAAAACTTTCGGTGTAACTTTATTTTCGAGTGCGGCTTCATTCAACCAAATAAGCTGATTTAAGCTTTCTACGACAAAAATATTAATGCCTTGTTTAATAAACGCTGTTATTTGTGCTTTTGATTTAGCGGGTCCGGTATTTAATATACGTTCCGGAGCAATACCTTGCTGCAAGACTTGGCTTAACTCACCACTACTTGCGACATCAAAATTGAAACCTGCACCGTCTAAAGTTTGAATTATTTTAGACAATGGATTCGCTTTTACTGCAAACCACAGCTTGATCACATCTTGGCGTTGTAATTCAGCTAAGTGTAATTTGAGTGCATCAAGGTGATAAACAAAATACCCTTCTTGTTGTGCACTTTCTGGTTGCTGCTTTACTAATTCAGCGGCTAATTCAATCGCTGAAGGCGAATCAAAACAACGAGTAACATTGACTAATTCAGACATTAATATTCCTGCTTTTGTTAATACTTAACTAACTTGGTATTTACTAACGTAAAAGTGATTCTAACTCTAACGACGCATTACTTTTTTCGTCACGATATTTAACAATCAAAGCACAAGCCATGTTTAAGCCTTGTGCTTTTGCCCATTCGCCAGCTACTGGACGAGTACCAGGTACAACGACAGCAAGTTCAGGAATGTCAGCACCTTTTTCAAGCATCACTTCGTTTACACAATCATAAACAGGTACTGATGCAGACAATGAAACACCCGGTGCTAATACGGCACCTTTTTTCACAACAATACCTTCAACAATGACTACGCCAGCACTTAAAAATGCGCCGTCTTCAATAATAACCGGGCTTGCACCAACAGGCTCTAATACACCACCAATTTGCACAGCCGCTGAAACATGAACGTTTTTACCTATTTGAGCACATGAACCAATCAAAGCATGGCTATCAACCATAGTGCCGGTATCAACAAAAGCACCAACATTTATGTAGGCAGGTGGCATAATAATAACGCCAGCAGCAACATGTGCACCGCAACGTACCGATGAACCACCTGGTACTAAACGCACTTTATCGTCAGCAGTAAATTCGCGCGCAGGTAAGTTATGCTTATCTACAAAACCTTTATAAATGCCATCAAAAGCAATGTTTTCGCCCGCCTTAAATGCCGACAGTATTGCTTCTTTTACTTCGACATTTGCATGCCAGTTACCTTGCTCGTCTTGGTTTGCTGCACGAACGGTACCTGCTTCTAACTGTGTTAATGTTTCTTGCCAATTCATGTTCTATTTCTCTTATTAAATTTTAAAGGAGTTATACCAATTCAATAAGTTACTTCACACTGTGTGAGAACTAACTTAATGGATTTGGTATTCTTTAGCTTTGATTTTCAAGCCATTGATTAATTAACTTATCTGACGCTAACAGTGAGTTATTATCGACAAGCTCTAAATGAGTTAATGGCGCACGTAAGTGCGCAGTTGCGATCATTTCTTTTTGATGCATCA
>Ga0209395_1005157_pt1 | contig 14844 bp, 10 predicted proteins | sample GOMGulsemesocosm_3_FD_184635 | JGI IMG/M metagenome (GOLD analysis project Ga0209395, IMG submission 184635) | Methane-oxidizing microbial communities from mesocosms in the Gulf of Mexico - GOM9D Gulf of Mexico (SPAdes) (version 2) | ecosystem: Environmental > Aquatic > Marine > Cold seeps... | reverse complement strand
ATTATCGCATGCCAGAATCCATACATATTACGAAAAACCGCCGTAAATCCATCCGTGGAGGCTTATTTTTCGTCTCGGCAATCTGCTCCCGGCATTGCCCTAATATAACCGTCCAAGGTTAAGCATGAAAAAGATGTTTTTCTTCACATGCACGGAAACTGACAATTTACCTCTTCAATCTCTATAGCCTAAAATTTACAGAACAATTTAATGACGAAATATTGCTTTGAAATGGAGGAAACCTATTTTCAGGCTTAGCCAGGGATGGCTATGTAAGAACAATGCAGGAGCAATTGTCGGAACGAAAATCAGAGCTTAGAGCGAAACAAAACCATGTATCTTTGATACAAGGTTTTGTGTAGCAGTGACGTATTCACGCGTTTTTCGACATTCAAAGGAATATTTCGTTGCAACAGCTAAGATTAAATTAATACGCTCTTGCCGTGGCATGGCAGCAATATTACGTGCTTAGGCTTGTCATCAAGCCTCCTATTAAGGAGGCTAACCTGACGTTTCTGGTTAGCCTTTCATTCTTATTAATAGGAAGCGGCTGTTATTTATTGGTCAACCTCCACGGGGTTACCCCACAGGCATGTGGGCAAAGGACAGCCTATCATATCCTCAAATGAGACCACCATTACATTACTGGTGCCCATGCTGTTAGTCGCCGTGACGTGATAACTGCGTATTGTTTCGCTTCCAGGTAAAGTCAGTTGTCCCAAATCCGAAAGGTTGACTGTGGTAGGCACCGCACTACCATCCGTCTGGGTAATGTTCCATGACGTCGCGGGCGCTGTTAAGTTATAATAGGAAAGATTCTGATCAACATTGCTATAATTACTATACTCACCTTGGAAATACGCAGTACTTTCTAAAACCGGAGTAACAGTCAACTGCACATTAATAGTTTGTGCATTGCTCGCCCCTCTGACATTGTATGCGACTACGCGGTAACTTTTCGCTATGCCATCAAAATTATCGATTTCGAATAAACCCGCACTGGAAATACTGACCCCTGCAGCAACTGAACTGCTATCACTGTTCGTAATTGTCCATGAAGTCACTGGTTCGATAGCCCTTACTCTACTTGAAATATTATTGCTAATGGGCGTATTTATATCGCTATAGACTGTACCAATATTAAAAATAGTTGGCGGTGGCGGGTTACTCACAGTGAAGTTTAGCGTCACTGAGTCGGTAAGACCATCGCTATCGGTGCCTTCGATAGTAATCGAATGTGAACCTACGGTGGTTGGTGTACCGACTAATCGGGTTTGAGTAGTACCTTGGTCGATAATCGTTACGCCGTCGGGAAGACTACCTGAAGTCACCGTATAAGAAACACTAGCTTCTAAACTTAACGGCCAAAGAAGTGCTGACATTGGTTGGCCAGTGTAATAATTGGGCCTATTATAACTCTGTAATGTTAATGAACCTACCGTGGCGACATTGAACGTTATTGGATAATTTCCATCGGTCATTGGACTGCTGATACATTGTTGGGGACTTAGCGCCGTCATGTTGTTGATATCAAAATATTCTATCCATACACAAACTTGGTCTGACACCGGAATTATATAATGACGACTGGTGCCAACATTGGTCAGTAGATTGCCATTTTGCACCCATGTAGCGTACATCGCGCTTAAGTCGACATGTAGAGTTGCCACACCACCGTTGACGGTACCGTTAATTGTGACGTTTAGGTCGAAAGTAGGGATTGGTACATCTATGTTCCACCATGTGAAATGACTAACCGTTGCCTGCAAGGCAAAGCCTGTAGGCGAGTTAGTATTAACGACTACCGTGCCAGTGCCTTCTTGATGCCAAATACCTGTATCTTCATTGAGGTACCATAATTCAATCTCGTCACCGATAGAGATCGGTTGATTAGTCGCGGGGTGCGTAGTGATAAATAATGGCATCTCGATTTGCGCGGTCGCACTATCAGCCAGCTGTAGTGGCTGGCCATTTTGCGTAAATACAAATTCAACCGTGCCTAATGTTGCAATAGCGGTGCTTTGACCGTCTGTATCACTAATACCAGTGAATTGTCCGGGGAATGCACTGAGCAGCACAGCGTTAGAAATATCAATTGGGGTGATGGTGACATCTATATTACCAGTGACTTGATTTCCTTGTGCGTCGACAAAGCTATTGGCGTTAACGATTACTGCTGCGCCGTGAACGCTGTTTAGTGTTCCACCAGTCGCGATATCAAGAATCTGTATCGCATTTCGTTGCGTCATCGTAATATCTAATCTGACCGTAAGATCGGCCACATTTGGTGTTTGTGCGGTAATAACCTGATTAGCAAAACCCTCTTTTGATAATCGAAACACGAGATCTGTCTCAATTTTAGTCGTCGCTGTAAATTGACCAGTACTATTGCTCTGTAAAGTTTCTAACGTGTTGCCATCGCTATCAATAACGTCAATGTTCACACCTTCCACGACGCTGCCATCGACAGTGTTAATAATAGCGGCCACATTAGATGTCGCAGCTATAACTAAGCTAATAGTAGCTACATTAGAATCTGCTTCAGAATCATTAACGGTAAAAGAGAAACTGTCGCTACCAACATAATCGGTTGGCGGCACATATGTTGCGACCATGCCATTGACCGTCACACTGCCATGCATCGGTGCAGTAGTCACGGAATAGGTGAGAGCATCGCCGTCAATATCAGTGGCGATTAGAGTAATGTTCTCGGTTTTATTTTTAATTAAACTAACCGAGTCATGGTTCGCTACTGGCACCGTATTAGGGGGCGGTGAAATGGTTAAACTAATGGTCGCAACATTCGAATTCGCATGGCCATCGTTCGCGGTAAAAGTAAAGCTGTCGCTACCAACATAATCGGTTGTCGGCACATATGTTGCGACTATGCCATTGACCGTCACACTGCCATACATCGGCGCGGTAGTTACGGAATAGGTGAGTGTATCCCCGTCACTATCGGAGGCGTTTAATGAGATATCTAAGGCTTCATTAGCGGTCAAACTTGCGGATTCGCTGGTCGCTAATGGTACGTTATTGGTTAGTTCAGGCGTATCACTACCACTACTGCCACCACAAGCGGTGAGAATAGCTAAGAGAAAAAACACAGTAATAATTTTGCAGGCTGGCATCTTGATAAATTCCTTTTAATATAAATTTCAGTCAATTATATGTAAAAATGAGCTGTACAACGCATCCGCTACCAATATGTTGGGCGGGTGATGTCCCTAATAACGATAGATCCCTAATGACAACGCCTTAAATAACATCGGTTAAAAACTATAGATAACAACAATGTATTTAAACGTTTAAGAGAAATATCCATCACGACAGCTTTTACTTTTACGCGAAAAGCCAATAAATATGACTAGTCCTTAGCCTTATCCATATACCGTAGGTGCTACTTAGCTTTAGATCCTCTCACTTAATAACAAATTAGTACGATAGGTAACATTGGTGAACCGGATATCTAGTGAGACCACTTTTTTCGGAGCTTATAACAGATGATAGGATTAACGCTAAAATCCAGTATTTACGTAAGACTGAACTTAGTGAAACATGGTAACTAAAGCGTTGAATGGGTTGTTACGACACTGTCTTGGTATTGTGCAGAGGGTTGTGTAATAACAGCATCGCAATATCTGTTGCGGATAAACATTAGAGTGGAGAATGTAATTCATATTCAACGACTGATTTATTCGTTAGGCTAAGCGTGTACCATTAGGTACACTTTTATCTGGCACCGCCAGAACAACTGCGCCATCTGCTTGATGAAACCCAGTCACTAAACACTCTGACATAATGGGACCAATTTGTTTCGACGGGAAATTAATGACTGCCATAACTTGCTTGCCAATTAAGCTCTCTTTGGTGTACAAATCTGTAATCTGAGCACTGGATTTTTTTATCCCGAAAACCTCGCCAAAATCGACTTGCAGAATATACGATGGATTTCTTGCTTGTGGGAAGTCTTCGACCTCAACAATGGTTCCCACTCTCATTTCAACTTTTAGGAAGTCAGTCCATGTTAAATCATTCATCGTTACCCTTAATGCATTATCTCGCCACTAAACCTATCACGGTTTTTCCAATAAGCACATTCTGGGCAATGCTCGCCCGATGGATAATCAATCGCTTCCTCATGAGGGCAACCGATGACCTCCTCAATCATACTGACAGACTTCGCGCCATTAAGATCAATAAACGCTAAGATTTCACGGAGCACCGACTCGGATTTACGTAAATCCGACGACGAAAACCACTTTTTCATCGGCTCTGCTTCTGCGCCGTCATCGACAATAATGGCACAAACGACTTTAGTCGCTAAATTATTATTAGGACCATAAAATGCAATCGTTGCAACCGGATAGCCTTTATCGCCTTTGCGAACCTTTTTGGTCAATAATTTTTTGTGATTACCTTGCGACAATTTATACTCCAAGTACTAAATTAATAATAAATAACCCAACAAATAAAACGATTATAGAAACGAATAATACGCTTATAAATTAGAGATTTTCGCTTTAAATAGAGCCTACTAGTATGTCGGAAATGTGATACTAAGCAGCTACCTTTCTTTTTCAAGCACAAGCCACATCACCATATAAATCAACGCGGTAAAACCAAAACATAATGTGCCAAATAGAAATACAGCCTGTACTCCCCCCTTTCTCCATCCATAATGCTTAGCTAATCCAGAGCACCCCCCACCCGCAACAAATGTTGAGCTTCGCATTAGCTTGTTGTTTCCCGTCGATTCCATTACAAGTCCTTCTAAAATGTAAACACCCAAATAATCGGTGTCGTTAGTGTTAATAAACAAGATGAAAAGCCAGCTGCTTGCAGCTTGATAACTTTTTAACACTAAAATAATAGTTGAGATAATATCTCATTTCAATAATAAATTCAGAACGTTGTGCTGAGAATACCTTGAAAAAATACTGTTATGTTGATCTGGTCTGACTTTCTGTAATTCTCAATTAACTAGTCAGGACCGCGGCATTAGCATCGACCAAAAATCGATAACCTACCGTTGGCATCTATTCAATTTTAAAATAACTAAAGAACCGCTGCTAGGGTAAGCATATCCCAACAGCTTCCGCGTCTACTCATGCTTTGTCATTCTTCACGTAAATTTGATGAGATGCACAATAACACCTCTCGAGATTGATAAATCCGTGAACCAATAAATACAGCTATTGCAATACTAATGTTTACGAGCGAAGATCCCCTGATTAAGTAAATGATAAATATTAATTTCTCATACTTATTCGTACGAGGAATGTCCAAAGATATGCGCGAAAATTCTAGTCTAAACCTAGCGATGAAAGATAAACAGCTTGCCTTTTCTCCTAAATAAGTGCAGATTAACACAAGACCGACCAATCAGTCGGGTAAATTTAATACACAACTATACCTATAATTACAATAATGCGAGTGAAGTTAAAATGAATATGTCTATTGATTCGACCATTGAAATATCGCCTCTTCAAACTATTTTAAACATGCAGAAATCTGCGTATTTAAAAGCGCCAGCGCCAACCATCACGCAGCGTAAAGAGAAGCTAAACCGGCTTAAAACAGGATTGATAGCACATCAAGACAAATTAATTGAAGCGCTGCAGCAAGATTATGGCCAGCGCCCGGCCAACGATACAATGCTCGCGGATATTCTTCCTTGCGTAATGAATATTAATTACACCCTCAAGAAGCTCAAAAAATGGATGAAACCTCAGCGCCGTTCTGCTGGTTTGTTGCTTTCTCCAGCGACGATTCGTGTTGAATATCAACCACTCGGTGTGGTTGGTATTGTAGTGCCTTGGAATTTCCCAATTATGCTATCCATTGGTCCACTAATCACAGCGATTGCGGCTGGTAATCGCGCAATGATTAAATTTTCTGAGTTTACCCCTAACACTAATGCTGCATTAATTGTGATGCTTAACGAGGTATTCGAAGAGAATGAGGTGGCGTGTGTCGAAGGCGAAGCTGATATTGCCGCGCAGTTTACTGCATTGCCTTTTGATCATCTTATTTTCACAGGTTCAACAGCTGTTGGCCGTCATGTCATGCGCGCTGCCGCTGACAATTTAACCCCCGTGACACTAGAACTGGGTGGTAAATCCCCTGTGATTGTTGCGCCAGACATTGATATGGCCACCGCCGTGGAACGTTTAGTCTTCGGTAAATGTTTAAACGCCGGACAAATCTGTGTTGCACCTGATTATGTGTTTTGTCCAAATGATAAGGTCGATGATTTTATCAAAGAGTATCAACGCCAATTTCAACTGATGTATGGCAACGATTCAACCCGTCCAGATTACGCAAACATTATTAATCAGGCACAACACGAGCGTTTGCTTAGCTGGTTAGATGATGCTCAGCAAAAAGGTGCGACCATTGTTACATCCAACAATCAGCCAATTGATCGGGCGTCACGTAATATGGCAACACAGCTGGTGACTAATGTCTCTGACGACATGCTAATCATGCAGCAAGAAATTTTTGGTCCAATATTGCCCATCTTAGGCTTTGATGACTTGGATGAGGTAATAGACTACATTAATCAACGCCCTCGGCCGTTGGCCTTATATATTATGAGCCTTAATAAACAGACCCAAACCAAAATATTGCGACATACACATTCCGGCGGCGTGTGTATTAATGATGCGATATTTCATGTAGCCGCGGAAGATGCGCCATTTGGTGGTATCGGTGCTTCGGGTATGGGACATTATCATGGTAAAGAAGGCTTCTTAACATTTTCTAAAGCAAAAACGGTGTTGGCCCGTGGTAAGTTTTTAAATACTGGAAAGCTTGTTCACCCGCCATACGGCAGCTTTATTCAACGAATGATTGTGAAGATTTTCTTACGTTAATTAATGGTAGTACACCTGAAAAAAAGGCAGCATCATGCTGCCTTTAAATGAGGACTATGTGAAGATAATAGAAAAGAAAGAACAAATACTAATCAGTGCGTTAGAGCTTTTTAGTCGTAATGGTATTGAGACAACATCGACTGCGTCAATTGCCAAAATAGCGAAGGTTGCAACGGGGACATTGTTCCATCACTTCCCCAATAAACGAGCATTGGTACATCAGCTTTATATACAGATTAAACACGAATTGTCCTTACAATTTGCGGTCCTCAAGACGGGGCAAAGCAACGATGACTTTAAAGCCGTGGCTGCTTCATTGTGGGATAACGCTATCGATTGGGCGATTGCTAACCCATCAAAATTGAAATTTTTTCAGTTAGTTGAAGGATCACAATTATTAAGTTCGCAAGACAAAGCACAGGCGATGGCTCAAGAACTTGGGTTAGTCATTGGGATGATTGAGCAAGGACAACAAGCGGGATGCTTTGCCCCCCATCCACTTGAGATGATTTCATTGCATTGTCAGGCACAGTTTTTTACCGCGGGGAATTTCTATATCGACAATCCGCAGCTCGTCGACAACCAAACATATCGCGACGCGTCATTCGATATTTTTTGGAACGCACTGTGCCCCATTAATTAAGTTGATTAGATAAGGCGCCATCATTAACGACGCTTTATTTGATAAACCCCTTCGATCTCAGTCAACTTTTTAGCGAGACGCGACAACGAACTTTGGCTTTCCACTTGCAGTGTTAATCCAAGCTCAGCGGTTTGAGTCGCTTGATGGGTTTTGGTGTTCATCCCCAATAAGTTAACTTTTTCATTGGCAATCACATTGGTTAAATCCCTCACTAAACCAGTTCGGTCAGTAGCATACAATGTAAGGTCAACGGTGTAACAACTGTTGGCATCATCGCCCCAATTTACCTCAACGCTACGTTCTGGATAGCGCGACAACAGCTCTTTAAATTGCTCACAATCACTACGGTGAATAGAGATTCCTTTGCCTTGTGAGATGAAGCCATCAATACTATTTCCAGCAATCGGTTGGCAACACTTCGCCATGTAAGTTAGCAGGTTACCAACCCCTTCAACCACAATATCGCCTTTACCTACACGAGTAGGCGGCGTGCTTTTAGCAACCGGTACGCTAGGCTCAGGAATTGTTGGCGTGTGCAGCGATTGTAAATAATTAACCAGCGCATTGATCCGAATATCACCGCAACCAACGCCAGCAACCAAGTCGTCAATATTTTTGGTGTTGTAACGCCCTACTGCGTCATTGGCATCGCTCAGCTTAAGCCCGATATTGTTTAGCTCAGTCTCTAGAATTTCTTTGCCGGCAATTAGGTTTTTGTCGCGGTCTAATTGCTTAAAGAAATGTTGTATTTTAGAGCGCGAGCGCGACGAGAATACGTAGCCAAGTCTTGGGTTTAACCAATCACGTTTTGGGTTAGGTTCTTTAGAAGTCAGTATTTCAACTTGTTCGCCAGTCTCTAGTTTGTACGTAAATGGTACAATACGATTATTAATCTTAGCCCCGATGCAGCGATGGCCCACTTGAGAGTGAATGTAATACGCGAAATCGAGCGGCGTACAACCCTTTGGCATATCTATCACTTCACCTGTTGGCGTATAAACATAAATACGATCATCAAACACTTGAGACCTAACTTCGTCCGCTAGATTACCGCTGTCTTTAACGTCGTCTTGCCAGGCGAGGATTTTACGTAGCCATTCAATTTTTCCTTCGAAGCTGGTGTCTTTGGTTGCGCCAACACCTTCTTTGTAGCGCCAATGCGCGGCAACACCCATTTCGGCGTCCTGATGCATTTGCTCAGTGCGGATCTGCACTTCAATAGTACGACCTTCAGGGCCCACTACAATACTATGAATCGATTGATAACCGTTGGGTTTTGGGTTGGCAACATAATCTGAAAATTCACTCGGCACGTGATGCCACAACGAGTGCAACTTACCAAGCGCGCCATAGCAATCTTGTATTTTGTCGACCACGACGCGGATAGCGCGCACGTCATATAATTGGTCAAATGCGATATTTTTTTGATCCATCTTTTTCCAGATAGAATAAATATGCTTGGGCCGACCATAGACTTGTGCTGCAATTGATTCGCTTTTAAGACCTTGCGTTAACGCCTCAACAAAGGTGTCGATGTAAGCTTCGCGTTCTAAGCGACGCTGATCGAGCAAACCAGCTATCTTTTTATAGGTATTAGGGTGGAGATAACGAAAAGAGATATCTTCGAGTTCCCATTTAAGTTGGCCAATCCCTAAACGGTTCGCTAACGGCGCATAAATGTCGGCAATTTCCCGCGCTGCGAGCACTCTTACTTCTTCATCGCTATTCTTTATTTCACGTAAATAAGCAACACGTTCGGCGAGTTTAATCACTACAGCGCGAACATCTGCCACCATCGACATTAACATCCGCCTCAGATTATCAACCTGCACACCAGACAAATTACGGCCATGACCATGCAGACTTTTAATCGCCGCCATTTCGCCAACGTTGGTTGTAAGCTGATACACAGGCTCACCACAAGCAGCTACAATCTGTTCTTGATCCAATAGTTCACTTTCAAACCAGGGGTAGATCAATGCCGCCTGTAAGGTTTCGAGATCCATGTGCATCGATTGCAAAATCTCGGCCATTTCTCTAGCCTTAATCAACACAGGCATTTGATTATCATCAATTGCCTGTGTTTCGAGCCTCAAGTATAGCGACCTTAACGTCGCCATCTGATCACCGCTCAAGCCGAAGTTATTGACCCACCGATCAATATCAAACTGCCCATCAAGATGTCCTTCTCTTACTGCCACCATACTTAATTTATCCTAAGCGTTTTTTTATCCGTTTTGGTTTGGTTTTAACTTTAACAAACAATGCCATGGATTCAACATGTTTAGTGTGAGGAAACATGTCCATCGCACAAATTTTCTGCAATTGATAACCTTGTGCCACAATAACCTTACTATCACGCTCTAATGACGCGGGTTCGCAAGACACATAAACAATACGCTGTGGTTGCAACTGCGAAAGTTGTTTACAGATATCTAAAGCACCATCACGCGCTGGATCAAGTAAAATCCGATCAACTTTTTTACGTAATTTACCACTAAACCATTGTTGTTCGCTCAGTGGTTGCGCCAAATTACAATGGAAGAACGTGACATTATCGATGTTAGCAGTGGTCGCATTACGCTGCGCCTGCTCTGCCATTTCTTTAACACCTTCAACACCTACCACCAACTTCGCACGTTTGGCGATTTCAAAACTAAAGTTGCCGATACCACAAAATAAATCTAACACGGTGTTGCTCGAATCTAACGCTAACCATTCAATCGCGCGTTCGACCATTTTCTCGTTGACCGGTTGATTGACTTGAATGAAATCGCCAGGACTAAACTCTAGCTCAACGTCATTGAGCTGATAATGAAGCGGTGGCGCCGTTACAGCATCAAGCGTCATCACTTTCTTATCATCCATTTCGAGTAAAATAGTCATCTGTCTCGCGCTCGCAAAATCAGCTAATTGCTGCTTATCTTGTGGTGACAAGCTCGCAAGACAACGAAATAGTAATGTGTTTTGCTGATCACTGGCGATCACTTCAACATGACCAATTTTGTCTCTCGCCGTTAAGCCATCGATAAGATGAGCAAGTGATTCGAAGATCTCACTAAAAGGTTTAGCAAATACATTACATTGCTGGATCTTAACAATGTCATTGCTGGATATTTTTCTAAATCCAACGCGCAATTTGTTATTCTTCTCTACTTTAACAGCGATACGGCCACGACGACGATAATGCCATGGCGTTGATGCAATGGCGTCTGTCCAATCTTGTTGGCTAATATACTCACTCATGCGTTCTTGCAATGCATGTTCCTTATGGCCCAGTTGTACATCACCGTCCATATATTGGGTTTGGCAACCGCCACACAATTCAAAATGCTCGCATGACGGCGTAATACGTTGCTCACTCGGCTCAATTATATTCAATAACTGTGCCCTAGCCCACGTTTTATGTTCTTCGATTATCTGAATTTCGACCTGTTCTTCCGGTAAAGTACCGGGTATAAATACTACTTTATTATCAACATAGGCAATACCTTGACACGCTAGGTCTAGTTTTTCGACGGTGACAGACTGTTGCTTTCGCATTTTTTTGACTTGTTTCTTTGGCGCATAAAAATTTGGCATACTATTGATACTACTTAATTAATTTGGATGAATTTACAGTTACAAAACGAACAGCTCAGTGCTACTATGAGTGTCACTAGATAACGCAAAAGCGTTTTTTGACAACTCCAATAAAGGCTATTTTCCCACAAATGATTCCTACAGCCAATTATAGTCTGCGCTCATGGGTATTTACTATCACTTTAGCGCCTACCATCCTAGTTAGTTTAATGCTGGGTGGGTTTTTCACGTTAAGTCTCTTTAATGAACTCGAAAGTACCTTGGAAGACAAAGGTATCAACATTATTACACCGCTGGCCATTACTGCGGAAAATAATTTGCATAACAATAATCGAGAAGCGTTAAAAAACCTTATCGACCGAATGCATCGTAACCACTCTCCGTTAATTAACTCTATCGCCGTATATAACGAACTCAACGAGCTTTTTGTCACCAGTAATTATCATCGGATGATTGGTAATTTTAATAGTTTTTATGCCGCGCAATTACCGCAAGAACTAAAAATAACCACCAGTGAGGATCATATCGTCCTCACGATGCCAATTACATCTGAACAGAGCACCTCGAAAAACTATACCAACGAACCGCAAATCATCGGTTATATAGTGATGCAATTAAATAGCCATAATACGCTTTTACAGCAGCACAGAATCGCAGTAACCACCTTCATTATTATCTTGTTAGGCATTCAACTGAATCTGTTCTTTACCTTTAGGCTAATTAATAACGTCACTAAACCCATCTCGGAGATGGTGCGCGCCGTGGCTAAGATTCGAGAAGGAAAATTAGATACTCGCTTGCAAGGCAATCTTATCGGTGAATTAGAAATACTCAAACGAGGGATCAACGCCATTGCAGGATCACTCAAGAGTTATCATGACCGAATGCAGCATAATATCGATAGCGCCACGAGTGAATTGCTAGAGTCGATGGAACAAATTGAAATTAAAAATGTTGAGCTCGACATTGCTAACCGTAAAGCACAAGAAGCCAATCGAGTGAAGTCAGAGTTTTTAGCCAATATGTCTCACGAATTACGCACGCCATTAAACGGCGTTATTGGGCTAACTCAACAATTATTGAAAACTCAATTGTTGCCAAATCAAATTGACTCGCTGCAAATTATCGAACGTTCAGGCCAAAGCCTCTATAATTTAATTGAAGACATACTCGATTTCTCGAAGTTGGAAGCAGGTAAACTCCACCTTGACAGATCATCGTTCAACTTACGTGACACCATTGACGATGTTACTAATATCTTGCTCACTCAGGCATTGGAAAAAGAAATTAGCCTGATCATCGATGTCAATCCAAAAGCTCTCGACAACGTTATCGGCGATCAACAGCGGCTACGACAAATTCTCACCAATCTTGTTGGCAATGCAATAAAATTCACTAAAAATGGTAGCGTCCGGCTTAATGTTTACTCTAAACAGTTATCTGAAGGCAATCATAAACTGTACTTTGATATAATCGATACCGGCATTGGCATCCATCGCGATCAAATCAAGCGACTCTTTAATGCGTTTGAGCAAGCTGACACCAGCATAAGCCGCACCTATGGTGGCACGGGCCTCGGCTTGGTCATCACCCAAAAATTAATTGAAGAAATGGGCGGCAAGATATCATGTGCCAGTGAACTAGGCATCGGTTCTCAGTTTTCTTGCAACATATTGATTGGCGAGAGTAACCTCAAACCACAATTCCATATCAATGCCCAAATTAATGGCCGTGTTCACCTGTTTTATAACAGCAATACCAAACGAGATATCATTCTGTCTCAGCTTCATCATTGGGGCGCTCAGGTTGACTGTGCAAACGAAGTCAATACTTGGCATAACCAGCAAGAAAGTCATCAATATGACAGCGTTGTTATTTGCTACCCTGGCCCGTACCAAGACCTAACGACACTTAAAGCACTCGTTAAAGATATTCCAACGTCAGTTAACACAACGGTACTCATCAATAGTAACGATCTTATTCTTCATCAAAAAATCATCGCGCTCGGAGTCAAATATTGCCAAATAGAACCGTTGAGTATGAAACGTCTATTTAATAGTATTGAAGGCATTGAAACATATTCAACGCCGTTGATTGAAGCCCCTGTGACACTACCGGTGATCTATCCTAATAAGCGCGCCTTACTTGTCGATGATAATGCGGCCAATCTCAAACTTATTAGCACCATATTACAGGATAAAGTAGGTTCACTTGTCCAAGCATCCGATGGTGAAGAAGCTGTGTCCGCCTGTAGTCATACAAGATTTGACATTATATTCATGGACATTCAGATGCCAGTATTAGACGGTATTCAAGCCACCGCAATCATTCGTAAACAAGGGGTTAATCAGTTAGTACCAATAGTGGCAACAACCGCCCACGCTTTGGAAGAAGAGAAACAGATTTGGCTCAATAAAGGCATGGACGATTTCTTAACAAAGCCGTTACGCGAAACCATGATTGACCAAACACTCGCCCATTGGTTAAATTCAAGTCATAGTCATGGCACACAACATCTTAGAGTAACCGACTCGTTGAGTGAATTAGATAACCAAGGAAATAGACATGTCAACTGGGCCGAATCCCTTGAACAAGCGATGGGTAAGGAAGAACTCGCACTCGATATGTTAAGCATGTTACTCGATAGCATTCCTACCACTATCATCAAGATAGAAAGCGCGATCAGTGCCCAGCATAGTAGCGATTTATTAAAAATCATTCATAAACTTCACGGAGCATGCTGTTATACTGGCGTGCCGCAATTGAAGAAGCTTGCTTATTCCATTGAAGGCGAAATTAAACGACACGCAGAAATTTCCGATATCGAACCTGAACTGTTGGAAATACTCGATGAATTACAGCTAGTGGCAACGATAGGTGCCAATCATCTAGCTAAACAAAGTGAAAAAGAATAATGACAAAGAAGCCTGGTTTTTTTACCCGTATTAAGGCATTAAGTTTTGAACAGCAACTGTTGCTAGCGAACGTGCTAACCGAGCGTATGCTGCCCAATTATCGTCTGTTTAGCGAGTCGGTTGAATTTGGCGATCCTAAGGTACTAACAACAATTGTCGATATTATTTGGCAAAAACTTGCAAAGCATCAAGTCAAATTAAACCTCGAAGTACAACAGAATAAATTGTTTGAGCAAACTCCAGAACTAAACGATTTCGACTGCTTTGGTGTTGTTCCCGCTATCGATTGTGCCATGGCCGTTAACACGATGCTGGTCGCGTTAGAGCAGAAAATGGATGAAGATCTCATTAACATATCCAAGCTTTCAAGTTCTACGGTTGCTAGCTACATCAGCGCGATCGAAGGCGATATAAGCGACGAAGTATTGTTTGAGCATGAGATGATGAATGAAGAGCGTGCACTGCAAGATTATCTGTTAGGACGTATTGAAGCTGAGCCAAAACCTAACACTGAATTTGTCAAAGCATTGCGACAAGAGTTTAACGCTTTTGGCATTAGCAATATTGGTATCGAAGCATAATCGAGTAGGGTGAGGCTTTCGCCTCATCCCTCTCACAGAACCGTACGTACGGACCTCGTATACGGCTCCTGTATTCTTCACATCTCATTACTTTCTCATGTAAATTCGTGAGACAAGTCATCCTGTTTCAACATCTTCTAGCGAAAACAAGCCAAGCGTTCTGAACCAGCGATTAGGCATAGCAAAGCTTGATAACGGGCTATTTGCATTACGCCATGAGTTCATCTTGATGAACCTAAATGGCG
>Ga0209395_1005156_pt1 | contig 14846 bp, 12 predicted proteins | sample GOMGulsemesocosm_3_FD_184635 | JGI IMG/M metagenome (GOLD analysis project Ga0209395, IMG submission 184635) | Methane-oxidizing microbial communities from mesocosms in the Gulf of Mexico - GOM9D Gulf of Mexico (SPAdes) (version 2) | ecosystem: Environmental > Aquatic > Marine > Cold seeps... | reverse complement strand
CATCAGTATTATTAGCCCCTGTTTCATCAGAAAGTGGCGGCGGATTAGCGGGGCTAGCCGGACAATTTGGTGGTTTAGCCAGTATGGCTGGCATTAGTTTAGGTGGCAGTGATGGTGATAAAACATCACTTGCTCTTGCGACATTAGAATCTAGGTCTTTTATAGAAAACTTTATTGAAAAGCATGAGCTGCTTGTGCCTTTGATGGCTGCTAAGAAATGGGATATGGTAAATAACACTCTCATTTTAGATAAGGAACTTTTTGACGAAAAAAATAACAAATGGCTTAGAGAAGCTAAATTTCCGAAGAAAGCAGAACCATCCTTATGGGAAGCCTATGTTGCTTTTTCAAAATTACTATCCATATCCCAAGACAAAACATCATCATTGATAACAATTGAAATTGAATTTTTCTCCCCTAAACTCGCCCAAGAATGGTTAAAGTTATTGGTGAACGACATTAATCAATTTATTCGTGAGCAAGAAAAACTAGAAACAGAAGCTTCCATTACCTATTTAACACAGCAATTAGAAAAAACCCAGATAAGTAATATGGAAACGGTTTTCTATACATTAATTGAAGAGCAAACTAAAAATATGATGTTAGCTCAAGTAAAAAAAGAGTATGTGTTTAAAACAATAGATCCTGCGCAAGTACCAGATAGGAAAAATGGCCCTAAACGAGCGTTAATTGTAGTATTAGGTGCCCTTCTTGGTGTTATTCTCTCTATCATTATAGTATTAATTCGATTTTTTAGTCGTAGTGATAAGTAAACTAAAGATTATCTGCATAGTTAACATCCGTTTCTTTCCAGATAAATTGTGACGCAATTAATTACTCAACAATGCATTAATCACCTGTAATATAATTGTAGATATTTAAGTATAAGAAAAGATACCAATCATGTCTAATAAAGTACTACTGCTGCCAAGTAACGTTGAATTTTTTGTTCAAGAAGAACAGACAATTTTAGATGCGTCATTAGCTGCAAATATAACATTAGAATATAGTTGTAATAATGGTCAATGCGGCGAATGTAAGGCTATTTTAAAATCAGGCGTAGTGAATAAAAAAAATCACGCTGCAGATATCAAATTAAAAGAAGATCAAATACTCACTTGCATGTCATACCCTAATTCAGATCTTGTGATTCAGGCTGAATATGTTAAAGAATTACAAAACATAAAAATAAAAACGGTGCCAGCAAAGGTTGCTGCAATACAACATATTTCAAATGATGTGTTAATATTGACATTTAGATTGCCACCCACAGCTAACTTTGAATATTTATCAGGTCAGTTTATCGATTTGATATGGAATGGACAAAAAAGAAGCTACTCACTAGCATCAAATAAAGTCGTAAATAATACGTTAGAACTTCATATCAAAAAAGTTCATAATGGTGTTTTTAGTGAGTTTTTATTTAATGATCTAAAAGAAAACCAACTATTACGCTTTAACGGACCTTTAGGTACTTTTTTTGTGAGGGAAAGTAATCGGCCAATTATTTTTATATGCACAGGTTCAGGTTTTGCACCGGTTAAATCAATGATTGAGCAGCTGATTGAGTCTAAATCAGAACGTCAAATCAACATATATTGGGGAGGTCGATATCGTTCGGATTTATATAGTGAACTTCCGGTCGTATGGACTGAACAAAATACTAATATTAGGTATACACCTGTTTACTCAAAAGAGCCTGAAATCTATGATGGTGAAGCTACAGGTTATTGTCAACACGAAATACTAAAACAACATCAAAAGTTAAACGATTACGAAGTATATGCATGTGGTTCAGACGTAATGATCCATGATGCCAAAAAGTTATTTATTGAGCATGGTTTACAGAGTGATAAATTTCATTCTGATTCTTTTTTACCATCCAATTAAAGTCAAAAATAAAGGAATTTGAATGAAAGCAGTAATATTAGCAGGTGGTCTTGGTACACGCCTAAGTGAAGAAACATCATTAAAACCAAAACCGATGGTTGAAATAGGCGGAAAACCTATTTTGTGGCATATAATGAAAACCTATGCTGAACACGGGATTACTGATTTTGTTATTTGCTGCGGTTACAAAGGCTATGTAATTAAAGAGTACTTTGCTAATTACTTCCTGCACATGTCAGACGTTACATTCGACATGAAAGATAACCAAATGCATGTGCATAACCAACGAGCGGAACCTTGGAAAGTTACTTTAGTTGATACTGGGGATAGTTCCATGACTGGCGGGCGTTTAAAAAGAGTTGCTGAATATATAAAGAATGATGACGCGTTTTGCTTTACTTACGGCGATGGTGTTGGTGATATTGATATCACTAAATCAATCGAACTGCATAAGAAACATGGAAAGCTCGCTACGCTTACTGCTACTTTTCCTCCAGGTCGTTTTGGTGCATTAGATATTCAAGAGGGAAAAGTAAACAGTTTTCAAGAAAAACCAAGAGGTGACGGGGCTATGATTAATGGTGGCTTCTTTGTATTGTCACCAAAAGTACTCGATTACATCGATGATGACTCGTCGACTTGGGAGCAATACCCTTTAAAAAAATTAGCTGAAGATGACCAATTAATGGCACATGAACATCATGGGTTTTGGCAACCTATGGATACTCTTAGAGATAAAGTTTACCTTGAAGAACTGTGGGATGAAGGTAAAGCCCCTTGGAAAATTTGGGAATAATCGCGTGATTGATAAAAAATTTTGGCTTGGTAAAAAAGTTTTTTTAACTGGACATACTGGCTTTAAAGGCAGTTGGCTGTCTCTATGGTTGCAAAATATGGGAGCTATCGTTCGAGGCTATGCATTGGTTCCTCCAACAACACCAAGCTTGTTTGAAGTTGCAAGTGTTGAAAAAAGAATGGATTCAGTTATTGGTGATATTCGAGACTATGATTACCTGTATCAAAGCCTTGCTGAATTTGAACCTGAAATCGTTATTCATATGGCGGCTCAGCCTTTAGTACGATTATCGTATGATATGCCCGTTGAAACTTACGATATAAATGTTATGGGTACAGTTAAATTACTAGATTGCATACGTAAAATTGGTGGTGTGAAAGCGGTAGTTAATGTTACTAGTGATAAGTGTTATGACAATAAAGAATGGCCTTGGGGTTATCGCGAAGATGAGCCTAAAGGTGGACATGATCCCTACAGTAATAGTAAAGGCTGTGCTGAATTAGTTGCTGACGCATTTAGAAAGTCTTACTTTAATCCTAAAGATCATGCCAAGCATGGTTGTGGGGTCGCTTCCGCTAGAGCTGGCAATGTAATTGGCGGTGGGGACTGGGCTTTAGATAGATTAATCCCTGATATGTTAAGTGCATTTGAAAAGAATAAGTCAGTAGACATACGCAGTCCACATGCAATTCGTCCATGGCAGCATGTTTTAGAACCTTTATCTGGATATTTACTTACCGCTCAAAAACTTTATGAACAAGGTTGTGACTTTGCTGAAGGTTGGAATTTTGGTCCTGCTGATGAAGATGCAAAACCTGTTCAATGGATAGCAGAAAAACTAGTTGACGAATGGGGCCTTAAGGCAAGATGGACTGTAGACGAAGGCCCGCACCCTCATGAAGCACACTATTTGAAATTAGACTGTTCAAAAGCTAAAATGCGCATGAATTGGCAACCGAGATGGTCTTTAGATACTACCTTAAATAAAATTGTCACCTGGCATAAAGCTTGGTTAGCGGGCGCGGATATGCATAAACATACACTGAACGAAATTAATCAGTACATATGTACTGAATACAAATGTTATAAATAATAGGTTTTAAAATGAATCAACAAGAACTTCGAACAAAGATTAGCGAGTTAGTAGCACAATACTCAGAGTTAGCAGATGCACCTAAAATGTTTCTTGCTGGTGAATCTATTGTTCCCCCTTCAGGTAAGGTAGTTGGAACTAAAGAGCGTCAATTAATGGTTGAGGCGTCACTTGATGCTTGGTTAACTACAGGTCGTTTTAATGATGCTTTTCAAAAACGTTTAGGCGAGTATTTAGGTGTTGAACACGTTTTAACAACTGTTTCAGGTTCTGCGGCTAATTTATTAGCACTTACAGCATTAACATCGCCTACATTAGGTGATAGAGCTATAAAACCTGGTGATGAAATGATAACAGTTGCAGCAGGATTTCCTACAACCGTTAATCCAGCGATACAAAAAGGTTTAATTCCTGTATTTGTTGATGTTGATATCCCGACCTATAATATTGATCCTAGTTTGATAGAAGCTGCTGTTACCGATAAAACAAAAGTTATTATGGTAGCGCATACCCTGGGTAATACGTTCGATCTTACAGAGGTTCGCCGTATTGCTGATAAATATAACCTATGGCTTATCGAAGATTGTTGTGATGCTTTAGGAACTACTTATGATGGAAAAATGGTAGGTACTTTTGGCGATTTAGCTACGGTGAGTTTCTATCCCGCTCACCATATAACGATGGGTGAAGGTGGGGCTGTATTTACCAAATCAAAAGAGCTTATCAAAATAGTTGAATCTTTCCGTGACTGGGGCCGTGATTGTTATTGTGACCCCGGTTGTGATGACACATGCGGGAAACGTTTTGATCAACAACTAGGCTCATTACCTCATGGTTATGATCACAAGTATACTTATTCAGAGTTAGGATATAACTTAAAAATAACTGACATGCAGGCCGCATGCGGTTTAGCACAAATGGATCGTGTAAAAGGTTTAGTTGAAGCGCGTAAACAAAACTTCTCTTACTTAAAAAATGGCTTACAGTCTTGCTCTGAATTTATGGAGTTACCGGAAGCTACAGAAAAATCAGACCCGTCATGGTTTGGCTTTCCTATAACGTTAAAAGAAAATAGTGGGATTACCCGTAATGAACTTATTAAGTTTTTAGATGAGGCTAAAATAGGTACTCGTTTACTCTTTGCTGGCAACTTAACACGCCAACCCTATTTTGAGCACGTTAACTACCGTATCTCTGGAGAACTAACTAATACTGATAGAATAATGAATCAAACGTTTTGGATTGGTATCTACCCAGGGCTTACTAAAGAACATTTAGATTATGTGATTAGTAAGTTTGAAGAAATATTTGGTTTAAATTTCTAATACAAGGATAGAGAGGAGACCCCTCTCTTTTTAAGTTTATGATTATTAATGAGTTAGGCTTTAAAGGTTGCTTTGAAATTATCCCTAAAGTTTTTAAAGACGACAGAGGACGTTTTGTCAAAACGTTTCATGAAAATATATTTTCAGATCATGGTATTGAATTTACAGCTAAAGAAGAATTTTACTCTACATCTAAAAAAAATGTTTTTCGCGGACTTCATTTTCAATTGCCACCTGCGGCACATAATAAGCTAGTTTATTGTGCTAAAGGTCAAATTATAGATTTTTTAGTGGATTTGCGTAAAAAATCGAGTAGTTATGGTAAATCGTTATCAATTGATCTCTCAGAGGAAAATGGCCGCATATTATATATCCCTATTGGCATAGCGCATGGTTTCTTAAGCCTTTCAGATGATTCTCTAATGGTTTATAAAACTGATCACGTATATTCTCCAGAAGCGGATACTGGCATATTATGGTCGACATGTAATTTAGCTTTACCCTCACAAGGTTTGATAATTTCTGATAGGGATCAGAAACTTGAATCACTTTTAGATTTCAAGAGTCCTTTCTAATGAAAAGTGTTGTAATAACGGGTGCTAACGGGTTTTTAGGTTCAAACCTAGTGGGTCACTTTATTGAATTAGGTGTTAAAGTAAAAGCTATTGTACGCCAAAACTCTGACCGCGAGTTACTTAAAAATCTATCATGTGACATTTGTGTATTTAATGGTTCTATAGAGTCGTTATCTTCTGTTATAAATGAAAACTCTGTTGTTATTCATACAGCTTCATATTATGTTGCTGAGCATAAATCATCTGATTTAACTGCACTTGTTGAGTCGAATATTTTATTTGGTTTACAGTTATTAGAAGCTATGAAGATATCAGGGGCAAAGCATATTATTAATATAGGAACTTCATGGCAAAGTTATGAAGATGTAGACCGTAGACCTGTAAATTTATATGCCGCAACGAAACAAGCGTTTGAAGACTTACTTTCATATTACAGCGATGCTGAAAACTTTAGGGCTATTTCACTCAGATTATTTGATACTTATGGCGAAAATGACTCTAGAATGAAACTTTTAAAGCTCCTAATAACGATAGGTATTAAAGGCAAAAGTTTAGATATGAGTCCCGGCGAACAAGTAATAGATTTAGTCCATATAGATGATGTGTGTACTGCAGTTAGTCAAGCTTATTTTCTTGTTGATTCTCAGAATGGCTTATCTTCTTATAATGTATCGTCGGGAAAAAGACTTTCGTTAAAGGAACTTGTAAATCTTGTCGAAATAAAAACAGGCTTAACTTTAGATATAAATTGGGGCGAAAAAGAATATCGAAAAAGGGAGGTTATAACACCGTGTGAAAGTAAGCCCCTTTTAAATTGGAAGCCGATACATAATATAGAAGATGGTATAATAAAAATTTTTAATAAATTAACCAATGATCAATAAAGCAAACAAAAAAGATATTATATGGGGTTATCTTGCCCAGTTTCTTAATATAGGCTCAGGTATTTTCATAATACCTGTGGCCATCAAATACCTAACCACAGAAGATATGGGCTTATGGTATTTGTTCATCGCTATAGCAGGGCTTGCTCAATTGTTAGAGTTTGGTTTACAGCCAACAATAAGTCGTATGACCACTTATATTTACTCAGGAGCGAAAGAACTTCGGTCTGAGGGTTTACCAGATAAAGGTGGAGTATTAAACCCTCAGATTTTATTTGATCTGATCTGTGCAGCTAAAATAATGTATAGATATGTTTCTATTGGCGCGGCTTTAATTTTAATGGTTTTAGGCACGTTATATTTAAAAACATTTGATGAATTTCAAAATGAACAACTTTGGGCCTGGTTGATATTCTCTGTGTCTTCAATTATTAATTTCTATTTTTCATATTTTAATGGATTAATTATAGGAAGAGGCGATCAAAAAGAATTATATCGTGTAATCGCTATTTCTAAGCTAATAATGTTGTTGCTAGCGGTTCCATTGCTTATAAATAATTTTGGATTGTTGTCAATGGCTATTAGTACTTTTGTTTCTATGATAGTTATAAGAGTTTTGTTGTATCGTGCTTTTTACACGGCAGCAAGAGAAGAGATAAAGAAAATAAATAATATAACTACAATAAGTTCAAATTATACTATAACGCTTTGGTTATCAGCATGGAAATTAGGCGTTACAAGCTTAGGTTCTTTTTTAATATTAAGAGCTAATATGTTCATAGCATCTAGTTTTTTCGGGTTAAAGGTTGCGGCAAGTTATGGTTTAACTGTTCAAGTTATTACTATTTTGTCATCAGTTAGTGCTATGATTTTTAGCTTAAACCTCCCTAAACTAAATGCACTACAAAATGTTAGTGATAAAGTCGGTTTAAGACTGGTGTTCTATCGCTCCCTACTTATTACCCACACTTTATATTTTCTAGGTGCTATTTTCCTGATCTTTCTTGGTATTCCTTTGTTAGAAATGATCTCCTCAAATACTCGATTAGTTAACACCTCTATCCTTTTATTGATGCTTGTTATGTATCAGTTAGAATTAAATCACTCCATGTGTGCTACATATCTAACAACGTTAAATAAAGTACCGTTTATGTATGCAGCATTGATTTCTGGTGGGGTAATCGTATTTTCTGGTTTGATGTTAAGTAACTTCACAACAATAGGTATATTAGGCTTGGTGTTTTCTCAGTTCTTAATTCAATTAGCTTACAATAATTGGTATTGGCCAATGCTTACTTTTAGGCACTTAAAAAATGAAGTTTGACTTAAATTCGAAAAAAAACAACTTTGAAAAATATGCTCATGTTCAGTCTAAGTTGATTATAGATACATGCCCAGATTTGCAACCTCAAGTATCGATTATGATTCCGACATTTAAACGACCGCATTTATTAAAAGAAACGATAAATTCAGCTATAGAACAAAAATCTGATGTGATTTTTGAAGTTGTAATTGTTGATAATGATGCCTGTGGTGAGTTTTCCGAAGAGCTTGAGGAACTTGTTAATAGTTATCAAAATGAAAATATTAGGTACTATCGTAATTTAGAAAATATTGGGATGTTTGGTAATTGGAATCGTTGTATCGAGCTCGCTAGGGGGAAGTGGATAACTATTTTAAATGATGATGACACATTATTAACAGATTGGCTTTCTGCTGTATATGAAGAGATCAATAGACAATCGATGATTATAACTGGTTATAAGAAAGTTTATTCCTCACGCGAAATTGCAGAATATAATGTTAATTACAAGCATGCAAAACATATCAAAGTTGAAGAGATTAAAAGTCGGCATCAATTTTCAGCTCACCAATCAAATGGGACTCTTGGCATTTTGATGGAAAAACAAAAAGCACTTATCATTGGAGGTTTTGATGAGTTGTTATTCCCAACAGCAGACTACAATTTTAACTTTATATATTGGTATAAGTTTGGAACTTATAGGGTTTGTAATGAATTAGCCCTATTTAGATGGGAAGAAAATGAAAGTTTAAAGCCTGAAGTTATGAGAGGCTTTTTGAGAAATGATTATTACATGTGGAAGAAATATGGTAATGAAATTTTTAAAAAGTCAAAAGCAAAAAGAATATTGATAGAGTATACTTCTTACATTAAAACCATTAAAAGGGCTAAGAATTTTTCATCTGTTGATGATAGTTTTGATGCAGATCATGAATTAAATAAGTTAAAAATTTCCCCTCCTAAAACTATTAAATTAATTATTAATTTGCTCCCATCTCGGTTGGTTTATATTTTGCTGTATTTGTTGGAGTAAAGCCCCTTAGTATAATTTGATTTATATCAAAAGCTGTTTTTTTGTACCATCTATCGTAAATATCTATTTCAATATTACTCTATTGGATATGTGTATTTTATATAGTAAAAATATTTAGTTCAAACTTAACTAATAGGTGAACTACTTTTGTAATTGTAGTCATTTCAATATGTAATTATGTTGTGAAAGTCTACTTTCAATTGCCTAGAAAGCCCTAAAAAATCGATAGTTTAATTTCAGTATGTTAATATCCTTATTGATTTTTATAATGAAACAATGTCAATATTAGTTTTGTCGCTCTACATATTTTTGGATACCTTAATAAAGAATGTTGGTTTATATCGTTATCATATTTTTCGGGGCTGCAGCTGCAACTATAGAAATAACTCAAATCAATAGAACGCAATTATTAAAAAAATTAACTTGTATTTTTGCTCCTTTGTGTTTTTTTGTTCTTTGGATTATGGCTGGGCTCAGATATTTTACAGGGAGTGATTATGAAAATTATAAATATATATATGATAACCTAGAGCAACATCCCCATTTAGAAAAAGGTTATTACGCATTAAACAATGTTTTTTCTGAGTACCTTGATTTTCAATATTTACTTTTATTTATATCCTTCTTTGCCATTGTATTTAAATTGTATGGATTCAAAAAGTACACAGGCTTGTTTTTTGTTCCTTGCTTTATTTACTTTTGTACATTTTTCTTATCATGGGAAATGGGAGCTCTTAGAATGGGGCTTGCGATTTCTATAGTATTATTAGGAATTGAACATTTAATTAATCGGCGTATGATTGGTTATTTTTTTTATGTGCTAATAGGTGCATCCATTCACCAGTCTGTTTTAATTTACGCTCCCTTATACTTCATATTGCATAAAAACATTTCTGATAAGTCATGTGTTTTTATTATACTAGCATCTGTTGGTCTAGCTTTTAGTGGTCTGACAATGTTTTTAGTTGAACAAGTTATCAATTTAGTGAGTGGTGATGGTCATATTGCTTATAAAATAAAAAACTATTTAACAACCTCTGGAGATGTTGGCTTCAGGCTAACCTCTGTTTTGAAGAAGGTAGTATTATTAAGCTTTTTCTTAATTATAAGGAAGAAAGTTCACCGTAATGATTATTATTTATTTAATGTATTCTTTAATCTGTACTTATTATCAAGCTTATCTTATCTTGCCCTAATCTCTGTATCCCCTGAAATGGCAGGAAGGTTAGCAGGTCTTTTCGGTATTGCTGAAATATTTTTATTTGCATTATCTTTAAAGGCAGTGAATGGTGTAAAAAGATACTTAATACTTTTATTGATTTTTATTTCTTCCATTGGACGATTTATTGTCACAACCTCGCATTTTGAATTATTGTTTTTCCCCTATAAAAACGTTATTTTAGGTACTCTTTTATGAAAATATTGTTTATTACCCCCATTCCCCCCAGTGATTATTCAGGTGGTGGATTAGCTGTAAAGCAAAGTTTATTAAGTCTGATTGATTTTTGTGATGTCCACTATATTGGCCCCGAATTTGATAACGAGACTTTAACGGGAGCTTTAAATTGTATTAGTATTATTCAACCTCAAAGTAAGCTATTCAGTATTTATAACTTATTTAGAGGTAATACTAGTTCATATTATAATTCATTAACAAATTTGCTAAAAAAACTATCACTAGCTGATTATGATGCTTGCTTTTTAGAGTTTACTCGGTTCGATTTTATTGTTAAAGAACTCCCGCTTGACCTCAAGTTAATTATCCGTATTCATAACATTGAAGCTGAATACTTTAGTGCCAAATTTAGAACAAATAAAAATTTAAAAAATTTAATTCGCTATATATATAGTAAAAAACAAGAACAAAAATTAATTAGTAGGGCGGATAGTATTATAACTCTTACAGAAGAAGAGAACCTTAAAGTAAGAACCATATACCATTACTCAAAAGAAAGTAAGGTTATTCCTATTTGTATTCAACAACAGAATAAAGGCGAAAGGGTTGAATCGGCTAAAATCAATATATTAGTTACTGGTTCTTTATGGTTTGGAACTAATGTTAATGGTATTGTTTGGTTTCTTGAAAATGTTTTGGCCTTTCTTCCGTCTCAGAACTATGTTCTAACAATAGCTGGCTCAAACCCATCAAAACAAATAATTGATAAGGTTGGTCACTATAGCGATAAATATAATATAGAGTTACATCCTAACCCTAAAGACATGAACCTTTATTTTTCTAGAGCTGACTTTGTTATTGCGCCTGTATTTGAAGGTGCCGGTATGAAAGTCAAAGTTGCGGAGGCTCTGTCTTACGGATTGCCTGTGTTAGCTTCTCACCATGCTGCAATTGGTTATCAAAACTCTAAAGCAATACTTTGTTCTGACTCTGCAGTTGACTGGATATCAAACATTGAGAGTCTTTCCAGTTCGAAGGTAAATTTAGAGCAATTATCTAAAGTAGCAATGAATTGTTTTATTGAAAATTATTCATTATCTAACTCAACACAAAAATATTCACAGGTTTTAATAAATGACTAAAGAAAAATGCTGTGTAATCATCTCTGGTTGTTGGCCTTCAGATAAGAAAGGGTATGAATTAGCTTGTCGCTCAACGCTCGACTTCATACATAATAAATATACAAAAGTTATCTATATAGGGCCTCAAGATGAGTCTTTTGATGATGATATAAAGGATAATTTCCCTAATGTTATTTTTGATAATGCAGATTTCAACAGAGAAGCCAAACCGATAAGGTTTCTTAAATCTCTTTTTTTAGGTTGTCCAGCAATCTGTATTCGATTTAACAGAGCGAAAATGCAAATTATCAATAAACTAAAAGCATATGACTTAGATTCACCAGATTTTTTCTATGAAGATATTCCAGCAGCCTTTTTAATGAGTTCAATAAAAAGAGTCTTTCCAATGTCTAAACAGATAGTTAGAAGTCATAATGCCGTCTTTAAGGGGTTTTATGGTATGAGAAGTCAAGGTGGCTTCATCTCAAGGTTTGCCTGGAAGATTGAAACAGATAAAATAAAGGCATTTGAGATATTTATAGCGAAAAATAGTACTCATTTTATTTGTATATCAGATGATGATGAAAAATATTACCGTGATATTGATATTCGTCCTGATAGTGTTCTAGGCATACACCTAAATGAATCTTCCTTATGTTTTGTTCCTGAAGTGAAAAATTTAATTCACATTGGCACTGCGGATCTTCGTAAAGGTAAATCATTAAAAACTTTTATAGAAACGTCATGGCCTGAAGTTAGAGCTAAACACCCCTCTATTAGTTTCTACATAGCTGGAAAAGGTACAGAGGTCTTTAATAAGCCTGAAGAAGGAATATTTTCTCTAGGGTTTATATTGGATGAATCAGAAATTTTTAGTAAAGGAGGAATATTTATTAATCCACAGGAGGAAGGTGCAGGCGTTAAAATAAAAAGCTTAGTGGCATTAAATAATAATTGTTGCCTGGTAACTACACCTGTAGGGGTTGAAGGGATTAATGTTACGCACGAAGAAAATGTAATTATTTCACCTGATGTGGTTTCAATGGGGCCTTTATTGATCAAATTATTAAGTGACGATAATCATATTTCTCAAATTAGATCTAATGGATATAAATTCATTAGAGAAAATTATAATAAGCAGAAGTTTTTTAAAGATGCTAGTAACGTTTGGGCAAAGATATATGATTAAAAAAACTAAGACCTTTTATACTTCACTTCATGGACTTAGAGGACTAGCTTCATTTGGTGTTTTTATTGCACATATAATAAACGGTTATGTCCTAAATGTAGATACTAAGTTATTGAGTGAGGATTTTCAGCGTATCACTCTTATTGGTACCTTTGGTGTAGAAGTCTTTTTTTTCTTAAGTGGGTTTGTAATATACAAAGCAGCCAAGAAAAGTGAGATGAAAGATTTTTTTCTGCATCGCTTCTGGAGAATATACCCTCTATTCCTCTTGTTTACGCTTGTTTACTTTATTAGTAATGCTTTTCTATCAATAGATATAGATAAGCAAAACCTTTGGTATTTATTTGCAAACCTACTCTTTTTAGATTTGTTTTTTCAAACGAAACCATTAACTCCTAATGCATGGTCTATCACCTACGAAATATGGTATTACCTTATAGCTTATTTTTTAGTGACTAGAGTAAAGAGTAACTCTAGGTGCGTTATGTTTATAGTTTCAATATTACTTCTTGTTTATTTCGTATTTAATTACCCGATAACAATCTATTTTGTATTAGGCTGTTTATTAGCAAGATTCTCAGAGAAATTAATAGCATTAACTTCTATTGTAACTAATAGCACCTTAAATTTTTTACATTTATTTTTGATTATATCTTTATTTTCGCTTGTTATAATTTTTCATGGGGGAGAGTTTTGGTTTTATATACATTTCATCATATTGCCAATAGTACTTTTTTCTGTGATATTACTATTTTTAAATGCGGAATTAGTTGTTTCTAAAGCTTTAAGTTCTAAAGGGATGTTGTTTTTGGGGAATATTAGCTATTCATTATATCTTCTTCATCCATATACCTACATTATATCTAGGAAAATTACAGTTCTTTTTTCTGAGAATATTGGTGGTGCTTTATTATTTCCATTATTCTTATTAATCACGTTAATCACTTCTATTTACCTTTCATTTATTATCAATAAATATTTTGAAAATTATTGTTATGTCAAATATGTAGGGAAAAGTGTTTATGCTTCAAATAAATGATTTCAACCTTTATTTTCATACACTAAAATACCTTAAATTTACGCAGATTTATCATCGTATTCTGAAACGTTTTCGCCACCCTAAAGTGCACTTAGTTATCGGGGAGCGTGCGAGTATTTTGGGGCATTGGGAAGTGCAAGAGCTCTACCCTAGAAAATTTTTGAATGAAACTGATGTTGAATTTTTAAATCATAAAGGAGCCGTTAATTCACTAAATGATTGGAATAACGATAAAGAAGAGAAGTTATGGCTATATAATTTACATTATTTTGATGATTTAAATTCTATTGGTAGCCAATCACGCAAAACGCTTCAAAAGCATTGGGTAGACAAATGGATTGATGAAAACCAAGCTGATAATAAAGGCAATGGATGGGAATCCTACACGCTCTCTTTAAGAGTTGTGAACTGGACTAAAGCTTTTTTGTCTGGTCTAGAAGTAGACGAGAAAACGTTAAATAGCTTGGCGCAACAAGCCGACTTCTTATCTCAAGAATTAGAAAAGCATTTATTGGGAAATCATTATTTTGTGAATTTAAAAGCCTTACTATTTGCGGGCTGTTATTTACATGGCTCTGATGCGGATAAGTGGCTAGCTATTGGGTTAAAGGATTATGAAAGTGAGTTGAAAGAGCAGGTATTAGCTGATGGCGGTAGCTTTGAGTTAACACCCATGTATCACTCGATTATGCTTACCGATCTTTTAGATTTATTCAACTTGTTCACTGCATTCCCATCGAGAGTTCCTGCTAATATCGTTGAGTTAACTAAGCAAACTATTGTGAAAATGTTTGCTTGGTTACACATTATGAGTTTAGGAGATGGCAATGTTAGCTTTTTTAATGATTCTGCTTTTGGTATAGCACCTGAAAATGAAATCCTTAGAGAATACGCAAACAAGCTTGGTTTTTCTGTTAATCAAGTAGAAATATCAGAAGAAAAGTTACTTGTTCACAATTTGCAGAACTCTGGCTATGTTTCAGTTAAAACGTCTAATATGAATTTAATCGCTGATCTTGCTCAAGTTGGACCAAGTTATATTCCAGGTCATGCTCATGCTGATTCGTTATCTTTTGAACTGTCATTAGGGAAGTCACGAGTTTTTGTTAATTCAGGTACCTCTTTGTATGGTCTGAGTAATGAACGTTTGAGACAAAGAGGTACATCTGCACACAATACCGTTGAAATTAACGCTAAAAACT
>Ga0209395_1005152_pt1 | contig 14856 bp, 15 predicted proteins | sample GOMGulsemesocosm_3_FD_184635 | JGI IMG/M metagenome (GOLD analysis project Ga0209395, IMG submission 184635) | Methane-oxidizing microbial communities from mesocosms in the Gulf of Mexico - GOM9D Gulf of Mexico (SPAdes) (version 2) | ecosystem: Environmental > Aquatic > Marine > Cold seeps... | reverse complement strand
AATAATCTGCTGGCGGATTTATTGGGGCTGATTCATCGCATCGCCATCGCGCAAGCGGTACCGGATGCAGTGGATAACAGTCAGGGCGACAAAGACCAGGTCATGACCCTGGCCACCGCCATGAGCCCTGACATGGTGCAATTGCTGTATCAGGTGGCGCTCACCGGCAAACGAGATTTGCCATTGGCCCCCGACCCAAGGGCAGGCATGGAAATGACCTTGCTGCGTATGCTGAATTTTGCCCCCATTGGCGCCAAGGTGGGCTATGTGCCGCCGGCTACAGCGGCATTGGTGGACACAGGAGAAACCCCGGCAAAAAAGCCTGAACTGGCGCAGCTCAAGCGCCAGGTTATTGAAGGCTCACAAACACCTGCACCTTCGGTGGCACCCCCCGCGTCCGAGGTGGTGGTGAATGATCCGCCGCCCTGGAATATTGAGCCGGATAATCAAGTGTCGCAGATTCAGCCAGAAGCGGTTCACAGTGAAAGCCTTAAGCCAGAAATGACGCAGGCTCACATCATAGAACAAAAACCAGCCCCAATAATGCCAGCGCCACAGGCCCACATTATTGAGCAAAAGCCGGCACCTGTTGCAGAGGCACCCCAGGCCCATATAATTGAGCAAAAAACCGCGCCGCTAGTAGTAGTGCCACAGGCCGCGGTTATTGATCAAAAGCCCGCTCCGGTAGCCGCGCCACAGGCTCCTGTTATTGAGCAAACAGCGGCACCCGTTGCAGCGACTCCCTCTGTGCAGCAAAAGTCTGTAGACCCAGAGCCCGCCAAGGTTAAACAGGAGGATGAGTCGGTACTGGCCATGGAGTTGTCTTCCCACAGTTGGCCCATCATGTTTACGGCCCTGCCGCTGGAAGGTATGTTGCGCAACCTGGTAGCTAATACTTGTTTGATGAGCATTGAAGGCAATAACCTGGTTTTTCACAGCGATGCGGGCCATATGCGCTTGTTTGGCGACAATCACCAGCAAAAGTTTAATCAAATATTAAATACCGCCCTCAATAGCCAATACCAAATACAGGTGATCGAAGGGCCAATTCAATATGAAACCCCGGCCCAGCGTAATCAGCGGCTGGCGGCCGAGCGCCTGCAGGCGGCGGTGGACAGCATAGAGCAGGATCCCAAGGTGCAAGCTTTGCGACAATCGTTCAATGCACAGGTTATAATGGACAGTATTACCCCCCTGGATAGCTAGTTTTCAGGTTTAACCGTTATTTAAATAATAGAATTTAGAGGAAATCAACATGATGAAAGGCGGCATGGGCGGCTTGATGAAGCAAGCGCAAAAAATGCAGGAAAAAATGCAAAAGGCTCAGGAAGAGTTGGCCAACGCCGTCACCGAGGGTGAGTCTGGCGGTGGTTTGGTAAAAGTGGTAATGACAGGTCGTCACGATGTGAAAAGTGTGTCTTTGGATGACTCCCTAATGGAAGAAGATAAAGAGATCATCGAAGATTTGTTGGCCGCAGCGGTTAATGATGCGGTGCGTAAAATTGAAGCCACGTCCTCCGAGAAGATGGGTTCCATGACGCAAGGCATGGGTCTACCCGGTGGCATGAAGCTGCCTTTCTAGGCTAAAGCAGTAGGTATTTATCAATGGCATCCCTTAGCCCGTTAATTAATCAGTTAGTGACGTCTCTCACTATCTTGCCCGGGGTGGGTCCTAAATCGGCCCAGCGTTTGGCTTTGTATTTGTTAGAAAAAGACAAAGCCGGTGCCGCCATGTTAGTGCAGCACTTAAGTGAAGCGCTAGAAAAAGTGGGGCATTGCCAACAGTGCCGCAACCTCACCGAAAATGAGTTATGCCCGGTGTGTGACGATGCCAAACGCAATCATGAGCAGTTGTGTGTGGTGGAAACTCCGGCCGAAGTATTGGCCATAGAGCAAACCGGATTCCGCGGCCGTTATTTTGTCTTGTTTGGACGCCTGTCCCCCATCGAAGGCATTGGCCCGGATGCGTTAGGGCTGGATAAGTTGAAGGCTCTGGTGATAAACAACCAGGTGAAAGAAGTGATCCTGGCCACCAACCCCACAGTAGAAGGGGAAGCCACCGCTCAGTACATCCAGCAATTGTTATTCAGTTTGGATGTGGTAGTGAGTCGTATCGCTCATGGTGTGCCCTTGGGCGGTGAGCTGGAATATGTAGACGGTGGCACTTTGGCTCATGCCATAGCCGGTCGCATAGATATCTCCTAGATCGAATATGAAAATAGCCAGTGTTAATGACATGCTGGCCATGTTCTTGGCGGGCGCATCGACATCTCCTGATAAAGAGAATCGTATTACTAACACTCTGACCCACTAATAGTTGAAACTAATTTTTATGTCCCACATTTACATTCAAAGTAATGAATCCTTGGCCGAAGTGGCCGAGCAATGGCTGCTATTAGATCGCATTGCCCTGGACAGCGAATTTATGCGCGTGGATACCTTTTATCCCATTCTGGCTTTGATTCAAATCAACGATGGTCGTCAGAGTTTTTTAATCGATCCCACAAAAATTGATCAATGGCAGCCATTGGCTGACGTATTCAGCTGTGAAACCGTATTGAAAGTCCTGCACAGTCCCAGCGAAGACCTTGATGTATTTTTCAACAGTCTTGGTGTGTTACCGCGTCCCATTTTTGATACCCAGTTAGCGGCGTGCATGGCCAGCCTGGGTGGCATCATGGGTTATCAGAAGCTGGTAAAAAACTTACTGGATGTGGACCTTGAAAAAGGCGAGACCCGCAGCGATTGGCTGAAGCGTCCGTTAACGGACAGCCAAATTCATTATGCGGTGGAAGATGTAAATCACCTGTTGCCCATGACAGACAAGCTTACCCAAAAACTGCGTGAATTAGGTCGGCTGGAATGGCTACAGGAAGACTGCAATCGAGTGTTAGACGACTGGCTTATTAATCAGCAGCGGGGCTACAGCCATGAGCGCATTAAAAAAGCCTGGACGTTAAAGTCTCACCAATTAAATGTGCTAGCGCAGTTAGTAACTTGGCGCGAGGTGCGCTGCAAGGAAGTTAACAAGCCTCGTGGCCACTTGGTGAAAGACGATATCTTAATGGACATGGCATTGCGCCTCCCCCAGACGATAGAGCAACTAAGCCACATTAAAGGTTTGCGTCATGCCACCTTGAAAAAAGAAGGCAAGATGATTGTTGAGCTTATTCAATCTTGTAAAGATATGGATAAGGATCAATGGCCGAGTCCCTTAGCTCGGCCATTATCCCAGGCCGCCGGGGAGTGGTTTAAAAAAATGCGCAAACTGGTTAATGAGTTAGCGGAAGAAATGAACGTTCCGCCGGAAATATTGGCCAGAAAAAAACCATTGGAAAAAATGTTACGGGATGGCTACTCAACCGGCCCCTATGAAATTCCAGATGCTTGGCAAGGATGGCGTCAAACTGTGGTGGCTCAGCCACTTGTTCAATTATTAAATCAATTATCCAGGTAATAATAGCAAGCAGTTACCGGCGGCCTACTATAAGCAGCCAACTGTTTTTAATTATTAAATGAATTATCCAGGTGACAGTATGAAGCAGTTATTGACCGTGTGGCGCAGTCCTAAAAAAGATGAGATGTATTTATACACAGATCGTCTTGAAGGCCTTAAACGTGTGCCTGAAGAATTACTTAAGATGTTTGGCGTGCCCAAAGAAGTCATGGGTTTGCCCATTAGTGAAGATAAAAAACTGGGCCGTGCCGATGCTAAAAAAGTCATGACTGAAATTAAAGTGAAGGGCTTCTACTTACAGTTACCTCCGGTACGTGAAGATTACATGCTGGATATTCACAAAGACAGTTCGTCAAAATACACCGACATATTGTGAATTTTAGTATAAAGAAAGCGTAAACGGTAATCGTCATGGCTAATAAAGAAAAACCATTTTGGGAAACCATCCCGTTAATGGAAATGAACAAACAACAGTGGGAAAGTTTGTGCGATGGCTGCGCTAAGTGTTGTCTGCACAAGCTCGAAGACGAGGACACGGGTGAGGTTCACTATACAGAAATAGTGTGCCGTTACCTGGATCGTGATAACTGTAACTGCACTGAATACAAACGACGCCAGGAACTGGTGCCTAACTGTGTATGGCTTAAGCCTGAAGATGTGAAAGAATTTCACTGGCTTCCGTCCAGTTGTTCGTATCGCCTCATTAGTGAGGGTAAACCCTTACCTAAATGGCATCACCTTAGAAGCGGTGACAAAGATTTAATACATAAACGCAATCAGTCCATGCGTAACAAGGGCATTCCGGATGACAAAATCCCGGAAGACGATTGGCAAGACCACATTATTTGCATGGAATAAAAGTTAATGGCGTATTACCTTACCTATCAGTATACCTGGATAGCCTATTTGGCCGCGGCCGTAGGTATGTATTATTGTGTAGTGAAATTCACCAAATACTGGAATGGTGTTGATTTACGTAATTACACTCGCATGGTGGCGGCGGTGATTTTGTTTACGCCCGCCAGTCATACCATAGAGGGAACGTTTTCCCTGGCACCAGCGTTTATTGTTAGTTTGGGGGAATTACTCACCCATGGCAGTAAGGCTGCCATGCAGGGTGTTGTCCCCTTGATGTTGGCCCTGTTTCTAGGGGCGCTAATCTTAACGGTGCAAGCCTTTTGGAGCAGTAAAAAAACAGCCTAATTATATTGTTTTGTATAACGGCGTAAGAATGAATATTTACGTCGTTATTTTTTAGGCTCAAATTCCTCCCCGCGATAATCGGTATGGCAACTACGACACCCTTTATTGGCAAAGCGCCCCATCTGTTTCTTAATTTTTTTGTAGTTACCTTCTTTAGCCACTCGTACAAACTCCCTCGCCTGGCTGCGCATGTCGGTGACCTTGGCCACAAAATCATCGGTGAGTTTACCGTTTTTATCCCAAATATTATCGGTAACACGAGACTTGCCTCCGGCGGTGCCAGCTGGAAACAATATCAGCATGTCATCGGCCATGGCGGCCAGGGCTTCTCCATGGGTAATAATATGTTTGAGGGATAATTTGCTTTTAATAAGCAGTTTAATGGCCTTGGCGTGTTTGCCCTTGGTTTCCATAAACAGGTTTCTGTAACGCATCATGGATGAGCGGTCTTTATCAGAGGCGTAAACCTGCGAGCTCAGGGTAAACCCGCTGAGGCTCAATAATAATATGAGGGGTAATGAAACCAATAGCTTGTGATGAACATTCATAGGGTTACCCTGTGAGGTGGCCAATTATGAGCTTGGGATATTGGCCACTAGCGATCCCCCCCACCACTTCGATCGTGGGAGCACTTAAGGGAATAGTTGATGGTACCGCTGTAGCGTTTGTCGTTAGGGGATTTAGCATCTGCCAGCCAAAAGCTATTGATGCTGATGTTCATAACGACAAAAGAGGGGTGATTGTCTTCCGGGCACTCAATGGAGGCCTCGCCCATGGCATCTTCATTGTTGCCGGTGGCGATATCTTTACTGAGCTTAACCGCGTCCTCAAAAGCCATCTTCTCACTGCTTCTTAGTGGTGTGTCTAAACTTTCTTCCACTACGAGGGCAGATACTCCAGAGACACAAATTAATCCCAGTACCAAAATAGCAAACACGTGTTTCATGGCTATCCCCTTCATTTATGCGCTGAATAGTTGCTACCTAGTATCCATTTTAGCTTAGGTGTTTTGCCATGTTCCGCAAGCTCATATTGCGCAAGGGTACTGGTTATAGTTACCAGTTATAAAGTTTTCATTAATAGAGGCAAAAGAGCATCTAAGGGCCTTTAGGTTTATAAGACTATAGTTAGCTGTATGGCAAATATAAACCCATTAGGCTGGTTAGCGGTTGTTATGGTGTTAACCAGTGCTTGTAGCGACCCCAGGGTTCACCCTGCACCTCATGAAATGTATTTTCAGGTGGGTTTGTTTGGCCATGGGCGTGGTGTACTGGGCGATCTAGAACTGAACTACTTCGGTTTGCAAAGGCGCTGCGACAGTTGTCACGCTAATCAGGTAGACAGCCATGGTGACCTGGGTACTTGTAATCGTTGCCATCAGCCGAGTTTCCTTGGATGGCGCAAAACCCTGTTTGCCACCCGTCACGCCAGTATTTTCCCTTATAAGGAAAAAACCTATCATCAATCTTTGGCCTGTGTGGAGTGTCATCAGGACTTAACAAATCAACAGAGTTTTAAAATAGTATCCTGCAATCATTGCCATAATCATGGCCGCTCCGACACAGATTACGCCCATGACCTGTTAGACGAATACTCGTACCCACTATTTTCAAAAAATGCAGCCTGTGTATCTTGTCACAGTAAGGGCGGGAAAGATTATTCAAATTATCATGACATGAACAGCCATGAATTATTGTAATCAAAAGCAGCGCTCTGTGGTGGCTAAGCTTAATTGCATCTTAACCTGGTGGAGTGTTTAACATGCAACGCCTGGAGCAGGATGTTGGTTTTGAGATGCTCAGTCATGCCAGCCGGGTAAAAGTATCCCGCTTTACACGACGCATTCGCCTGCTGCATTGGTACAACGCCGCCTCAATCATAGGGCTTTATATTCTGGGCATTAGTCAGTTAGTTGAATTGAGCGGCATGGGGTTATATGTGCTGCAAGACCTGCGGCCCATGCATTTTAAGCTGGGTATTGCATGGCTGGTAGGGGTGTTAATACTCACGATAATAGCGAGGGTAAAACCCGCCCATCAGCGGGATGTGATTAGCACCGACAAATTGGTGGTGAAGCAGCGCATATTCCTCTATGCCTCCAGCATCATCATGACATTAATGGCACTGACCGGGCTGGCCATGTATTTGTTGCGTGGCATAGATGTGCCAGAGGTGCGCAGTATTCTATTAACCCTGCATGGCCTTATTGCCTTTAGTTACCTGCCGGTGTTGAGCTTTCATATCTATCTGGCTTTGCTGCAACGGGACTCTCGCCAATCTTTAAGAACCATGATCACAGATGTCCGTCTTAAATATCTCATTCATAATTATATTCCCAATCTTCGCTGTTTGTTAACGGACAGTGAGGGAGTGTTATTGATACAGGGGTGTATCAATGAAATCAGCTTGATTGGTTTTCATGTAAAAATAAAAAAGGGCCAGTGGCAGCAGCAAGTTTCCCTCAATAATTTGAATTATGTGGAATTGCTGCATCCGGATTTAGATCAGGCTTTGCGGCTTAAAGTAAGGGTGATAAACAGTCACCCTTCACAGGGAGAATTGCGCGCAGAGGTGAAATTTAGATCCTCGTTACAGGTGACCGCCGAGGCGCTTTTAAGTCGGGCCCTATTCTTTCGGGCGCTTTTTTTAGCCAGGCGTACTCACCCCAGACTCTCCTGTAATTTGCCGGTGGAAATAGAGTATGACGGCAAGCCGTTAGTGGGCTTGGTAGTGGACTTTTGCAAAGGCGGTATGGGGTTTGTGGTGCCAGTGAGTTTAAAAAAAGGCAGTTCAATTCAGGTAAAAATCAAGCTTATCAATCCTGGTTTGTCATTATGTGTCAGTGGAAAAATACTGGTTAAAGAGACCATTACCGCAAACGATTGGTGTTACGGCTTGAGTTTCAGCAAGCTCGATCGCAGCCAGAAAAAGCAAATATTGGAAGTGTTGATGCACCTGCGGATTCAACGGCGCCTCAAGGAATTAAATGCCAAAAATTAAACTGACAAGCATGATCGGTACGCTAATGTGGAATAAAAAATCTTTTTAAAATGCCCCTTTCTAACCCTTCATAATTTATGCGTATGAAAATGTTTCGTTTATAGCCATTGGCTATTAGATCTGGTTGTCTATAATTTGATCTATTGTAGGCGGCACCTACACTGAATGAATAATGCGCTAACCGACCAGTTCACCATTACTCTGAAATTTATCCATTAAATTTAGGGGAGAACTCATGAAACCAGGTGTTTGTTATTCACTGCTTCTTTACCTGATATTTTCTTCTGTAATAGCCGTTGCCGCTGATACTACCCCCAGTGTTAACGTTTATGGTCGACTGCACTTTGTGCTGGCCAATGTTGAAGATAAAAATACTTCATTAAATACCGCGGGTCACAGAATAGGCCTTAAAGGCGAAGGTAAGCTGAATTCGGGTCTGGGCTATTTTTATAAACTGGAAACCGAATACACCAATGATAATAATTTTGGTCGAAAAGATGGTTTAGGGGGCAATAGCACCTCATCCAGCGCCAATGCTGGTACTGATTTGGCCGATGTGAGGGTGCGTCATGCCAATGTGGGCCTTAAAGGCAAACAAGGTTCAATCACCATAGGCCGGCAAGATAACCCGGTTAACAGCACCTATGTGGCAAACGTATTTGAGGCCAACTCTGGAGCCTATTTGCAAACCCCTTATCGTATGGGCCACGCTATCGTGTTTAGAATGAAAAAAGTGTCAGGGGTGAAAAGTTATGTGGGGGCCATACTGGAAGGGGGGAAAAGTGACGATACCGATGAGCAAAACCTTAATGCTGTGATGTTTGGGGGCAGCTATTCTTGGGCGGACATAAAAATCAATGGGGGCTATTTTAGCGCCGACTATGATTTGAAAGCCCCGGACGATGCCGTCACGGTGGCGGTTGACCCAGTGGATACCAAGACCGAGTTTACCAACTGGTCGATAGGGGTATCTTACTTCATGAACGAAATATATATGGCCATTAATTTGGAGGGCTCCAGTGAGGATAAAGATGGTGTAAGCACAGATACCGACGTAATAGATATTGCTCTTACCTATACTCGTGACTCTGTGGTGTACGGTGTGGGTTATGCCAGTGCCGATGAGGAAGGTGTTAAAAAGAATCGTATCCTACTGGGGGCTTACATTAACTTGGGGGGGAATAACGACTGCTACTTTGAAACCGGTCAATACAATAAAGAGGATGGCGGCGGTGACAATTTTGTCATGGGGTACCGCATAAAATTCTAACTGGGTTTCAAACATCATGTGAAACCCAGTTCAAAAATTAGTTCACCTGATTATTTAGTCCAAACCGTTAATCCGCTGAGGTCTTTGGAGTTTTTAAGATAAAAACGCGCTACCAGATAAGTGAGTACAAACATAATAACGTTGCCTACAAAACCGGTGTAATACAAATCAAACGGCACACTTAAGCTGTCTGGCATCAACCCGTTTTTACTCAGAATGGTCCATGAGGTAAATACCATAGTGGCCGCCAGCCCGGCCCAGGCCGCTCGTGCATCCCCTTGTTTGGTGAAGAAACCAATGAGGTACAAACCCAGTAAGCCGCCGCCCAGAATCGAACTTAGAATGGTGGCGGTATCTTGTAAGGTCTTGGTTTCTGCATTGGTTAAATAAATGGCACCGCCAATCATCAATACGGCACTGATGGCCGCGATCACCCAGGCTGCCCTCAGATAGTGTTTGTCATCTTGCCCTGGTTTTAAATGGCGACGATAAATATCCACCACAGACACGGTGGATATTGCATTGATGCTGCTGTCCAAAGACGACATGGCGGCCGCCAGTGCCGAGGCAATTACTAAACCTGCTACGCCGGCGGGCAGGTGATTATTAATGAAGTAGGGCAGAATTTGCTCCGGCGCTCGGGTGCCGTCCAACATTTCCTGGGGTGCGATGGCCGGGAACTGTTGGAAAAATACAAACAGGGCTGTACCTAAAAACATATAAAAAGCCCAAATAGGCAACGAGCTTAGTACCGCCACTAACATGGCCTTGCGCGCCTCGTAGGTAGATTTGGAGGCACAGTATCTTTGTATGGTGTTTTGGTTGGAGCTGTACTCGGTTAACCAGGCGATCAAACCAATGAACAACATCATGCTGATGGTTTTTTCATCGAAGCGAATTTCCCAGCCCATGGCATTGAGGTTACCGTTTTCCAGTACGCTGAAACTTAACTTGTTAAATTCATCGGCCACGGAAAAAATCTGACCCATGCCACCGGGTAAGGCATCCACTATCACCCATAAACACAATACCCCACCCAGTGCCAATACGATGGTCTGCATTACGTCGGTCCAGATTACCGCGTCTATGCCGCCTATGATGGTATACACGGCCACAAACACGCCGCCAATGATGATGCACCAGGTGGCGCTTAGGCCGGTAAGCTCTTGCAATAACAAAGACAGTAAAAACAAGATCATGCTGACCCGTACTATTTGCGCGATGATGAAAGCGACGGCGCCATAAACGCGAATGGAAGGGCCAAATCGGTCTTCCAGGTACTCATAGGCCGAGGTGGTTTTGCCGCGACGAAAAAACGGCAGGAAAAAGTAGGCGGCAAACAAGATGGCAAGCGGTAACATCAGGTTAGGGGCAAAACGAATCCAGGAGGTCTTAAAGGCATCTCCCGGATAGGCCAAAAAGGTAATGGAGCTAATGGAGGTGCCCACTAGGCTCAAACCTATTACCCAGCCAGAGAACGAGCGCCCTCCCACAAAATATTCTTCGGTATTGGTGTTCTTGCGTGAAAAATAAAAGCCAATGCCGGTAATCAGCAGCAAATAAGCTACCAGGGCGGCGATATCCAATGGGTCTAGGGACACGGGGTTTACCTTTAGAGTTTTTGTTTGCGGCGATATTAGCAGATTTAAGCGGATTTGGCAGGCGTGAAAAAGCCAGAGCGATCACACTCTGGCTGTGGCGGATTTAAAGCGTTGATGCAGAGTTAACCTGCCTGTGCATGAATTTTTGGGGGTGGAAAACTGAAGGTAACCACCCGCTTTACTACGCTGAAATACTGTTTGGTAAAAGACCCTGTGTTGTAGGGGATATCATATTTTTTGCAGACTGCCTGCACTTGCTTGGATATCTCCAAATAACGCCAGGCCGGAATGTCCGGGAACAGGTGGTGTTCCACCTGACAGCTTAAATGGCCGGTTAACAAGTGCATCCAGCGCGAGCCAGTGATGTTGGAGGAACCTAAAATTTGACGGTAATACCATTGCCCCTGAGTTTCATTCTCACATTCAGACATCTTAAATACGTGGATATTTTCGGTGAAGTGACCGCAAAAAATAACACTGGATGTCCACAAGTCACGCAGCATGTTGGCGCAGAAATTACCCAGCAACACAGGTAAAAATACCGGCCAGCAGATGAGCGGGAAAAACACATAATCTTTAAACAACTGGCGGGCGCCCTTACTAAAAAATGCATTGCGCAGTTGGGTGCGGGTAATGGGCAGGCTGCTTTTTTTACGGCGCTTGCCAAAGAATATGCGTTCACCGGCCAACTCGTGGTACGCCACCCCCCATTGAAACATCATGCTAAACAGCACAAATACAGGCAGTTGCCACCGATTTTTAGGTTTCCAGCGGGTGTCGTCGCTCAAGCGTAATAGGCCATAACCAAAATCTCGGTCCTTGCCGATAATGTTGGTATAGGTGTGGTGTTCATGATTGTGGTAGCGCTTCCAGGAAGCACTGTCCCCGGCGTGGTCCCATTCAAAATTGCGACTATTAATGTTGGGGTCGTTCATCCAGTCGTATTGACCGTGTTTCACGTTGTGGCCAATTTCCATGTTATCCAGAATTTTAGCCAGCGCTAATAACAAGACGCCTAATATCCATAATACTGGGTTAATAAACCCCAGTACCATAGTGATGCGGCCGGTAATTTCACTGGCCCGTTGCACACGAATCATCTTACGGATGTGGTTGGCATCTGTTTGTCCCACTTCTTTCATGGTTTTTGCGCGGATATCATTTAGATCCTTGGCAAAGTTATCCAGTGTGGTTTGGTTTGGGCGTATTGGTTGGTTCATTAAATATCCCCTTAAAGTTCTAACACGAGGTCGCTGGCGGCTACGCTGATGCACAGTTGAATCTCTTGTGCGCCGGTGTCGCTGTATTGTTGGGTCTTGGTGTTGTACACCACCCCGCTTTTTTTCTGGCAAATGCACTGATGGCAGATACCGGCTCGACAGCCGCTTACCGGGTTGGTACTGGCCAGTTCTGCCAGCTCCAACAAGGTCTTAGGAGCGCTTTCCTCTGTGGATATTTGTTTGTTCGAACGGCTAAATAAAATGCTATTGGCGCCGCTAGATTGCTCTAGATCAATGGGTTCAGGACCAAAAAATTCATAGTGCAGTTGTTGCCAGTTAACCTTTAATGACGTCAATAATTTGCGGCCGTGGAGAATCATATTGGCAGGGCCACACAGATAAATATGGGACGTTTTAAAATTCTCGCTGTAACGCTCCAGATGTTGTGCGCTTAAAAAGCCATGCTCGGCACTATCGATGAAGTGCACCTGTAATGAGGGCACCTGTTCGGTGAATTTACGCAGTTCTTGCTTGAATAAAAAATGTTCACTGGAGCGGGCGTAATACATTAATGTTTTTGCGACATTGTCTGTTTTATTTGGCATTAGGCTCAGCTGCTGCAACATGGCACGAAACGGAGTAATGCCCGAGCCGCCGGCAATCATCAATATGGGCTCTTCTTGCCTAGACAAACAAAACTCACCCTGAGCCTGGCTTAGATTTACTATGCTGCCCGCATGCAAAGCCTTAGATAACCAGGGAGTAATTTGTCCCTTCTCTTGAATTTGAATGCTGAGCTCAATCAAACCACTCTTTTTGAAGTGTGCAGGGCTTGAGGATATGGTGAAAAAGCGGCTCATCCAGGCTCCGTCTTTCTCCACGGTGAGCTCCAAATGTTGCCCGGCCGTAAAATCTTGCCAACGTCTATGGGGTTTAATCACCAGTGAATACATATCATGGGATTCTTGGCGAATCGATACAATCTTGCTGCGTAAGCGATCACTACGCCATTGGGGCAGAAGTAGCTGTATGAGGGGCTCAAAATAGGCGCCAAAGCTTGTGTGATTGGTGATTTGGCGGGCCAGCCAAGACTGGCCGGTACGCAGTATGTTGTCTGATGTCATGACAGATCCCGATTATTGAGCGTACGAGTGTATGCTCAAACTTCTTTTGAGTAAACACTTGTATGCTCAGATGTGTCTGACAATCATCCGGCCGTGGACGAACCTCAAATGACCTTGCTATAGCGTACCTGATGATTTGGGTTGGCCAAATACTCATCAAATAACATGCAGATGCTACGAATCAGTAGTTCCCCTTTCTTGGTCACTTGAATGCCTGTGTCGTTTAGAATGACCAGTTCGTCTTCAACATAGGGAATAAGCTTGTCCAAAACCGCTGAAAAATGAGATTTAGCATCTATGTTAAAGCGCGCTTGTAGCCATGGGAAATTCAGCTTGAAGTGGCAGATGAGTTGTTTGATCACCGCACGGCGCAACACATCTTCGTCATTTAAAATCAGCCCCTTCACAATGGGCAAAACGCCTGCATCCAAGGCATCCTGGTAGGCATCAATATTGGCATTGTTTTGAAAATAGGTGTCGCCAACCTGGCTGATGGCGGATACCCCAAAGGCTACCAGGTCACAATCTTTATGGGTGGTATAACCCTGAAAATTTCGATGCAGCTTTTCCGATATTTGCGCTTGCGCCAGGCTGTCCTGAGGTTTGGCAAAATGGTCCATGCCCACATAGCGGTAACCGGCCTGGGTTAACAGCTGAATACTGTCTTCCAGCATGGCCAACTTCTCCTGTGGGGCCGGTAAATCTTTTTCATTGATACGTCGTTGAGGCATGAACCGCTGGGGCAGGTGCGCATAGTTAAAAACCGAAAGACGATCCGGGCTCAGCTCCAGCACGGTTTTTAAGGTGTCTCGAAAGCTGTCACGGCTTTGCATAGGCAGGCCGTAAATTAGGTCTATATTGATGGAGCGAAAGCCCAATTGCTTCGCTTCCTGCAGGGTATTGCGCGTGAGCTGCAAAGACTGCACCCGGTTTACCGCTTTTTGTACTGCCTCGTTAAAATCTTGAACCCCTAGGCTCACCCGGTTAAAACCTATTTTCTTAAGATGCGCCAGGGTGCCGTTTTGTAATTCCCTGGGGTCGATTTCGATGGAGTAATCCCGGTCGTCATCTTCGCTTAACGTAAAGTATTCGGCCATTTTTGCCATGAGCGCACTCATTTGTTCATGGGATATAAAGGTAGGTGTGCCGCCGCCCCAATGAAGTTGTTCAACTTTGCGGTCTTTAGGGTAACCGCTGGCGCGCATGGCCATCTCTTTATAAAGGTTGTCTAAATAGGGCTGGGCTTTCTCGCGACGCTTGGTAATGACCTTATTGCAGGCGCAGTAGTAACAAACGTGGGCGCAAAACGGAATGTGCACATAAAGGGATAACGGCTGGCAGCTTTCATTGCCGACGATGCGGGCTTGCTCATAATGGCTTTGAGTGAAGCCTTCATTGAACTGCACGGCGGTGGGGTATGAGGTATATCTGGGGCCGGATGTGTCGTAGCGCTTAATGAGCTCCACGTCCCATTGAATGTGTTGCTGAGCCTGAGGCATGCCAATAACCTGGTTGGTTGAAGGTTATAGATTAACACTGGCTAATAGGGGGCAACTTGTTCTGGGTCAAGCAAGTTGTTAATCCCGTTAGCCGAGGCTAACAGGATTGCATGGTTTAAATGGACTAGAAAAAGGACTAGAAAAAGGACTTCATGGGCACGGTACACCACTTGCCACCGGAGCAAATGGCCTTCACCCACAAGCGGTGTTTAATGTTACTCACCTTGCGGGTTTGTGGCGCTTGGGCTTGCAGGCGGGACATGATGTTTTGCGGTGGGTAAATAATCGGGTTGCTTAAAATATCTTCTTCCAAGAAAGGCTTGGCCGCCACCACAGGTGTTGGATAGGTGATGAAATTGGAGTTTTTAGCCGCGCTCTTGGCGTCCAGCAAGTGATTAATAAAGGCATGGGCCAGTTCTTTTTCTGTGCTGTTTTTTGAGATGGTCATGACGTCCACCCACATTGGAGCGCCTTCGCGGGGA
>Ga0209395_1005151_pt1 | contig 14858 bp, 8 predicted proteins | sample GOMGulsemesocosm_3_FD_184635 | JGI IMG/M metagenome (GOLD analysis project Ga0209395, IMG submission 184635) | Methane-oxidizing microbial communities from mesocosms in the Gulf of Mexico - GOM9D Gulf of Mexico (SPAdes) (version 2) | ecosystem: Environmental > Aquatic > Marine > Cold seeps... | reverse complement strand
GATACCATCATCCGTAGTCGCTCACGTAATAATATTACCTATGATAAGTTAGGCCGTACTCGCGGATCATCTTCGAGCCTAGGTTTAACATTCAAATCCTGAACCAGCGCCTTACTCTTATATTTGAGTTAACAAACCGTCACATTAATTGCTAAACCGCCTTTCGATGTCTCTTTATATTTATTCTTCATATCATCCCCTGTGGCTTTCATTGTTTTAATCACCTGATCAAGCGATACCTTATGGTCTCCAGCTCCCATACGCGCCATACGTGACGCATTAATCGCTTTCACCGCACCAATGGCATTACGTTCAATACAAGGAATCTGAACCAAACCAGCTATCGGGTCACAAGTTAGCCCCAAATTATGTTCCATGCCTATTTCAGCAGCGTGCTCAACTTGCTCTAGTGTCCCGCCTCTTATTGCCGTCAAGCCTGCAGCGGCCATAGAGCAAGCAACACCGACCTCGCCCTGACACCCCACTTCAGCGCCAGAAATAGAGGCATTTTTCTTATATAAAGTCCCAATTGCGGCACAGGTTAATAGGTAAGTTTTTATTTTATCTTCTGTTAATGGGCTAACGAACTGATCATAAAAATACATCACGGCAGGAATAATACCGGCAGCACCATTGGTCGGCGCCGTAACAACACGTCCACCAGCCGCATTTTCTTCATTCACGGCCATCGCATACATATTAACAAAGTCCATGCCGTGAAACGTATCATCTTTGGCATCTGGCGCCTGTAATCGCTGGTATAACCCAGGTGCACGACGGCGAACCTTTAAACCTCCGGGTAAAATGCCTTCTTTACGACAACCTCGATGGATACAATCAACCATGATGCTATGCAACTGTAATAGCTTTTTGTTGATGACATCATCGGGATTTAATTGGCGCTCATTTTCATACATCAGCTTGGCAATAGATAACCCGTGTAATCGACAAATAGAGAGGAGTTCATCAGCACTATCAAATTTATATTTTGGCGGTATCTTGGCATTCGCTTCCAATGGCTGTTCGATGTGATCATGGTCGATAATAAAACCACCGCCAATTGAATAATACGTCTTACTCAATACAATATTATCTTGGCTTAAGGCTGTTATCGTCATCCCATTACTGTGATAAGACAAGGTTTTACGCTGGTGCAGTATGATGTTTTCAGCACGCGTAAAAGGCACAAATCCAATCTCGTTCAAGTCAATGCCTTGTTGTGCTTCTATTTTCGTTAATATTGCGGGCACCAGCTCAGAATCGATCTTGTCTGGTTCATAACCTGCTAACCCCAAAATAACCGCGACATCACTGCCATGACCAGCCCCCGTCTGTCCTAACGAACCAAAGAGTGCAGCGTTAATACCTAAAATAGATTCACTATTATCGAGTGCTTTAAGCTGTTGTAAGAAATCAAATGCTGCGCGCATAGGACCTACAGTGTGTGAACTCGATGGCCCAATACCAATACTAAACATATCAAAGGTACTGATCATAAAATACTCCCTGATTAATGAATATTACTTACTGTAGGTATAGCACATGATTGTTTGTGCAATTTTATTACTATTTTGAAAACATATTACGACTATAACTAGTTATAAACCTACATAGATTTTGCTTGTAAATTCGTCATTATCACGATGTTTATGCTGTTTAAGCTACTTTAACCATAATAAAGTCACAAAAATCTGTGGAACGATGCTAAACATAAGTAAAAAATGTAATAATAGTTCGACTTACTTCATATTTTTTACATAATTCACGTAATAAATATCCATCAAGGCTTATAATGCTGCTATAGATTCGCATTTACCTTCATTACTTTATCATGCGCCCATTGCGGAGCTTGCCAGGGAAATATCATGAGTATGCTCGAAAAAATAATCCAAAATTTAGAAATATTCAGTAAGTCTGAAAAAAAGGTTGCTGATGTTATTCTAGAATCTCCGCAATCAGCTATTCATTCAAGTATTGCGACACTTGCCAAAGTTGCAGATGTAAGTGAACCGACAGTTAACCGTTTTTGCCGTCGTCTAGATACCAAAGGTTACCCTGATTTTAAATTACATTTAGCACAAAGTTTGGCTAACGGTACCCCGTACGTAAACAGAAACGTAGAAGCAAACGATGGCCCTGAGGTTTACACGCAAAAGATCTTTGAAACGACTATCGCTCACTTAGACTCAGCAAAAAATAGCTTAGATCCAGAAGTGATTAATAAAGCGGTTGATCTACTTATTCAATCGAAACAAATTTCATTCTTTGGCTTAGGTGCTTCTGCATCGGTTGCCCGTGACGCTGAAAATAAATTCTTCCGTTTCAACGTACCCGTCATTTGTTTTGATGACATTATGATGCAACGCATGAGTGTAATTAACAGTACTGAAGACTCGGTAGTGGTATTGTTCTCACATACAGGCCGTACTAAAAGTATGGTTGATGTGGCGAAACTCGCACGTGAAAATGATGCAATCGTGATTGGTATCACAGCACAGGACTCACCACTAGCAGAATACTCGAATCTGGTTATTTCACTTGATGTAATGGAAGATACTGACGTATATATGCCTATGGCATCACGTGTCGCGCAATTGGTACTGGTTGATGTACTGGCGACTGGTTTCACATTACGTCGCGGTGAAAAGTTCAGAGAGAACTTAAAGAAAGTAAAATCCGCAATCAAGGATTCACGCTTTAACAAAATAGATTAATCTAAAAATGGCCGCTGATATGTGGCCATTTTTATTTCCCCTATCACTTTTTTACTTATTTTGTCACCAAACGGTAATCAAGCCTTTGCATACTAATACGATTTAAGATCACCTTTTGTCTGACAGTATTTAAATAACATACTTTAAAATATCATCTCATTATTCATATGGAGTCATTATGTTACGTCGTACTAAAATTGTAACCACCTTAGGTCCAGCAACAGATCGCGATAATAATCTAGAAAAAATTATTCTTGCTGGTGCCAATATGGTACGTATGAACTTTTCTCACGGTAACGCCGAAGACCACATCAAGCGTGCCGAAGACGTTCGTGAAATTGCTAAAAAACACAATAAACACGTGGCTATTTTAGGTGACTTACAAGGTCCTAAGATCCGCGTATCTAAATTTACAGATGGAAAAATTCACTTAAACCTAGGTGATAAATTCTGCTTAGATGCAACATTTGATAAAACTGCGGGTAATAACGAATGCGTTAGTATCGATTATCCAGAGCTAGCAAATGATGTTTTCGCGGGTGATGTACTGCTACTTGACGATGGCCGTGTACAATTAAAAGTAACCGAAATTAAAGGTCAGCAGATCCACACAGAAGTGACGGTAGCAGGCCCATTATCAAATAACAAAGGTATCAACAAGCAAGGTGGTGGTTTATCTGCTGAGGCTCTTACTGACAAAGATAAAGCTGATATCCTTACCGCAGCTAAAATTGACGTCGACTTTATTGCGGTTTCTTTCCCGCGTAACGGCAATGATATCAATTATGCGCGTGAACTTGTTCGTGCTGCAGGCTCTAATGCGAAAATCTGCGCCAAAGTTGAGCGTGCAGAGACTGTAGCAACAAAAGAAAGCATGATAGATATCATTCTAGCATCTGACGCAATTATGGTTGCACGTGGCGATCTAGGCGTTGAAATTGGTGATGCGGCACTTGTGGGTGTACAAAAATCACTGATCCACTTATCACGTAAATATAACCGTGTTGTGATCACCGCAACACAAATGATGGAATCAATGATCAATAGCCCAATGCCAACGCGTGCAGAAGTGATGGACGTGGCAAATGCGGTTCTTGATGGTACGGATGCGGTCATGCTATCTGCAGAAACAGCGGCCGGTGACTTCCCTGTAGAAACAGTGAAAGCAATGGCTGAAGTATGTTTAGGTGCAGAAACACACCCAAGTATGAATGTCTCAAACCACCGTATCGAGTATACATTCGATTCAGTTGAAGAAACCATTGCGATGTCGACGATGTATGCGGCGAATCACTTAAAAGGTGTAAAGGCTATTGTTGCATTGAGTGAGTCAGGTACTACGCCATTATTGATGTCACGTATTAGCTCTGGCTTACCGATCTTCTGCTTATCTCCACATCAAAAAACATTGAATGCGACAGCCCTTTACCGTGGTGTAACCCCACTACTATTTAACACGGAAGGCTTATCTCAGGAACGTATCATAGAAGGTACTTACGCGGTACTTAAAGAAACAGGTCAGGTGCAACCTGGTGATATTATCTTGTTCACATTAGGCGATAAAATGGATACAGTAGGTTCAACCAACACCAGTAAAATCCTAAAAATAAAATAACTGTATTCCTGTACTCAATGAGTCCAGCACTAATAAAAGGTTAAGCGTCGTTTTATAATAATGCTTAACCTTGTAGAAAAGAATACAGACATAAAAAAACCGAGACTACTATAAGATAGCAGTCTCGGTTTTTTTCATGAGTGGCTCAGTTAAAACTTAAGCTACTTTATCGTCTTTTATTACTTTTGAAATTCCCGCAAACTCTTCTGGAGTGAATGAGTCAACGTTAATCGCAGCAAAACGTAGTTTATCAGCAGCAAGTAATTCGTCTGCTTCAACTTGTGTAATGATACCTTTTTCAACAGCAAGTGGCGCTGCAACGTTTACAGCTAACTTACGTGGTATTGTACCTTTAGATGCAGCAATTGCGATTTTCTTCTCAATTGGCTGAACTTTGTACATCGCTTGGAACGCAGCTTCCATATCGAACATTGCCGTGTTTGCATCTTTCTCGTCACCAACATAACAAAGGTGTGTTAGACGGTCACGCGCTTCGCTTGGTTTAAGCAGTACTTCACAAATTTCTTTTGCAATATCATCTGCAGGCATTTTGTAGCTGATGCCGAATGGGAATACCACAACTTTAAGTGTATTTGCAATCGCTTTGTTACCGAAGTTTTGGAAGAAACCAGAAAATGCTTTACCAATTTCAAACAAGTTACGTTCGATAGCCCAAGACAGCATAGGTAAATCTTCAGCTTGACGACCTTGCTCTTCAAAATGTTTCAACGTTGCAGATGCAAGGTACAAGTTACTTAGTACATCACCTAAACGTGCAGAAATCATTTCACGACGTTTCAAGTCACCACCAAGCACAAGCATAGATACATCAGCACACAATGCTAATGCTTTACTCATACGCGTAAGTTGCTTGTAGTATTTCTTCGTTGGACCCGATACAGGCGCAGAGTTTAACATGCCGCCAGTCAGACCTTGGCCTAATGCACCAAAGAAATTTTTCGTACCAAAGGCAATATGCTTAAACAATAATTCGTCAAATTGCGCTAATGCTTCTTTTTCATTTGGATTGGCAGCCGCTTGTAATTCACCGAGTACATATGGGTGACAACGTGTTGCACCTTGACCAAAGATCATTAGGTTACGCGTAAGGATATTTGCACCCTCAACCGTAATAGCTACCGGAATACCCCAATAAGCGCTGGCTAAATAGTTCTTAGGACCACACTGAATACCGCTACCTGCTTGTATATCAAGTGCATCATCAATAACAGTACGCGCCATTTCAGTCATGTGGTATTTAGAGATTGCCGTAACAATCGCAGGACTTTGACCAAGATCTAGTGCACCAGTTGTAAATTTACGCGCTGCTTCAAGTTGGTAAGTTAGGCCACCAATACGAGCCAGAGACTCTTGCACACCTTCAAATTTACCAATTGATAAACCAAACTGTTTACGTACATATGAATAAGCACCCGTCATACGCGCAGTTAAATGGCCACAAGCACTGCCTAGAGCGGGTAAAGAAATACCACGACCAGCAGATAGACATTCAACCAACATACGCCAGCCTTTACCAACCATTGGTGCGCCACCGATAACCCAATCCATAGGAATGAATACATCGTCACCATAAGTGGTACCATTCATGAACGCCAGACCCATTGGGTAGTGACGGTCGCCAATTTCAACACCTTCGTGTGACGTTGGGATTAATGCACATGTAATACCGATATCAACGTTGTCACCCAGTAGACCATCAGGATCTTGCAGTTTAAATGCCAGGCCAAGTACAGTTGCAACAGGTGCTAACGTAATATAACGCTTACTCCACGATACGCGGATACCAAGCGTTTCTTTACCTTCAAATTCTTCTTTAACTACGCGCCCCATATCTGGAATACCACCAGCATCAGAGCCCGCTTCAGGACCAGTCAGTGCGAAACATGGTACTTCAGTACCATTTGCTAGACCTGGTAACCAACGATCTTTTTCTGCTTGTGTACCGTAATGTGCAAGTAATTCGCCCGGACCTAATGAGTTAGGAACCATTACTGTTACAGCCGTAGATAAACTACGTGTAGCAATCGTTGTTACAATCGTTGAGTTAGCGTAAGAAGAGAATGCTTTACCGCCGTATTCTTTTGGAATGATAAGCGCAAAGAAGCCGTTTGATTTAATGAAATCCCAAACTGGTTTTGGTAGATCACGATCTTCATGAACGATTTTATAATCATCCAGCATCGACATTAATGTTTTAAGTTCGTTATCAATGAAGCTTTGCTCATCTTTAGTTAACTTAGGCGTTGGGTAGCTAAGCATTTTATTCCAATCAGGATTACCTGCGAATAAATCACCATCCCACCACACACTACCAGATTCCATTGCTTCCTGCTCTGTTTGTGAAAGCGGTGGCAAGATGTTCTTAAACACTTTAAATAATGGTGCTGTGATATTATTCTTTCTAAACTCACTCATTGCGCTCATAACGATTTCCTTTTGTTTCACTATTTTGATGCTGTATTTACAACTTTGGATCTGAATTCACAACATCCAAATAGCTAAATTGCATCTACATGCTTGTAGTTTCTGTTGAGGTGTTCATTCCAGATGCCAAATAAGGGATCACTTTACGAATTAGTCCCTCGACATCAATATCTTGGTTAAAATCTGCTTTCGCAATATCCATCAATGCGCCGCTTGAGCCCATCGTAAATACTGCTGTACCCAGGGTAAAATGTAATCGCCAAAAGAGCTCTTGCGATGACAACGCTGGGTTCGCTTTCAATAAAGCCTTAGTTATGTTGGCTAAGACTTCACCGTAATGCGTTGTGGTGTACCAACGTAAATGCCCTTGCTCATCAGTATAACTTCGACCAAGCAACTGCATAAAAATCACGGTACCATTTTTACTTTGTTGCTCTAACGCTAATAGCGGATCAACAAAACAGTTAAACACATCTAACAACGATGGTTTTTCAGCTTGTGCACATAAGGCGGTTAACTTCTCATTCAGTAGGGGCATGAAGAGTTCGAGATGTCGGGCGATAACCGCCTGAATCAATTCTTTCTTAGAACCAAAATGATAATTAACCGATGCCAAATTCACACTTGCTCGTGTAGTTATCAAGCGTAAAGAAGTATCTGAAAACCCATGTTCAGCGAACAAACTTTCGGCTGCATCGAGAATGCGAGTTTTTGTATCCAACTTACTAACCATAATTAACCCTTTTTAAACGAACGTTTTAAAATTACGTTCTGACGGACTAAATGTCAATACAATGTAAACAAATGTTTGAAACAAATGTATTGAACTTGTCCTAGTTCGCATTTTTCTACGTATACAAAATTAAAAATACTCACTAATAGGTAGCTACAGTAAGGGTTTTAAAGATAAACACAGCGCCGATATTTATCTTCTATTCCCTAAAAATAGCACAGTTAAAATGAATAAAGCGCCAACCTAAGTTGCCGCTTTATGCATATTCAAACAATTTTTAAAACACTAATGCGTTATTTTCGTGTTATTCATTAAGTTTTATTTTCCAAATAGCTGGACCTTCGACATGTGCAGATACACCATTGGTATCCACTGCAACTGTCATCGGCATATCAACAACATCAAATTCGTAAATCGCTTCCATACCTAAGTCTTCAAACGCGACAACACGTGACTTCTTAATCGCTTTTGATACCAGGTATGCAGCGCCACCAACAGCCATCAAATAAACGGCTTTATGCTTCTTGATACTTTCAACAGTTGCAGGACCACGTTCTGATTTACCGATCATGCCTAATAAACCCGTCTGTTCTAACATAGTATCGGTAAACTTATCCATACGTGTTGCAGTTGTTGGACCAGCAGGACCGACGACTTCATCACCCACAGCGTCAACCGGACCAACGTAATAGATAAAGCGGTTAGTAAAGTCTACCCCTTCTGGCAAGCCCTCACCTTTATCTAACATATCTTTAATACGTTTATGCGCCGCATCACGACCTGTTAAAATCTTACCTGATAATAGAACCGTTTCGCCGGTTTTCCATTCGAGTACTGACTCAGGTTTAATATCATTAACATTAACACGACGAACGCTATCACTTACTTCCCAAGTCACTTCAGGCCAATCTTCTAATTTCGGTACATGCAATTCTGCAGGTCCTGAACCATCAAGGATAAAGTGAGTATGGCGTGTCGCTGCACAGTTCGGGATCATAACGACAGGCTTTGATGCTGCATGAGTTGGGCAAGATTTAATCTTAATATCCAATACCGTCGCCATTCCGCCTAAACCTTGCGCGCCGATACCGAGTTTATTTACACGGTCAAAAATGTCTAAACGCATTTTTTCATCCGTTGTTTCCGCACCTCGCGCCATCAACTCGTGGATATCAACCGGTTCCATTAATGATTCTTTAGCCATAACTGCTGCTTTTTCAGCAGTACCACCAATGCCTATACCTAACATACCCGGTGGACACCAACCAGCGCCCATCGTAGGTACAGTTTTTTCAACCCAAGCTGCAACGTCATCAGACGGGTTTAACATCACCATCTTACTTTTATTTTCAGAACCGCCGCCTTTCGCTGCGATCATTACTTCAACTTTCGCGCCAGGTACCATTTCGACATGCACTACGCCAGGTGTATTATCTTTGGTATTTTTACGTGCGCCAGCAGGATCTGCGACAATTGAAGCGCGGAGTGGATTACCTTCAAATCCATAACCACGACGAATCCCTTCATCAACCATTTCTTGCACTGTTTGATCAGTTTCCCACTGCACATTCATGCCGATTTTAACGAAACAAGTCACAATGCCAGTGTCTTGACAAATTGGACGCTTACCTTCCGCAGACATACGTGAATTAATGAGGATTTGTGCAATCGCATCTTTAGCAGCTTGGCTTTCTTCTGCATTGTAGGCTTTTTCCATTGCTTGGATAAAATCAAGCGGATGGTAATATGAAATGTATTGTAGCGAATCTGCAATACTGTCGATAAAGTCCGCTTTACGGATAACTGTACTCATGGTCAACTCCCTTTTGCTTACTCACAGTGCTAACTAATTATTATATTTATCATGTTCAAAGCCATGGATCGGCCTCAAAATAGCTAGCAATAAGATATCTAGTTCTAATTTTGCCTCTATCATACCTTTGCTGATCACTTCTCTCCACTAAAAACTATGCTTAATCTATACGAAATAACAACAGCGACACAACTTTATAGCAACACCGAATTCAGTTTATATCACCTTAGAGCCAAGATTAATCAGACGATTTATGATAATCTGCGCGCATCAAAATTGAGGGATATGCTGTACCGATGAAAACACTTGTAATAAAACCAATCGCCTTTCCTAGCAATGGCATTCACTCACTTTTTTCCCCGCTAAGTACCGCCCCTTGGTCAATTTTACTCGAGTCAGGTTCTGTCGATCACATTGATAGTCGTTTCCACATTATTGTGGCGGATCCGATTGCTACCCTCGTCACAGAAGGTACCCAAACAACCATTAATCAGGCCAGTGGTAAAACCGTCACCACCGAAGATTCATTTTCAGTATTACAAACCCTAAACCAGCAACTTATTGGCGACATAGCCCCGCATAAACTGGATGTTGATTTACCTTTCATTGCCGGTGCGCTGGGTTATTTTGGTTATGACTTAGGCAGAAATATTGAGAAAATTGACAACCTTGCTAATGACGATCTGAACTTCCCAGATATGGCGGTTGGTTTATATGATTGGGCGATTGTCGTTGATATAAAGCAACAACAGGCATGGCAAATACAATTTAGTGACAATGCTGAGCAGGCTTGGCAAGATCGTTATGATTGGTTAGTGCAACAAGGTGTAGGTAAACAATTATCAGCCAAAACAACTGCAACAACGTTTGAATTAAAAAACAGCTGGTCCTCTAATATGTCAGAGCAGGCTTACCATCAAAAATTTGATCAAATCCAGCAATATCTACGATCGGGTGATTGTTATCAAATTAATTTAGCCCAACGCTTTAACAATCAATATCAAGGCGATGAATGGCAAGCATACTGCACCTTAAGTCAACATAATAAAGCCCCCTTCTCAGCATTTATGCGCCTCGAAGATAAAGCGATATTGTCTATTTCACCAGAGCGTTTTATTCAAGTCAAAGAAACGCAGATTGAGACAAAACCAATTAAAGGCACCCGTCCACGCAGTCAAGACCCGAGCATTGATCATGCAAATGCACTGGCATTGCAAAGTGCAGAGAAGGACCGTGCTGAAAATTTAATGATTGTCGACTTATTACGTAATGATATTGGTAAAATTGCGGTACCAGGTTCGGTTCGAGTTCCTAAATTATTTGATGTCGAGAGTTTTCCCGCGGTCCATCATTTAGTAAGCACGGTCATCGGTCAGATGCCCGCAGACAAACAACCAAGTGAATTATTACGTGCATGCTTCCCTGGTGGTTCAATCACTGGCGCGCCAAAAATAAGAGCAATGCAAATTATTGAAGAGTTAGAGCCCCATCGCCGTTCATTGTATTGCGGTAGCATCGGTTATTTATCGGCACATGGGCATATGGATACCAGTATTACTATCCGCACTCTATTGTGTGATAGCGGTGAGATATATTGTTGGGCTGGCGGTGGTATTGTCGCAGACTCGGTAGGCGAAGAGGAATATCAAGAAACATTCGATAAATTAGCAAAAATATTACCTATACTTTAGCTGATTAATGGTAACGCATTGAGAAACAATTAAATCATTGTTTTTCAATGTTTAATAAAAACGTATAGCAGTAACACTCCAGCACTGGGTTATAAAGTATTTAATTCACGTCTTGTGATTACCGAGGAAACTGACGGAGTAATTAGCAAAGGAGTTAGCCCTACAGCGTGATAAGAGAATTTTTGTCGCAATTGATATAATTGAGCGAAATACTGTATAAAAAAAAGAATGTATTGGGCATTTGTTGTTCTCCAGTTACTAAGAAAACGATGGGGGACTAGACAATGCCATGATATTTATGAGAATATAATTAAAATTAGCGTGCATCGTATAATGGCTATTACCTCAGCCTTCCAAGCTGATGATGCGGGTTCGATTCCCGCTGCACGCTCCAATTCTAAAGCGCTCGTCATTCTTAAATCTCCAATTTCTTATTTAGACCTTAAATAACATACATAACGATGATCGTGCCTAGTAATAATTATCAGCGACTCTCACCATCAATAATAAGATATGAGGGGGAAGAGTTCTTAGAACATAGAAAATACCTTAATTGTGTCATGATTGAAAGTGACACAAGTTTACTAAAATTAACTATTCCACGCAAAGACGCGTAGAGCCGATAAACGTTCACTCAGTAAAAAGCCCCCAAACGTTCCGCTCAAAAGCGGGCAATAGAGCAACTGAGGGCTATAAATCCTGTGTTAGTTAACCCCGATAAATTCAAGCCAAGTTCATCAACTCAGTGACAGATAAATTGATTTGTCGCCGTTTGTTACATATATTTATTAAATACCAAAAGCGACAATTATGCCTCAGTAGATGCTATTTTCTTGCAGGGAATCGCTCCCGAGCCTTTGATGAACGGATATCTTGTTGCTGCGAACCAGGCAATCTACGATAGTGATGTTCTGAGGACATTGTTACGCCACCACCATGATAACCAGCAACATTCGGATTAGCGAATCCCACCTTACTCAGTGCATTACTCAGACTTTGCGCAAATGGTTCCGCCGTCACCGTGGATGGAGACTTGCTATCGTAATCAGGCTTGGCTGCAGCAGCCAAATCCTTGGACTTGAACGATTTTGGATCCCGAGTATCAGCACTGTAGCAGGAGACGGCACGGATATCGCTGAATTTTTTATCGAGCCCACCATTACTCAGTTGTTCAGCTAGGCCAGATGCATCCATCATCCCAATCTTACAATCTTCATCAGCCGCGAGCATATTCAGACCCGGTCCACCATGTCCTATAATGTACAACTTATGCTTCTTGTTCTTCAGTTTAGTCAATTCCTTTCCTCCCTCATTACTGAGGATCTCCATGCGCTTGAATATATCGGCCTGACGCAGAAAATTTTTACCATCTAAAATTGCTTTATCGTAGTCCGCCGCCCCCATTGCTTTGCGAATTTGATCCACACTCATCTTACTAGCGGCCTGCATGTCCTGAACTTCTTGAGGAAACTGATTACCTTTCTTAGTAAAATAACTTATTTTCTGCTGCCGAGATGCCTCAATTTCTGACTTATCTTTGTTATTGGCGGCTATCAGCGGGTACAACTTCTTCCCCTTTTTATCTCGGGACAAATTTCTCCCCATAGCTTGAGATATAATATCTTCCGAGGCGAAAGATGCATACATAACCCCGTTCACAGATGCTCTCCCATCCACATCCCTCAATGTAACCGGATTATTCCTTACCATGCGGTACAGGTTTAAGCCATCTATCGTCCAAGCCGGGTCAGGGTTTAACCAACGGCCCATCCATGACGCATAATAACGGTAACCGTAGTAATACAGTCCCGTTGCGTCGCGCTCTTGACCCGAATAACGAACCGTTTTGTATTTGGCTTCAGCGTCACTTTTCGCTGACCACACCGCTGTGCCACCAAACGGGTAGTATTCTTCTTGGCTAATAATCTCCGCATCCTGATTCAACTCAAGATTACTGCTGCCCAAATGATTATCTAAACTATAACGTAACTGGTTATTCGGAATATCTTTTTCATTAGCTGGCTTACCTGCCTCCCAATGTTGCAGTCTTACCTGCGCACGCCCTGCCTGCCCCAGTGTCAAAACATGCAAGTCTTCCGTCACCGTATCGACTGACTTCGCTGTATTGTATTTACGGCGGAGCTCTAATCCTGGCAAGTAAATAACTTGCTCTTGCTTTTTGTCATCCAGTTTCAAGGTCTTGCGAATACGCTGCCCCTGCACCGTGTATTGATAGTGCTCCTGCTGCTGACCTGTAATGACCACTTGCTTTAACTGGTCTCGTCGACCCCAGACTAAATTTTTACTGCCCTCAAGCTGCTTGAGGTTACCATGAACATCAAAGTAACCGTCAACATCACCCCGGGTGATGGTTGGCTGAATATTCTGCTTTATTGCTCGGTTACTACGCTCAGAGACAACCATTTTTGTGGTATAACCTTTGGCACTGCTCGGAATATGCTGAACTTGTTCGAGATTACCGCCGCGGTCATAGCCATAGGTACGGCTGTAGTTACGCAGTTGGTGACTGTCGCTAGGAAGTGGGATATTCGGTGTCGGTAGTGAAGAGCTTTGCGCGTTATCTGTGGCATTTTCTCGGCCTGAAGCCTTAGTAAGTTGGTACAGGGCATCGTATTCATAAGCATTGGTTGCAGACACTTTTTGGTTCTTATAGAACCGAGTCGCACTCGCTTGGTCTGCTATCGCTAAGATATTACCGACAGGGTCATAACTGTAACGTAAATCCTGTAGTGGTGAAGCATCATTCTCACGCGTCGTTTTCACCTCATTCAGACGTGATGTTTTTTCATCATAGCTATATTCGGTTACAACACCATTACCGGCGACTTCTCTCACCTTCTGACCACGTGCGTTGTATTCGAAGCCAGAGACAATACACTGTTCGTTTTTCCCATTCTGCTTTAAATAGCTGGCTGTAAGACTACCTGTAATATCATACTCACTACGCTGTACGTTGCCCTTAGCGTCCTGTTGCGTCAGCAACATTCCCAAAGCATTATAGGTCCATGCTGTAGTGTATCCATCATCACTAGCGAGTAAAATTTGCCATGCAGCGTCATTGTCACCTTGCCAGTCACTGTCAGCCGTTTCTGATGGTAATAACTGTCTGGTTTCTGATAATGGCTGACCCGTTAGACTGGTACTGTTAATTTCCTGTAGTCCGGCGTTGTCGTAATGGCGCACCAATTGACCGATAAGGTTCTTGCCAGCTGTATCATCGTCAATACTGTCGTTATAGACAAAACGTTCCGTTATTTTCGCTGTCTCACCATTCACTTGTTCAGTGATGGCTGTAGGACGGTGTAAGACCTCATCATATTCAAAGCGGCGCAGGGTTTTTCCATCCCATTCCAGATGTGGAGCACCTGTAATATCAGTAAGCGTGATACGAGAGCCAGCATCGATACTGTCAACCCCCAGTGGCTGACCTGCTAGCCCTGTTTTGTACGTAAGGTTAGCCTGAACAGGCGCCGTGTCACCTTGCTCCTGCAGGAGGTTAAAGAATCGCGGGTCAATACTGGTGTGCAGGTGACCGGCAGCATTATAAGTGTGTCTGGTAATGCGGGTATCTAACTCATCGCCTATCTTGGCGCGATTAAATTGAATTTCTCGCACGCTTAAGCCGCAGTTATCCAGTACGCTAATGGTCGGTGTGCCCTTGCAGAGCTGACCGATGTCGTCTTCATTCATCATCTATTAATACCTTTTTATTATGGATTGGATGGTGTTTTTATTTTTTCAATTCTATCCTCGGACGCGTGAGAACAACTCATGAGGTAAGGAGAAGTCCGCCAAATATAAAATAGTGACACATTAAACCAAGCAA
>Ga0209395_1005150_pt1 | contig 14858 bp, 13 predicted proteins | sample GOMGulsemesocosm_3_FD_184635 | JGI IMG/M metagenome (GOLD analysis project Ga0209395, IMG submission 184635) | Methane-oxidizing microbial communities from mesocosms in the Gulf of Mexico - GOM9D Gulf of Mexico (SPAdes) (version 2) | ecosystem: Environmental > Aquatic > Marine > Cold seeps... | reverse complement strand
GTCTTGATGGTCATTTGGATCGTCGGAAAACAAGGTGGATAGCTTATCTAGCCAAGATTTAGATTGGCTACTCGGTCGCTCTTCGCTCATGGGGGGGTGTTGATCTCTCAAATATCAATGGTTTAATACTTACTTTATAAGGCCTGAGCCTTAAAAAGCAAGCTTTTGGCGAATTTTTATACTTTCTCAACCAGTAGGCTGCCGATGGAGTAACCTGCACCGAATGAGCAAATTAAGCCTTTATCACCCGACTTAAAGTCGTCTTTGTATTTATGGAAGGCAATGACGGATCCGGATGATGCCGTATTGGCGAATTCATCTAATACCACGGGGGCTTCTTCTAGCGTCGGTAGACGACCTAGTAGCTTTTTCGCGGCGAAGTTATTCATGTTGATGTTCGCTTGATGCAACCACATGCGCTTTAGCTCTTCAGCTTTTAAGTCATTTTCTTCAAGCTGCTCAGAAATGAATTTTACAATGAGAGGCAGTAGCTCTTTAAAGACTTTACGACCTTGTTGTTGGAAGAAAGGGCGACCTTCAGGTAAGTCTTCAAAGCAGTAATCCGCATAAGAAGCATCACTACGGATGTTATCCGAATACTGCGTCATCTGCTTCGTGCCTATGATGCGAAAGGCGCTATCACTGGTACAACTAGCCTCTGGCTCAATTATCGCTGCGGTAGCGACATCACCAAAGATGAAGTGGCTATCACGGTTTTTAAAGTTTAAGCCAGGAGTTGTAAATTCTGGATTGATAAATAGTACGCACTTGGCAATACCGGCAGCGAGTGCGGCATAAGCGTTGATCATGCCAAAAGTCGCAGATGAGCAAGCGATGCCCATGTCGTAAGCGCTACCTTTAATACCTAAGTCACGTTGAATTTCAACTGAAATACCTGGGTAGTCACGCTGACGGAAGGTGCTAGACACAACGATAAGATCAATATCTTCTGCAGTTTTACCGGCTTCAGCCATGGCTTGTTTGGCGGCTGCAATGCCCATAGTCACCATTTCGGGTGTTTTACCTTCTCCTGTCATTGGGAAAGTAGGGTGCATGATGTTCGGATCGATGATGCCATCTTTATACATAGCATAGCGGGACTTGATGCCCGACGCTTTTTCAATGAATTCAGGGCTCGAGCCAACAAGGGCTTCAACTTTACCCGCTTCGATATCAGCCGCATGCTGATCATTAAATTTTTCTACGTATTGGTTAAAAGCAATAACCAGCTCTTCATTGCTAATGGAATGCGGTGGAATGAATAAACCTGTACCTGAAATAACGAATTGCGACATGATGCTGTAACCTAACTAAATTTGAACTGTAATTATGTGCTCTATGCTATCAAAACTATTTTGATGGGTCTTGTATGAGTGGCGTTATATGAGCACTAAAGTGGGATTATTAGTGAGGTTTTCAAAATTATTACTTTTCTGTAATGGAATAAATAGAAATGTAGTGATCGAAAGGCTAATAAAACGGGGGGAGGGCACCTGACGAGTGTCTAGTGCCCAATACAATCTCACCAATAATTAGGAAAGATTAGAAAGCTTAGGGTGTGCTTTAGGGTTGCGGCGTACGATTAAGGCAACCTTGCCTATTTTCTGAATCAATTCAGATTTCGTTTCTTTTACTATATCTTCAATAGCTTGTGCACGCATATCGCGTTCGCCAATGGCAATTTTAACTTTAATTAATTCGTGATCATCAAGGGCACGGTTTAATTCTTCTAGAACCGTTTCCGATAAGCCATTGCCGGCTATGGTTACAACGGGGTTTAGATTGTGGCCAATAGAGCGCATTGCTTTCTTTTGTTCAGCAGAAATTGCCATCAGATTCGGTTGCCTAACTTAATTAAGTGGTAAACTCTGATTATATAGTAATAAATCCGAATTTGCCGCTTAAAGCGGTGATCTGTAGAAAACCAATTGAGAAAATAAAGATATGGCGCGTTCAAAATCGAGTAATGACTGGATGGATGAGCATTTTAATGATCATTATGTAATGAAAGCCAAAGAAGATGGTTATCGTTCTCGTGCCTGTTATAAGTTGATGGAAATCGATGATAAAGATAAATTAATGAGACCTGGAATGACTGTAGTTGACCTAGGTTCTGCCCCGGGTGGCTGGTCGCAAGTTGCCGCCAAGCGTGTTGGTGATCATGGTTTAGTTGTAGCGTCGGATATTTTGCCCATGGATGGCATAGCGGGTGTCACCTTTTTAAAAGGAGATTTTACCGAAGAAACTGTTTTTAATGAGTTAATGGCTATTATTGGCAATCGGCCCGTAGACCTTGTAATTTCAGACATGGCCCCCAATATGAGTGGAATGAGTGCGGTAGATCAGCCAGCTTCTATGTATTTAGTAGAGCTTGCGTTAGATATGGCGCGTCAAGTTTTAAAGCCTGGTGGTAATTATGCTGCTAAGGTTTTCCAGGGTGAAGGTTTTGATGAGTATCTGAAAGATATGCGCTCATCATTTCAAAAAGTTGTCACCCGTAAGCCTGAATCTTCTCGTGCACGATCTCGCGAGGTATATTTAGTAGCAAAAGGTTTTAAAGGTTAGTCAATCTTTTGCTAGAGTAGTTAATAGAGTAAAGAAAGGTATAAATGCCCCCTGATTCTCTATATAACGCTGTTGATGTACTAGAGATCAGATTAAAAGCTGCGTAAGCTACTGGGTTTACGCTACATATAGATAGAGGTATGCCTATCATGGCAAAGAATTTAGTGCTTTGGGCCATCATCGCTGCAGTATTGATGACGGTTTTTAATAATTTTCAAAATGTCAGTCAAGCCAAAGAACTTAAGTATTCTGAATTTATTAGCAGTGTACGCACCGGCCAAGTCGAGCGTGTGAGCATTGCGGGTCAGAATATCGAAGGGGTGTTGAGTAATGGTGAGAGCTTCTCTTCCATATTACCTGCCTATGACGATAAGCTGATCGATGATTTGTTAAACAATAATGTCCAGGTTGAAGGCAAAAAACCTGAGCAGCAGAGTATTTGGTCTCAGTTGCTTGTCGCGTCTTTCCCGATACTGGTAATCATTGCCGTATTTATGTTCTTTATGCGCCAAATGCAAGGCGGTGGCGGTGGTAAAGGTGGACCGATGTCGTTTGGTAAAAGTAAGGCCAAGCTACTCAGTGAAGATCAGATTAAAACAACATTTGACGATGTTGCAGGTTGTGACGAAGCGAAAGAAGATGTTAAAGAGCTTGTAGATTTCTTAGTCGACCCAGGTAAGTACCAGCGTCTCGGCGGTAGAATACCTCGTGGTGTTCTAATGGTGGGCCAGCCTGGAACAGGTAAGACATTATTGGCAAAAGCGATTGCTGGTGAAGCGAAAGTCCCTTTCTTTTCTATTTCGGGGTCTGATTTCGTAGAAATGTTTGTCGGGGTTGGTGCTTCTCGAGTGCGTGACATGTTCGAGCAAGCTAAGAAACAGGCGCCTTGTATTATCTTTATCGACGAAATTGATGCTGTCGGCCGTAGTCGTGGTGTTGGTATTGGTGGTGGTAATGATGAGCGTGAGCAGACATTGAACCAGTTGTTGGTTGAGATGGATGGTTTTGAAGCGAATGACGGTGTCATCGTTATTGCTGCCACTAACCGTCCAGATGTACTAGATCCTGCATTATTACGTCCTGGTCGTTTTGATCGCCAGGTTGTGGTGGGCCTTCCGGACATTCGAGGTCGTGAACAAATTCTTAAAGTTCATATGCGTAAAGTGCCTGTAGCGGATGATGTTAACCCATCTTTAATCGCTCGTGGTACTCCTGGTTTCTCCGGTGCTGATTTGGCAAACTTGGTAAACGAAGCGGCGTTATTCTCTGCTCGTGTAGCGAAAAGCCTAGTGACTATGGAAGAGTTTGAAAAAGCTAAAGACAAAATCATGATGGGTGCTGAGCGTAAGACCATGGTGATGTCAGAGAAAGAAAAAGAAAATACAGCGTATCACGAAGCGGGTCATGCCATTGTTGGTCGCGTTTTGCCGGAACATGATCCTGTGTATAAGGTTTCTATTATTCCTCGTGGTCGCGCATTGGGCGTGACTATGTTCTTGCCGGTAGAAGATCGCTATTCAATCAGTAAGCGTGGTATTGAGAGTAATATCTGTTCTCTCTATGGTGGTCGTATTGCTGAAGAGATGACCCTGGGTAAAGATGGTGTAACTACGGGTGCTTCGAATGATATTGAGCGTGCAACTCAGTACGCGCGTAATTATGTCACTAAGTGGGGTTTATCCGATAAGTTAGGTGCTCAGCTTTATACCGAAGAAGAGCAGAATGGTTATATCGGTTCTGCGGGTGGTGGTCAGATGTCTCATCTTTCCGATGAAACAGCGCGCCTTATTGATTCTGAAATTAAGTTGCTGCTGGATGGTTGTTATCAGAAGGCGACTCAAATTCTTGAAGAGCATCGTGATCATCTTGAATTAATGAAAGATGCCTTGATGGAATATGAAACTATTGATGCGAAACAGATCGATGACATCATGGAAGGGCAAAAGCCTCGTCCACCCAAAGCATGGAGTGATCCAGGTGAGGGTCCTACACCCAGTGCTCCGGCAGAAGAAAAAGCGGATCTAGGTGAGGGTGATGAGCAGAAAGATGGTGAAGCCGGCGATACTGCTGACGTATAATTCTTTCAATACTCAATGATTTTAAAAAACGGGCTAAGGCCCGTTTTTTTATGCAGAAAGAGAAGTGATGACTGAGAAATTATTAGCCTGTGGATTTCGCAATGGTCAAGTTCAGCAGCTGGATTTGACTCGTTGTAATATCATGGGAATATTGAATGTAACGCCAGACTCCTTTTCTGACGGTGGTTTGCATCACAATACTGATGCGGCCTTGTTCCACGCAGAGAAAATGATATTGCAAGGTGCGACGCTTATTGATGTGGGGGGGGAGTCAACACGCCCGGGGGCAGCGCCAGTATCCTTGCAGGAAGAAATGGATCGGGTGGTTCCTGTAGTTGAAGCCATTCATAAAAATCTCGATACTATTATTTCAGTCGATACCAGTACTGCTGAAGTTATCACTCAGGCCGCTGCGGTAGGTGCGGGTTTAATTAATGATGTACGTGCTTTGCAGCGCGAGGGTGCGCTCCTCGCAGCAGCAGCGACAGAGTTGCCTATTTGTTTGATGCATATGCAGGGTCAGCCCGATACGATGCAGCAAGCGCCAAGCTACGAGAGTGTGGTGCAGGATATTCATCACTTCCTAGCGGAGCGAATTGAAGCTTGTGCAAGGGTTGGAATTGGTAGGCACCGCTTGCTGCTGGATCCTGGCTTTGGTTTTGGCAAAGCTTTAGCGCATAATTACCAGCTGTTAAATCAATTAGAGAGTTTTCATTCGTTAGGTTTGCCGCTTCTGGTCGGAATTTCCCGTAAAACCATGATTGGTCAGGTATTGGATAATTGTCCTGCAGATCAGCGATTGGTGGGTAGTCTAGCCGCCGCCGTGATTGCGGCGATGAAGGGCTGCGCTATTTTGCGCGTTCATGATGTTGCGGAAACGACTGATGCGGTGAAAATTGTGCAGGCAACTTTGGCGGCAGCTGAAGTAAGCCGGTTGTAAAACAAAAGCTGTAAAAAATAATTGTAAAAAATAGCTGTATTGGAAAGATCAAGGAAAGAGAAATAATGAGTAGAAAGTATTTTGGTACCGACGGTATTCGCGGTGAAGTAGGTATTTACCCTATTACTCCTGAGTTTGTTATGAAGCTGGGTTGGGCGGCGGGTAAAGTATTTGCTCAGCAGGGTAAGAGCACTATCTTGATTGGTAAAGATACGCGTATCTCAGGCTATATGTTTGAATCGGCTCTTGAGGCAGGCCTGGCGGCAGCTGGAGTAAATAGTGGGTTGTTGGGTCCAATGCCAACGCCGGGTATTGCTTATCTTACTCGTACTTTTCATGCCGATGCCGGTATCGTTATTAGTGCTTCGCACAATGCTTTTAAAGATAATGGTATTAAGTTCTTTTCTGCTGATGGGACTAAGTTGGATGATGAAATCGAGTCGGAAATTGAGGCATATCTAGATCAGCCGATGACGACGGTTTCATCCGATCAGCTGGGTAAGGCATTTCGTGTTAACGATGCGGCTGGTCGTTATATTGAATTTTGTAAGAGTACGACTCGCCGATTGAAGTTGCGTGGCAAGCGGATTGTTCTGGATTGCGCGCATGGTGCGACCTATCAAATTGCTCCTGCAGTTTTTACTGAGCTAGGTGCTGAGGTTATCTCAATTGGTACTGAGCCTGACGGCTTAAACATTAATAAGGATGTTGGCTCGACTTCTCCTGAGTTATTGCAGCAAAAAGTTGTCGAAACCCGTGCTGATTTAGGTATTGGTTTTGACGGTGATGGCGACCGCGTCGTTATGGTGGATGAAAAAGGTGAGGTCGTTGATGGGGACGAACTGCTTTATATTATGGCCATGCACGCGAGAAGTCGTAAGCGCTTAGGTGGTGGTGTGGTTGGAACTCTAATGAGTAATTTAGGCTTGGAGTTGGCACTAAAGAAAGAAAAAGTTGATTTTGTTCGTGCCAATGTGGGCGATCGCTATGTGATGCAGCAGTTGAAAGAACGCAATTGGCGTTTTGGTGGAGAATCATCTGGCCACTTGCTGTGCCTTGATTCAACATCGACAGGTGATGGTGTGGTTTCTGCGTTACAAGTCATGATGGCTATTCAAGATTCAGGCAAGAGCTTGAATGAATTGAAATCGGGTATGACTAAGTGTCCGCAAACCATGATCAATGTACGCCGTAATAAAGATATTGATGTGAGCTCTGATGAAGCAGTTCAGCAAGCCGTTGCAGAAGTTGAAGCGGAGTTGGCAGGTAGAGGGCGAGTATTATTGCGTCCATCGGGAACCGAGCCAGTAGTTCGTGTAATGGTAGAGGGTGAAGATGGTAGCTTGGTTGCGAAAAAAGCACAGCAATTAGCCGAAATTGTAGCGCAAGTTATATCTTAATTGTGATTTTAGCCATCTACTACTTGAGTCGGCTGGCTATCTTCGCTACTATCTCGCCCTGTTTTATATCCTGAGGTGATTATGCGTCGTCTATTGGTGGCTGGTAACTGGAAAATGAATGCCAGTAAGGTCATGTTGAATGAATTGTTAGCTGGCATTACTGCAAATGCTCCACAGCAAACCGACGTCGTTGTATTTCCGCCCGCTCCGTATTTATTGGCGGCAGCAGATAAATTGCAGGGTAGCTCCATAGTATTAGGCGGCCAGAATTTAAATGCGAATTCTAGTGGTGCTTATACTGGTGAAGTATCAGCCAGCATGTTGGTCGATTGTGGTTGTGGTGCTGTATTGGTTGGGCACTCTGAGCGTCGTACGCTTTATGCGGAGTCTGATGCTGATGTATTAGCTAAAACTGAAGCGGCTCTTGCGGCGGGCTTAACACCTTATGTATGTATTGGTGAAACCTTAGCTGAGCGTGAAGCGAATAAGACTGAAGCAGTTATTGAACAACAAATTAATGCGGTGTTGAGTGGCTTGTCCGTTCAGCAGTTGGCAAAATGTGTATTTGCTTATGAGCCTGTATGGGCGATTGGTACTGGCAAGACAGCTTCTCCAGAGCAGGCACAGCAAGTACATGCATTTATTCGTGGCTTAATAGCGGCGAAAGATGAAGAATTAGCACTGAATAGCCATGTTCTTTATGGTGGTAGTGTGAAAGCGAGCAATGCGAAAGAATTGTTTGCGCAGCAAGATATTGATGGTGGCTTAGTGGGCGGAGCATCGCTACAAGCTGAAGAGTTTTTAGGAATCTGCAATCCAGCGTAATGTTGGTATCAGTGAATTAGGTAGAGAATATAATGGAAAAGATTACCCTAGTAGTACACATCTTATTAGCCTTTAGTGTTATCGGCCTAATTATGATTCAGCAAGGTAAGGGTGCTGATGCCGGTGCTTCCTTTGGAGGCGGCGCTTCACAAACTGTATTTGGTGGTCAGGGCTCAGGTAATTTCCTTAGTCGCTTGACGGCTATTGGCGCAACTGTTTTCTTTATTACCAGTATGGTTCTTGCTGTTGTTGCTAGTGATAAAGCAAAAGGCATTAATGATATTGGCGTTCCTAACCAAGAATTAACAGAAGTTCTTGAGCAAGACGCCCCTATTGTGGAAGAATACGCGCCTGCTACTGATGCGCCAGATATTGATGTGTCGATTGATGATGTGCCTGTGTTAGAGATTCCTGCACAATAATCATCAAGCTGTAAAAGATTTGCGGATGTGGTGAAACTGGTAGACGCGCCACCTTGAGGGGGTGGTGGGCTTACGCCCGTGGGAGTTCGAATCTCCCCATCCGCACCAATTCGCTTTTTTAGTCGATCAGGCATATAATTGCCGCAGATTAGAAAAGCAAAGCAAGAAGCCCCTCGTTAGGGGCTTTTTGTTAGGCGCTGTTTTACTGCAGCGTCGATAAGAGAAAATTAATGACCGCGCTGTGCGATTTAATTTTCTTGTCTGCAAAGTATCACGCGGACTGGGCACATGTTGCCCAGTTTTTGTATCTGGCGTTTGAAAATGCAGGCGATTTTATGAAATGTACAATTTTAAAGGTTACTAAGCTTGGCTAGTAAAGAAGAAGAATTACGTGAAATGATTACGCCGGCTATTGAAGCGATGAACTTGACCCTTTGGGGTTTAGAGTATTCCGCTCAAGGTCGGCATTCCGTTTTACGCATCTACATCGATAATGAGAACGGTGTGAGCGTTGATGATTGTGCCTCTGTCAGTCGACAGGTTAGTGCGATCATGGATGTTGAAGATCCTATTAGCCAGGAATATACCCTGGAAGTGTCTTCACCGGGTATGGATCGCCCGTTGTTTACTCTGGAACAGTTTAGAAAATACATTAATGAGTGGGCTGAGATCCGTTTACGTATGCCATTTGATGGTCGTCGTAAATTTAAGGGTGTCATCATCAATATCGAAGATCAGGATATAGTCTTGCAGGTTGACCAGCATGAATATTTACTGCCCATCGATATGGTTGAAAAAGCGCACGTTATTCCCCAGTTCAAGGACTAAGGCAGAGAGCGAGGCTAGAAATGAGTAAAGAAATACTTCTGGTCGCGGAAGCGGTTTCAAACGAAAAAGGCGTTGATAAAGAAATTATTTTCGATGCGATTGAAGCCGCATTAGCAGCGGCGACAAAAAAACGTTACGAAGACGAAGAAGCAACTATTACCGTAAGCATTGATCGCCGTACTGGCGACTATGTGACTTTCCGTAGCTGGTTAGTTGTAAGCAATGATGTAGTACCTGGTCTAGGCGATGAGCTAACACTTGAAGAAGCGTTAGAGATCGATGAAAACTTGAAGCCTGGGGACGTGTATGAAACTGAAGTCGAGAATGTTGGCTTTGGTCGTATCGGTGCTCAAGCTGCTAAGCAAATCATTGTACAGAAGGTACGTGAAGCTGAGCGTGCGATGGTTGTTGAGCAATACGAAGATCGTGTTGGTGAGTTAGTTAGCGGCAGCGTTAAGAAAGTAACTCGCGATAACGTGATTGTTGATTTGGGTAATAACGCTGAAGGCTTATTGCCAAAAGATCAATTGATCGGTCGTGAGATTGTTCGCATGGGTGATCGAGTGCGTGCAGTTTTAGATTGTATTCGCCCTGAAAATCGTGGACCTCAATTGATGCTGAGCCGTATTGTGCCAAGCATGATGATTGAGTTGTTCCGTATTGAAGTGCCTGAAATTGCTGAAGAAGTGATTGAAATTAAAGGCGCTGCTCGTGATCCAGGCTCTCGTGCCAAGATTGCTGTGAAGACTAACGATGGCCGCATGGATCCTGTTGGAGCTTGTGTGGGTATGCGTGGCTCTCGTGTGCAAGCGGTAACGAATGAATTAGGTGGTAACGAGCGTATTGATATCGTGCTTTGGGATGATAACCCAGCGCAACTTGTTATTAATGCCATGGCTCCTGCCGAAGTTAGCTCTATCATCGTAGATGAAGATTCTAACTCGATGGATGTTGCCGTCGCCGCAGAAAATTTAGCGCAAGCGATTGGTCGTGGTGGACAGAATGTACGTTTGGCTTCCGAGCTTACCGGCTGGGAAATCAATGTGATGACTGAAGCTGCAGCCGCTGAAAAGCAACATGCAGAATCAGGCAGCATCATTGAAGAATTTACCGAACAGTTAGATATCGATGAAGACTTTGCTGAGTTATTGGTTGAAGAAGGTTTCACCAGTCTAGAAGAAGTTGCTTACGTTCCAATTGCTGAAATGATCGCCATTGATGGCCTTGATGAAGAGATTGCAACTGAGCTTCAAAATCGCGCGAAAGATGTGATTTTGACTCTCGCTATTGCTTCCGAAGAAAAATTGGAAGAAGCAGAGCCTGCTGAAGATTTGCTGACAATGGAGGGTATGGATAAACACCTTGCTCTTGTATTGGCAAGTCAGGGTATTTGCACAATGGAAGATCTAGCAGAGCAAGCCATCGACGATATTATTGACATCGAAGGTATGACAGAAGAAAAAGCGGCTGAGATTATTATGACCGCTCGTAAGCCTTGGTTTGAAGGCACTGAGTGATAGATTCACTCGGCCTAGGAGAGATGCATGACCGATACAACAGTTCAAGAGTTCGCCGATGTGGTAGGGACCGATTCAGATCGTCTACTATCACAAATGAAAGACGCGGGCTTACCTCAGACTAACGCAGATGATGCGGTTAGCGCTGAACAAAAAGAGGCCTTATTAGGTCACTTGAAGAAGAATCACGGCGAAGCAGATGCTGAACCAAAAAAGATAAGTCTTAAGCGTAAGACAACAAGTACCTTGAAGACGGGTCAGGGCGGCAAGAAAGATGTTGCTGTTGAAGTTCGTAAAAAACGTACGTTTGTTAAGTCTGAAGCCGAAGTGGCAGTTGTTGAAGAAGCAGTTACTGCAGTTAAAGCTGATAAAGCAGCTGTAGTTGACGCTAAAATCGCTGCTGAGAAAGCAACGGTTGAAGCAAAAGCCGCCGCAGCAGCACTTGATGCAGCTGCCGCAGCGCAAGCCGCAGCCAAAGCGAAAGCCGCAGCGGAAGCCAAGAAGATTAAGCCTGCCGCTAAGCATAAGATTTCTCAGAAATCTCAGTCTGAAGCGAAAGCTCGTGGTGGCGTTAGCTCTACAGCTCGTGTAGCAGCGAAGGCTAAAGTGGCTGCCAAGCCAAAAGCTGAAGCTAAGCCAAAAGCTTCCGCTACTGCTAAGCCAAAAGGCAGCGCTAAGCCTAAGTTAAGTGCTAAACCTTTAGCTCGTGATACACGTCATAAGAAGCCAACAGCGACAGCTGCTGCGAAGACAGTTCCTCCTACTAAGGAAGAACTAGCGCAAAAGCAAGCAACGGCAGAAGCGGCGACGCAGCGTGAAGGTGCAGATCGTAATAAGAAGCGTACTCCAGGTGCTCCAGGCGCTGCGCGTGCTCCAGGCGGTGCTCCGCGTGGTCCAGGTGGCGCTCCACGTGCAGGTGCTCCACGTCAGTTCCGTACTGAAGATGGTTCAGCTAACCAACGTGGTCGTCGTAAGAAGCTTAAAGGTAAAGCGGCACGTACTGCACAAGCACAAGCAGATAACGAGCACTCCTTTACTAAGCCTACCGCCCCAGTAATTCATGAAGTTGAATTGCCAGAAGCGATTACGGCAGGTGATCTAGCGGCTAAGATGGCTATTAAAGCCGGTGACGTGATTAAAACGTTAATGGGTATGGGCGTAATGGCGACCATTAACCAGACTTTAGACCAAGATACTGCAACCTTAGTGGTTGAAGAGATGGGTCATAAGGTAACTAAGCTTATTTCGAGTAACGCGCTTGAAGAAGACGTTTTCGAATCTGTTATTTATGAAGCTGATGAAGAATCTCGTGCGCCAGTTGTTACCGTTATGGGTCACGTTGACCATGGTAAAACGTCGCTACTTGATTACATTCGTTCTAGCCGTGTTGCTACGGGTGAAGCCGGTGGTATCACGCAGCACATTGGTGCTTATCACGTAGAAACAGGTCATGGCATGATCTCTTTCTTAGATACACCGGGACACGCGGCGTTTACGTCAATGCGTGCTCGTGGTGCTCAGTGTACTGATGTTGTTATCCTAGTGGTTGCAGCTGATGATGGTGTAATGCCGCAGACGAAAGAAGCCGTGCAGCACGCGAAAGCGGCCGGTGTTCCTATCGTTGTTGCCATTAACAAAATGGATAAAGAAGGCGCTGATGTAGATCGTGTTAAAAACGAACTAGCGGCGTGTGATGTGATCCCAGAAGATTGGGGCGGTGATGTTCCTTTCATGCCTGTATCTGCACATTCTGGTGAAGGTATTACAGAATTATTAGATGCTGTATTGCTGCAATCTGAATTACTTGAGCTGAAAGCCGTTGTTGACGGTCCAGCTCAGGGTGTTGTGGTTGAATCTCGACTTGATAAGGGTCGTGGTCCGGTTGCTACTTTATTAGTTCAGAACGGCACTTTGAAGAAGGGCGATATCGTTCTTGCGGGTACTTGTTATGGTCGTGCTCGTGCCCTATTGGACGAGAATGGCAAGCCAACGGTTTCAGCAGGTCCTTCTATTCCAGTAGAAATCTTGGGTATCAATGGTACTCCTGATGCAGGTGCAGCTTTCATTGTTGTTGAAAGTGAGAAGAAGGCGCGTGAAGTAGCAGAGCATCGTGAAGCGACACGTAAAGAGCAGATTCAGCAGCGTCAACAGAAAGCGAAACTGGATGCCTTGTTTAATAACATGGGTGGCAGTGAGCAATCGAACTTGAACATCATTCTTAAGACCGATGTTCGTGGTTCACTAGAAGCATTGACTGCTTCTCTTCATGGTCTCGGGACCGATGAAGTGAAAGTTAATATCGTATCTTCTGGTGTTGGTGGTATTTCTGAAACGGACGCAACCTTGGCTTTGGCCTCTGAAGCTGTAGTATTTGGCTTTAACGTTCGTGCGGATAATCCTGCTAAGAGTGTGATCGAAAGTAATAACTTAGATCTTCGCTATTACAGCATCATTTATGATTTGATTGATGATGTTAAAGCGGCTATGTCTGGTCTATTGGCTCCTGAATTACGTGAAGAGATCATTGGTGTTGCTGAAGTACGTGAAGTATTTAAGTCGCCTAAGTTTGGTCTAATTGCTGGTTCGATGGTAACTGATGGTACGATTCATCGTAATAAGAGAATCCGTGTTCTTCGTGAGAACGTGGTTATCTATGAAGGTGAATTAGAATCTCTACGTCGCTTTAAAGATGACGTTCAAGAAGTTCGCCAAGGTATGGAATGTGGTATCGGTGTTAAGAACTATCAAGATGTTCGCGCTGGTGACCAGATCGAAGTGTATATTGTGAATGAAATCGCACGTACACTTTAATTAGCTGTCTATTAAATTAGTAGGTTAGCTAAAACGAAAAACGCCGCTTTATGCGGCGTTTTTTCGCTATGCTAGTTATATAGTGATTGCTCATTAGGTTTAAAAATCGACCCATGATTAGGTATTTATTCTACAAAGCGGCGTAAATAGTTCACAAAGCACATCCTTGTACTTTGCCCAATGGGCAACTTATAGTTGTGCAAAATGAACTTCCTGTCATTTTGTCCGTGTAGCCTTAAGTTCGGCAATCCCTGCCTCTCATATTTGCTCCACAATTACCCAATAATGGATCTTTAGCTTTTTAATCCTGATTAATCTGACTAGTTGCGTTAAACAAAAGATATTTATATAGGGCGTAATAATGCCAAAAGATTTTAGCCGCACCTCGCGTTTAGGCGAGCAGATCCGTCGAGATCTAGCGCAATTAATTCAATTCGACATGAAAGATCCACGCTTAGGTATGGTGACTTTAAATGCTGTTAAGGTTGCAAAGGACCTTGGCTATGCAGATATCTATTTCACCGTGATGGGTGCGAAAGGTGATAGTGATCAGGCTGATGAAGCTGAAATTCAGAAGCAGGCCAGTAAAGTCTTAAACGATGCTGCGGGCTTTTTGCGTGGTGAATTGTCACGTCAGATGACGACTCGTATTACGCCAATGCTACGCTTCCATTACGATGAATCTTTATTGCGTGGTCATCATATGACTAACTTGATCAATAAAGTCGTTGCTGAAGATAATGCTCGTGCTAGCAAGTCTTCTGAAGATAGTAAAAGCGAAGAATAGAAGCTAAGAGTAGAAATAGAAGTATGGCGCGTATAAAAAAAGGCCGTGATGTTAGCGGCATTATTGTGCTCAATAAACCATTGGGCCTTTCTTCTAATCAAGTTCTGCAAAAGATTAAGTGGCTCTTAGGTGCTAAAAAGGCCGGTCATACGGGTGCGCTGGATCCGATGGCGAGTGGTGTTTTACCTTTGTGTTTTGGTGATGCGACTAAGTTCTCTCAGGTTCTGTTGGAGTCCACCAAAGGCTATATCACAACCTGTAAACTCGGTGAGACTCGCTCTACGGGCGATCAAGACGGTGAAGTCTTGGCTACGTCGCCGGTACCTGAATTTGATGCCAATTCAATTGAAATAATTCTGCAAAACTTCCGTGGTTTAATCACTCAAGTTCCTCCTATGTATTCAGCATTGAAGCATGAAGGTCGGCCTTTATATGAGCTTGCTCGCAAAGGTATTGAGCTTGATTTAAAAACCCTTAAGCAACGCCAAGTGACAATTCATTCGTTAAAAGTTTTGGCTATACGTCGAGATCTGGGCGAAATTGATCTTGAGGTGGTTTGCTCTAAAGGCACCTATATTCGTAGCTTGGTTGAAGATATCGGTAATGAAGTTGGCTGTGGTGCCTACGTTAGTATGCTTCATCGGAATAAAGCCGGACCTTTTTCAGAAGCGCAGATGGTTGATTA
>Ga0209395_1005147_pt1 | contig 14859 bp, 7 predicted proteins | sample GOMGulsemesocosm_3_FD_184635 | JGI IMG/M metagenome (GOLD analysis project Ga0209395, IMG submission 184635) | Methane-oxidizing microbial communities from mesocosms in the Gulf of Mexico - GOM9D Gulf of Mexico (SPAdes) (version 2) | ecosystem: Environmental > Aquatic > Marine > Cold seeps... | reverse complement strand
AGGAAAATCAATCTTTTATAGACAAAGAAATGATTGTCCTAGAAATGGGAGATGGAAGCCAACAAAACATAAATATTAAGAACAGCAAGGAAATTAAAAATGCTGCAGGTGAGGTTGTAGGGGCTCATCAAAAAGAGAAAATTAAATATATTGATAAAGAACAGACAATTCAAAAAATTGTATTCAATACACTATATGTTCCCTATGGAAAACGATTTCAATTAGAACTATCTGATGGGTCAAAAGTTTTTCTTAATGCTGGCTCAAAGGTAAAGTACCCGGTCCGTTTTATTCAAGGACAAAAAAGAGAAGTGTTCTTAGATGGAGAGGCGTATTTTGAAGTAGCAAAAAATAAAAAAGATCCATTTATAGTACATGCAAATTCACTAATAACCAAAGTTTACGGAACAGAATTTAATGTTTCGTCATATAAAAATGACGATAGTGAAACCGTTGTTTTAGTAGAAGGCTCCGTGGGCGTTTTTACTGAGGATACTACAAAACCTCAGACGATGCTAGTTCCAAACCAACAAGCCTATTTGGATAAAGCATCACATTTATTTCAAACTAAGAGCGTAAATGTACAAGAATATATAGCTTGGAAAGATGGTAAGTTAGTTTTTGAAAACGAACGTTTTGAGAATGTCGTACGTCGTTTAGAACGCCATTATAATGTTAAAATACAAAATAACAACGCTACTTTAAATGATATTCGTTTTACAGGGGCGTTTGACATAGAAAGCATTGACGAAGTTTTGGGAGCTTTTAAAACGTACAAATCATTTGCCTATAAAAAAGAGAAACAATCAATTATTATAAACCCTTAAATTTTATTAATTAATAAAAAAAAGCCAGGAGATGCTACGAACATTTCCCGACTAGAGTTAGACTTTAAAAACTGAACACCTTTAAAATCATTACAAAATTATGAAAAAAAACTTATGTTATTCATGGAATGTACGAACAATTCCAAAATTTAAACTAAAAATGAGATTGACATTTTTATTTCTCTTAGTTTCATTGTTGCAAATGAGTGCAAGTACATATTCTCAGAACACAAAAATATCGATAAACGTTTATAACGTTTCGGTGGCTGATGTGTTTCAAGAAATTCGGCAAAAAACTGAATTCAAAATACTGTACGCCAATAATGATATTAATTTAAATCGCAGAGTATCTATTCGTGTTAAAAATGAACGTATAGAGAAGGTATTGGATTTATTGTTTTCAAAAACAACGTTAAAATACAATATTGTAAATAAGCAAATAGTATTACTGAAAAAGTCTGCGGATGAACTATTACAGTTAGAGCATTTAGAACTTAAGCAAAAAGCACCTGTAAAAGAACAAGAGTTGGAAATTTCAGGGCTTGTTACAGATACTGAAGGAACGCCTTTACCAGCGGTAAACATAATTGTTGTTGGTACACAACAAGGAACGGAGACCGATTTTGATGGTCACTATAGTATGCGTATTAAGAAAGGAGCGGTCTTGGCTTTTTCATATGTAGGGATGGAAACTGTCCATGAAACTGTAAACAGCTCTAAAATTTTAAATATTACATTAAAAGAAGATGCTTCTAGCGTATTAAACGAAATCGTTGTAGTGGGTTATGGTCAACAGAAAAAAGTAAATTTAACCGGTTCTGTTGAAACAATTACCTTTAAAGAAGAAGTAAATCAGCCAGTTACAAATTCAGCACAATTGTTATATGGGAGGTTTTCAGGAGTACAATTAACACAGTCTTCTGGGAGTCCTGGGGCTGATAATTCTTCAATTGTAATTAGAGGAATCGGTACATTTGGAAGTAGTGCTCCTCTTATCGTAATTGATAATATGCAATATGATAACATGGAAACTTTTAATAATATTGCCCCCTCAGATATTGAGAGTATTACAGTGCTTAAAGATGCGTCAGCAAGTGCCATTTATGGAGCTCGCGGTGCTAACGGAGTTATTGTAGTAACTACTAAAAAAGGAAAAAAAGATACTTTTGAGATAAATTATAACAGTTATTATGGGTTTCAAAAAACAACGGTTATGCCTGACTTTTTAGGAGCTTCCGATTATGCTACACTTATTAACGAAAAATTCAGAAATGAAGATGGTTTTGGTTTTATACCTAGATACACCCAAGAGCAATTAGAGATGATTAATTCGGGGTCCAACCCAGATCAATTTTCAAATACCAATTGGGCGGAAGAGGTACTAACAACTGCACCTATTCAAAATCATCACTTGTCTTTTACAGGGGGTAATGATAAAACGACGTTTAGGGTATCTTTAGGCTTTTTAGACCAAGAAGCTATTGTAAAAAGTAAATTCAAATCAACGCGATATAATTTAGGAATCAATATTAATTCTCAAGTAAAGAGTTGGTTAAAGTTAAGTAGTGTCACCAATGCATTTTGGGTTAAAAAAGAAGGGCCAACAGGCGGTCAATCTGCTTTTGATGGCGATAATGGAATAATTTTCTCTTTTCAGCGTACCTCACCAACGATTCCAGTTTATTATAGTAATGGATCCTACGGAATTGTTGATGGAGCTTATGAAGGAACAAATTATTCGTATTCAACAACAAATCCGATTAGACGTGGTTATTTAGGAAATTGGGAAAATGATCATATAAATGTTAGTCAACGTGTTGGAGTAACCATAGATTTTACAGACAAGCTTTCGTTTGAAACAAGTGGGGCGGCAAACTTAATTTTCAAAAACACCTCGGACTTTAGTCCAAGACAATTTGAAAATGATTGGGCAGGTAGACCTGTTATAGTTTCCCCTTTAAATACGTTAAAAAATACCTCTAGTTTTAATTATCGTTTGTTAAATGAAAATTTAGTTCGTTATAAAACGATTTTGAGTGATGTACATACATTTAATGTATTGTTTGGTCACTCTGTTACCTTTTATAAAACCGATTATTTTAATGGTTCACTTAAAGGGTTTCCAACGGATAACTTAGAAGAGTTTAATGCTGGAGGGGTTATAGATCCTGCAGTTAATGGTGGCGCTTCCGAAGAAGCATATCAATCATTCTTTGGACGAGTAAATTATAATTATAATGGACGTTACTTGGCTGAATTTAATTTGAGACGAGATGGTTCAAGTAAATTTGGAAAAGGGAATCGTTATGGAAACTTCCCATCGGCATCACTAGGGTGGCGTATTTCTAAAGAGGAGTTTTTTAGTAATGTAGAGTTTGTAAATAACTTAAAGGTTAGAGCCTCATGGGGAATTAGTGGGAATGATCGTATCGGAAACTATATTTTCGAGCAAAGTTATAATTCTGATCTGGATTATGTGCTAGGAGCAAATACAACTGTAGGTGGTGCGGCTATTACTAATTTAGCAAACCCTAATATAAAATGGGAAGAGACGGAACAGTTTGATATAGGTTTAGATGCGGTGTTTTTTGATCGTAAATTAGAATTTACTGCGGATTATTTTAATAGAAAAAGTGCAGATATTTTATATAAAAACTTTCCGATTCCTTCTTCTATTGGAATAACGAAACTTCAGGCGCAAAACGCTGCAAGTATGGTAAACGAAGGTCTAGAAATTGGAGTGTTTCACAAAAATAATGTTGGGGATTTAAATTATTCTATAGGCGCAAACATAACCAAGTTTTTAAATAACGAAGTTACAGGTTTGGGTGATGGTGGAGAAGAAACTATTGGGACTTCTACTATTATTAAAATTGGAGCTCCGTTTAAATCGTTTTATGGTTATAAAGCAATAGGTGTTTTTCAAGATTATAACGAAATAGCCAATGCACCAGTACAATTTGGGAATACGGCTACAGGACCAGGAGACCTTAGATATGCGGATGTATCTGGACCAGAGGGAAAACCGGATGGGGTAGTAGATGCGAATGATAGAACTATTATAGGGAACCCACATCCAGATATGCTCGTGAATTTTAACGGTGCATTTGACTATAAAGGAATTGATTTTAATTTTATGTTCCAAGGTGTAAGTGGTGTTGACCGATTGTTAATGGGGAATGGTAATTTACCAATTATTGATAAGCGTAGTAATGTGCTTAGTTATTGGATGGATAGATGGACACCAGAAAACCCAAGCTCAAACTTACCAAGAGTTGGAGGGCAAAATAATGATGCCATTTCTACATTTTATATTCAGGATGTTTCTTTTTTACGCTTAAAAAATGTTGAATTGGGGTATTCTTTGCCAGCGAGTATCTTGGATAAAATGAATATCAAAAAGTTTAGAGTATTTGTAGGAGGACAAAATTTGTTTGCTTTAACAGGGCTAGAAAATTTTGATCCAGAAAGAGCAAGTGGTTCACAAAGTAATCGTGGAGTACCGTTATATAAGACAATTACTATGGGTATTAATGTTAAATTTTAAAAAGATGAAAAATAGTATTATAGCAATATTAATTGCAGTTTTTGTGATCGGTTGTAGTGAGGATTTTTTAGAAAGATCATCTTTAACCGGTATTGCCGAAGATAATTTTTGGCAAAGTGAAGAAGATGCTTTTTTAGCATTAAATGCAGCGTATTCTACCTTTCAAGCTAAAAGTTTATATGGAGGTACTCTAAATGGATATCAAAGTTTTACGGCGTACGATTGTTTTGGAGATAATGCATTTAATGCTTGGAAATGGGAAGGTCCAGGGAAATATATGGAAGGTACTATGGATGCTTCCAATAGCTTCTTTTTGGGTATTTGGGACAATTTGTACCAAGGCTTGGGGCGTGTAAATGCCGTTATAGAAAATGTAGAGAAAATATCAACCAATCTGGTTCCTCAAGAAACGAAAAATGAATTGTTAGGTCAGGCATATTTTTTAAGAAGTCTTATTAATTTTCAATTGGCTGTTTATTTTGAAGAAGCACCTTTAATTACAAAAACACAAACTTTAGAAGAGGCTTATGTTGCTAAAAATAGTTATGATGAATTAACAGAGCAAATCATTACTGATTTGAAATTTGCCTCGCAACATTTACCGGTACAGCATAAAAGTGAATTGTTTGGATACGCCACAAAAGGAGCAGCTTTAGGGCTGTTAGCAAGGGTGCAAATGTACAATCATAAATTAGATGGAGAGTTCGGTGCATTGTCTCTTACGGAACAAATTATGGGCCTAGGCTATGAGCTACATCCTGATTATGCCGAATTGTTTTCAGAACAAGGAGAGACCTCAAAAGAAGTGCTTTTTGCAATTCGATTTTTACGTGGAGCAGATTCTAAAAATGGAGAAACTTTTTCTGCCACTTATAAGGCAAGTCCTAAAGTAGATCAACAACCAATGCCTAATTTAGTGAACGATTATTATTGTACCGATGGTCTGTCTATTTTAAATTCTCCTTTGTACGATAGTGCGAATAAAAAAGAAAATCGAGACCCACGTGCTTTAGCTACCTTTTTCTTTAAAGGCGATGTGTTTAATCATGATCTAAATAAAGTGTTTAATGGTAATTTAACTACAAAAATAGGCCAACGCAAATATATTAGAACACGCGCTGATGCCGAAGGAAATTCTCCTTGGGTGGAAGGCTCACAAGATTTTTATGTTATTAGGTATGCCGATGTGTTACTTATGAGAGCCGAAGCATTGGCTGAAACAGGTAATGTGGCAGAGGCCATGCAACTCGTAAATACGATTAGAGCACGTGTTGGGATGCCAACAGTAGAAAGTGTTGAAGGGGGAGATGTTTCTTCAGATCAAATGCTAGCAATAGTAAAGCATGAAAGAAGAGTTGAATTGGCTTTAGAAGGTTTGCGCTTTTTTGATCTTAAACGATGGGGAGAAATGGAACAGGCTACCCAACGCGCAGCAGCGGATCCAATAGGGTCGTATAATCCACAGTATTTGGGGAAAAAATCAGAAACTTTCCCTATACCACAACAAGAAATAGATGTTAATAGTCTTTTAGTTCAACATGCTGCTTGGTAAAAAACAATAATTAATGATGGTAGACAAAATAAGGGTGTTCTTGTTGTTATAACTTAAGAATTCCCTTGTCTATATCATAAATAACATATAAAAGTTTACAAATGAAAAATATAGTATATATCTTATTTACAGCCCTATTTATTATGAGCTGTGAGAAAAATAGTATTGGTGATTTTGACGATAGTTATCAAGATAAAGAAAACACAAACGAAAAAGTTATTAATAAAAAAGGCTCTTGTTTTGCCTACAAAAAAAAGGCATGGTCACATAAAATTAGTAAGTCTACTCCTTTTTGGTATTACAATTGGGGAAATACGCCAAGAGTTGAAATCCCTGATAATGTTGAATTTGTACCAATGTTCTGGGGAAAAGGATCTGTTAGTGATTCTGAAATTCAGCGTTTAATTCAATTAAAAGAAGAAGGAACTATTAAATACATATTAGGATTTAATGAACCTGATGGAAAAACGCAAGCAAATATGAGTGTTGATGAAGCAATTGCTTTATGGCCAAAATTAGAAAGTATTGGATTGCCTTTAGGGAGCCCCGCAACCGTACATGGTGATAATGCCTGGATGCAAGAATTTATGCAAAAGGCAACGGATCTAGAGTTACAAGTAGATTTTATTGCCGTGCATTATTATGGAGGATCAAATCCGCTTAGTTTTATTAATAAATTAAAAAAAATTCATCAACTGTATAATAAACCTATTTGGATTACGGAATTTGCAGTTGCTGACTGGAGTGCTACCTCAAATGATACTAATAAATATTCTGAAGAGGAAGTATTATATTTTATGAAAGAAGTGTTACCTGCTTTAGATCAAATAGATTGGATACACCGATACTCGTGGTACGATGGCGCAAAAGCACCGCTAATTACCTCTGCTTTATTTGATACTGATGATAACCTGACAGCTTTAGGGCAGTTTTATGCAACCTACCAGCCAAATGAATTGATAGGGCCAGGAACGGATACAGAGTATATTCCTCCCGTTGATGAAGATGAAATTCTTATAAATGGAGGTTTTGAAACAGGTGAAAAAGCACCTTGGGGAGGATTTAAATCTGGAGCAGTTGGAGAAGGTACCACCATGCCTAAAACAGGAAAGTATTGTGGAAGAATAGAGAATGGCGACGGATCGTTTGTTTATATTGTTGATGTGGAAGCTGGAACTGATTATGATTTTAAGTTTTTTAGTAAATGGGCTCAAAATATAGATACATCTTTTACTCCCATTATTAAAGATAATACGGCAGGATCTTCAAAAGCAAAATTATTTACGTTAGATGCCGTTTCTCAAACCGATCAGTGGACCGCATCTTCTTTGGAGTTTACAGTTCCAGACGGTGTAAGTCAACTAAAAATTGTCTTTTTTAAAGCCAATGGTTTTCCTCCATTTTTTATAGATGACGTGTCTCTTAAAATAAAAGAATAGTTAATTAATATATTTATAGTTACATCAAAAAATCACATCAAAAGCTTGAAAAAGTGTACGTGTGATTTTTTTGATTGTATGCATACTAAAATTTTAATTTTATGAAAAAAATAATATGGGGACTTGTTTTATTGTCCTTTTTTAATGGACATTCCCAAGCCGTAAAACCTAATGTTATCATCATTTTGGCAGATGATTTAGGGTATAATGATGTTGGATTTAATGGCTGTCTAGATATTCCAACACCTAATATTGATGCCGTAGCTACACAAGGTGCTACATTAACAAATGCCTATGCAAGCTATGCTGTTTGTGGTCCTAGTAGAGCCGGTATAATTACAGGTCGTTATCAGGATAGGTTTGGCTTTAGTAGAAATCCTTTGTTGGCTCCAAATGACTCAGAAATGGGATTGCCACAAAGTGAAGAAACCTTGTCCGAGGCACTTAAGAAAAACAATTATACCAGCATTGCTTTGGGAAAATGGCACCTGGGAGCACATACGACTCATCACCCTCTAAAACGTGGATTTGATCAATTTTATGGTTTTTTAAGTGGAGGTCACCAGTATTTCCCAGAGCTGTGGACACTCAATGATTTGTCCGAAATAAAAAAACAATTTGATGGGTATAAAACCAAGCTACTTAAAAACTATGAACGTATTGATGAAACCGAATATTTAACAGATGCGCTGTCAAGAGAAACTGTTCGTTTTATAAATGAAAATTCTCAAAAACCGTTTTTTATTTACCTTGCTTATAATGCTCCCCACACCCCATTGCAGGCTAGTGAAAAGTACTTAAAAAGATTTAGACATATAAAAGATAAAAAACGACGTACCTATGCCGCCATGGTAAGTGCTATTGATGATGGTGTAGGGGATATTCTACACAAATTAAAAGAAAAAGGAATCGAAGAAAATACGATGGTTATATTCCTTTCGGATAATGGTGGACCAGAACATCATAATGCATCGGATAATGGTGAACTGAGAGGAGGGAAAGGAGATTTTTTTGAAGGTGGAATTCGTGTTCCTTTTGCTATAAAATGGCCCGCAAAAATAAAGCCCAATACTGTATATCATCAACCTGTTTCTACTTTAGATATTTTTGCTACTGCCACAGAAAATGCAAATGTTACACCTAAAAACAAATTGGATGGTATCAATTTAATTCCTTATTTAAACGGTACTTTATCAAAACCTCCTCATGATATTTTGTTTTGGAGGAACTTTGATAAACCTGCTGCTGCGGTGCGACAAGGAAAATTTAAATATGTTAAAATAAAGAAAAACAAGGGGTTATTGTTTAATGTAAATAGCGACTTAGGAGAAAAGAAAGATATTAAAGAGAAGGATAGTGTTCAGTTCTTAAAACTAAAAAAAGCTTGGTTTGATTGGAACGAGAAAATGAAATCACCCTCTTTTTTAGGGCTTATTCACAATAAAAAATACAACGAATTACACCCCGATAGATTTCATATAGACAGTGATTTTCTCCCTTCAACAAATCTTCCAAAACCTCCAAAAGGTTATTCCCTTTTGTGGAATGACGAGTTTAATAACGATGGAAGTATTGATGGGCAGAAATGGACCAATGAAATTGGATTTGTTCGCAATCATGAATTACAGTGGTATAAGAAAGAAAATGCCTACCTAAAAGATCAAGTGCTGGTGCTAGAAGCAAGGCGTGAGAAAGTTAAAAACATACATTATAAAAGAAAAAGTAAATCATGGAAACAGCAGAGAAAGGATGCAAAATACTCTTCAGCCTCTGTACATACAAAAGATAAATTTTCTTTTAGATATGGAGTGGTAGAGGTACGTGCAAAAATTGACACAAGTAAGGGTTTGTGGCCAGCCATTTGGACATTGGGAATAGATAAAAAATGGCCTTCAAAAGGTGAAATAGACCTGCTTGAATATTATTTATATGAAGATAAACCTACGGTTCTTGCTAATGCGGCCTGGTCAAATAGCCTGTTAAAACCTATTTGGAATTCTATTAAAATACCTCTTCAAAAATTTACGGATAAGGATCCGAAATGGGGAGATAAGTTTCATGTTTGGAAAATGGATTGGACCGAAAAATATATAAAACTATACCTAGATGATGTATTATTAAATAGTATCGATATTCGTAATACGCTTAATAGTGACGGTTTTAATCCTTTTAAACAACCCCATTATGTGCTGTTGAATTTGGCCATTGGAGCAAATGGAGGAAATCCTTCAAAAACTTCATTTCCTAGAAGCTATCTTATTGACTATATAAGAGTCTATCAGCAACATTAAAATAGCTGTTATTTATTAAAAAGTCTGAAATATGTAAAAATATTTCAGACTTTTTAATGTCATTTGAGTGAATTTTTGTGATCAAAAGGAATCTGTTTTTTGTTATTAAAAGTTCTCGAAAAACCGTAAATTTAACATTTATTATAAGTTTCGTTTGATTCCGATAAAAACCACATATAAAGAATTTTTAAATGATGTCAATGCTAATAATTCATTAGCATTTAAAAATGTGTACAATACCTATTGGGAACGACTGTATTTATATGCTTATAAAATTTTGAAAGATAAAAATCAGTGCGAAGATTTGGTGCAAGAAATTTTCATTTCGTTTTGGAATAAAAAAGACAAAGAGCATATTCAGAACATACCGGCGTATTTTTTTCAAGCAACCCGATTCCAAATATTTAAAATTTTTAGAGATAAAAAAATGACATTGGTGGAAATTGAACATTTTAGTCAGCTTATAAAAGAGACTAATGCCACAGATGGTCACCTTGAATTAACTGACTTGGAAAATGAAATTCACGGGCATTTAAACAAGTTACCAAAGCGCTGTAGAGAAATTTTTATACTAAGTAGGTTCGAGCATCTTTCTCATAAAGAAATAGCTGAAAAACTTGGGGTGTCTACTCAAACAGTGAAAAATCAAATTGTTACAGCGTTAAAATATCTTCGGGAGCATTTAGAAGGACATACATTCTTTTGCGTACTATCCATCTTATTTATTATTTAGTCTTATAGTACCTACTCAAGTAAAAAGGTACTTATAGAGGTATAGTCATTTGTTTTATTTCAAACAAACATGTTAAATTATAAATATTAAAAATTAGATGAAAAATTGTTTCTTATTATCGTTACTAACTAGTTGTTTACTTTCTTGTTCATTTACAGGGAACAAAGGTGCTGAACGGGACAACTTGTTAAAACCAAATGTAATTGTCATTTTAATAGATGATGCAGGATATATTGATTTTGGTTTTATGGGCTCGGAAGATCTGGAGACGCCTCATATTGATAAATTAGCTAAAAGTGGTACGGTGTTTACCGATGCTCATGTTAGTGCTACTGTTTGTGCCCCATCTAGAGCAGGTATCATAACAGGACAATATCAACAGCGATTTGGATTTGAAGCCAATGGTACTGGTTATGGAGGGAGTGGTGATATAGGTTTAAGTGATGAGGTGCCTACGATAGCGGATGTTTTTAAAGAGAAAGGTTATGCTACTATTGCAATGGGAAAATGGCATTTGGGAGCTACCAAAAATAACCATCCGAATTCTAAAGGATTTGACGAATTTTATGGTTTTTTGGGAGGGAGCCGTTCTTATTTTCCACTAGATATGCCTTCAAAAACGAAGACATTACAACACAATGGTAGCCCCGTAAAATTTGAAGGTTATTTAACCGATGTATTGGGTGATCAATCTGTTAAATATATTAGAGATAATAAAGAAAAAGCATTTTTTATGTATTTGGCATACAATGCAGTACATACTCCAATGGAGGCAAAAAAGATCCATTTGGATAAATATAAAGAGCATCCAAGAAAAAAACTAGCGGCCATGACTTGGTCTTTGGATGAAAATATTGGAAAATTGATAGCGGAATTGGAGCAACAAAATCTATTGGACAATACCTTAATTTATTTTTTAAGTGATAATGGTGGTGCTGCTAATAATAGCTCAAAAATGGGGCTGTTGAAAGGATGGAAGGGGAATAAGTTCGAGGGAGGACATCGTGTTCCTTTTATAATGAGTTGGAAAGGGAAAATTAAAAATAACAATACATTTTCTGGATTGAGTTCTTCGTTGGATATTTTTGCGACTTCATTAGATGCTGCAAATATTTCGAAGGAGGATCTTTTATTAGATGGGCTAAGTTTATTACCTTTTGTAACTGGGGAAAGAAAAGGGAATCCACATGATAAATTATATTGGAGAAAATTAGAAGAGGCGGCTGTTAGAGTTGGAAATGATAAACTTATTAGGTTGGATAACTATGGGGATGTACTCTATAATTTGTCTAATGATATTGGTGAAAATAACAATCTTATTAAGAGTAATCCTTCGAGAGGTGAAGCTTTAAAAACGGATTTGGAACAATGGGAAGCTAAGATGATGGAACCACTATGGGGAGAGGATGAAAAATGGATGTCTGTGACGCGTTATATTCATGAACAGCTCATGGAGAATAAGGAGGTAGAATATACCTCGCCAATAGGCCTTGATAATGAAGAAAAGCATTAATGCTGTTATGTCATAAAATAAAAAAGCCGAGCATTTGCTCGGCTTTTTTTGCTTTTAGTTTGATCTCAATACTAAAATCTCATGACTCATATATTTCTTATCTCCACTGAAATTCACCTGTCTCTATAGACCAATCGTTTCCAAAGAATCCGGCAGCTTTTACAGCTCTTGTACCATCGCTTAAGACATTGTTGTCAAATAATAAAACATCAGGGAAAGTGGTACCGTTTACCATGTAATGGTTTGCGTATGCAGCTTTCATTCCGTCTTTTCCTGTAGCGGTAACAACTCCTACACAGGCGATGTCACTGTTTTCTTTAGGGACTACAAAATACATCCCCCATTGACTTCCATTTATTTTTTTACCACCAAAATCTACTTGGTTGTTGCTTACTTGAATAGGACTGTTTTTTAAGAGTTTACTCCAAGCGGCATTATTACTTTTGTTTCCATAAACAATGACGTTACGATCTGTATAGTTTTCAGGTTTAAACTCGGTGTCTTTAATAACCTCAATATGACCATTGGCGCGGTACCAAAAAGTTTCAGCATCAAAACGAGCACGGTTATAATACCATTCGTTTTCTGCAGTTGTCCCTTTACTTGCGTATACAAATACAACATTATTTCTAAAGGCATCCTTAAAACCACCATTACGGTGTGGTCCTTTTTCAGATAAAGAAGGCGCAGTAGTTAATTCCCATGTGTTGTTTGTTAATTTAGCAAACACTGTGTTTTTTCCTGTTACATTTAAATCAGTTCCGTTTAGGCTGATGTTTTTGATATCACTTCCAATTTTATCTAAATCTACTTGAACTGTAGCAACGTTTTTTGTGCTAATAACCACACCGTTGTCTTTAGAGAAGTGAAAAGAACTCACGTCAAATGGTTTGATTTGTTGGTGTAGTGTGATAAAATTAGAACTTGCCGAAACTCCAGGAGAACCTGTTGCAAATGTTAAGTTTTTAATGGTTTTTGAATCACGGATACTACGATTCTTAAAGAAATCGAAGATCATATACCAGTCCAAACTGTGGTTTCCGTACCAGTGCGTTCCATCAGGATATTCGTGATATACAAAATCTCTGTGAAAATCACCCAGTCTGTTTCTCATGTCTTGTGCAATGTAGGTTGGAACCACATTATCTTTTTCACCGTGTAATAAATACACACCAAAATGTGAGTAGTTATTGATTAGTTTTAAGGTTCTACTTGGTGTCCCTGCACGTTGCATGATATCCTCTACAGGGTTGTTTATGTATGGTGTTTTTAAACGCGATACAATTTCTGGAGTCATCCCTCTTTTTGTCAATTCAGACTGAGGTAATTCCAATGTCTTCTTTAAAAAACTGTTACGGTATTCGATCAAATCAGGGTATCCAGCACAAGGTGCAATGGCGGCCCAATAATCAGGGTAGGTAGCTCCTAAATACCAAGATCCATGGCCTCCCATAGAGTGTCCAGTTAAATATACTTTGTCTTTTTTAGGTTGGAAAATGCTTTTTGCATCTGCCAATACTTCCAAGGCATCCATACGACCCCAATCTTCCCATGCAAATCCAAATGGACGACGGTTGGTAGGTGCTACTACATTTCCCCAGTCTTTTTGAGAATAGGCATTGGCTTGGTTTACGGCTTCAACTGATGCTCCATGAACAGATAAAAACAAGGCTTGTTTTTCAGATGTTTCGTCGGTAGAAGGCGCCACACTATAATATTGTACACTTCCATCAATTCCACTGATAAAAGTTTTGTTATGATGCTTGTGTTTCGTTTTTATTTTAATGTCAATAGTGCTTGTGGATACAGTTCTTTTTCCGCTTTTTAACGTTAGCTTTAACGGTGTTGTTTGAAGTGTTGCGTTGGTCGCTGAAGCGATGGAAAATGGTACTTTTAAAACACTCATTGGAGCAATCGCAACTGCCTTAGATGTCATGGTGCTTCCAAGTAATTCAGAAGTTATACGGTAGTTTTTCAACCATTTATTGGAAGCATTTACTACACGGATAGCTCCTTTGTATTCCTTGGTTTCTTCTGTTAAGATATCTGGTATTGTCATATCTCTTTGCGTGAACTGCACTGCTTGAGAAGGCAAAATCAATCGGGCTCTGATCCTTGGGAAACGTCCTACTTTTAAAACAAAAGTATTCAGTCCTTTTCTTAGTTTTAAAGGGATGAGGTTGTAGCCAAAATCATAGTGGTCACCTTCGTGCTGTAGTCCATTTACAACAGCCAAAGTATGTCCAGAAGCTTCAAATAATACGGTTTTGCTACTATTAGATCTATAGGTTAGATACACATAACTGCTACGTAGGTTTTTATCATTAAAACTATTGGTATTATCGGTACTTATCTTTTGCCACACTAATGGAGTTCCAATCCCATCAATATCAAAAACATCTCCTGCTTTTATTTTTAATGTAGGATTCATTAAAAATTGCTCAAATACGGTGGCAATAGGGAAGGCAGATGAGTTAAAGGTAAAATCTTGTACTTTTAAGCTCAATCCTTTGTTAAAAACGTGCAATAGTTTTCCTTCGTTAATTTCATTAATCTTTTCTTTACCAAAATATTGTACAATATTTCCGGTTTTCTGTTGTGCGTAACTAGTACTTAAGAAAGCTACAAGTAGTAGATTTAATAAGAGGATACGTTTTTTTACCTGACTCATTTTTGAGGTTTTTAGTTTATGATGCTATAAATTTATTCAATTTAATGAAAATGTATAAATAAATTAGACTAATTACAAGGGAAGGAAGTTGAAGGGCATAAAATAATATAGACTCAAATTAATTCTAAAAATTAACCATAAAAAAAACCGAGCCTTACAGCTCGGTTTTCCTAATATACTCATTCAGCTAATTACTCAGCTAAAGTTCTCATGTAATTTACAATTAACCAACGGTCTTCGTCGTCTGGCATTTTCTTTGTGTATTCCGGCATGTCATCTCTACCGA
>Ga0209395_1005145_pt1 | contig 14862 bp, 9 predicted proteins | sample GOMGulsemesocosm_3_FD_184635 | JGI IMG/M metagenome (GOLD analysis project Ga0209395, IMG submission 184635) | Methane-oxidizing microbial communities from mesocosms in the Gulf of Mexico - GOM9D Gulf of Mexico (SPAdes) (version 2) | ecosystem: Environmental > Aquatic > Marine > Cold seeps... | reverse complement strand
GCGCTCTCGTACATCATTAGCTGCGGCATCAATATCACGGTTAATATCAAATTCAATGGTGATATTTGAGCGACCATTTCTACTTGATGAATTAATGCTTTTTATGCCTTCGATACCTGAAATTCGATTTTCAAGCACTTGGGTTATTTTTGTTTCAATGATTTCTGCTGAAGCACCCGTGTACTCTGTACTGACAGAAACAACAGGTGTATCAATATCTGGAAACTCTCTTAAAGGCAGCATGGAGAAAGCGACAATACCAAAGGTAAAAAGTAATACATTAATTACGATGGCAAAAACAGGGCGTTTGACGCTAAGATCGGTTATCTTCACTTAGCTTCTCCTTCGGTGCGGACTTCAGAACCCGGTTTTATTTTTATAATGCCTTCAGTAATGATCACATCGCCTTCATTCAGTCCTGACTTTATTTCTACTAATCCACTATGACGAACGCCAATTTTAACTTGTTTTTTTACTGCAATATTATCTTCAACAATATAAACAAAGTGATTTTCTTGAATTGGAATAATTGATTTTTCAGGTACTTGTAATGCTGTTAATTCGGATAGCTGCAAGTAAGTATGTAATAACATGCCCGCTCTTAGCTGGTGGTTTTGGTTAGTAAAACGTGCTGTTATTAATACACTTCGTGTTGTTGGATTTACACGAGAGCCAATATGCGTTACTTCACCATTAAAAAACTTATCGTGATATGCTGGGCTTTTTGCTTTTACATGCATACCTGTATTTAAATGCGCTAAATATTTTTCAGGAATATTAAAATCTACTTTAATAATGCTGATATCATCTAAAGTGGTAATTTCAGTGCTATTGGTAATATAGGCGCCTTGTGAAACTAACCGTTGACCTAACATGCCATCAAATGGTGCCTTAATAGACATTTCAGATAGTTTTACCTTCGCAGCTTCTAGTTGAGCCAAAGATGATTCGTATTTTGCTTGTTGTTCATCTAATAAAGACTTTGCAGTTGATTGTGTTTTAGCTAATTTAGTTAATCGGTTTAATTGGCGTTTATCTTCTTTTAAGTTAACCGTTAACTCTAATACTTGCGCTTTTTCTTGCGCGTTATTAAGTTGCACTAAAAGCTGCCCAGCTTTAACAATATCACCATCCTGAAAATGAACGGACTTAATATAATCATCTTGAGCGCTATTAATAAAAATAGCCTGATTAGCGCGGCTTGTTCCTAAAGACTCGATATCGATGCTTTGAGTTTTATTTAAAACAGTAACAACTTTTACTAATGTTGCTTGTTTAGTTTGATTTTTCTGGTTATTTTCTGATTTTGGTAGGTAAAGATAAATACATAAAGCGATTAAAATAGCTATAATGAATGGAAATAGAGCTTTACCAGATTGTGCACGCAACATATTGATGATTCATTAATAAAATAATATTAACTATATTGTATGAAAAATTGACATTAATGCGTCTGTTACGCATCTTGTTATTTTGTTGTTTAAACGAAAAGTTAATGAAATTTTAAATTTTTATTTTTAAATGTGGTAATAATGGCTAAAAGATCAAGTTGTATGTACTGTAAAAGAATACGCTATATGTTAATTTGGGCCTGTTTAATGGCTGCATTATACTTTGGCTATTTTCAATAAAAAATAGTTAATCCTTTTTTTGCATTGAATTAAAAATGATTAGCAATGTTTTAATTAATACACTCCAGTATTGCTATAATAAATACGAGTGCTGTAAAAGTAATAAGATAAAATTTATATCGTAGGAATTAATTAAATGAGTGAAAGTGAAAGAGCCTATATAGTAAGTGGGCGTAATACAATTATTCATAAAGAAAAAAAGCTAGATTTGGTAGTTGTAAATGGTGAACATCACCCAAAAATAAAAGTAACTCAACATGGTTTAGAGCCTTTTAAAGAAAGTTTGCCTAAAAACCGTAGAGAAGCAAAAGAACGATACTTAGAGGTTGTTTATGTGCCTACTCAAGATGTTTTTAGTGAAGTTAAGCAATTAATATTTATTCAATCTCTAGATGGTAGAGAGTATAAAATTGATTACAGTAAAATAGGCACTAAATTATTTGTGAGAATTCATCAAGAAAGCTATATGTAAATCTAATTTTAAGAGTGTCAAAAATTTCTGGTTAATATCTTGCATGTTGAGTTTAGAGATTTTAATTATTTAGGGTTTGCCATGAAAAAAAAAGCTTTAATAGCTTTGTTGGCTGTAAATGTTGCCGCTTGTGGCGGTGGAAGTTCGGACTCAGAAACTAAAAAAGAAGTACCTGTAAGTGTTAATGCGGGCTCAGATCAAGTTGTAGATGAAAAAACAACAATAACGCTATCTGCAATAGCAGCTCCTGCTGAAGGTGCTTTTTCTTGGAGTCAAACAAGTGGTCCTATTATCGCAGGTTTTCCAGCTGAAGGCGCAGAGCAAAGCATTGAAGCGCCTGAGGTAAAACAAAACTCACAACTTACTTTTCAAGTTAAATATACTGCGCCAAATAATACAGCAGCTAGTGATGAAGTTGTTGTTATTGTCAGTTCTGTAAATCAATTACCTATCGTTTCAATTGAGCAAACAGCTCCAACACAGCTACCTTCTAAATACGCTGATACTATCACCTTAAGCAGTGAAAAATCTTCTGATCCTGATTCAAACGGTTCTTTAATGAGTTATCAGTGGCAGCAAACAAAAGGCGACCCAATCGCTTTATCTACGGTTAATCAAGCAAATTTAAGCTTCTCTCACCCATTATTAGAAGTTGATAATACAACGCAATTTAGCCTGACTATTACTGATGATGAAAATGGTAGCCAAACAAATTATTTTGACTTATTACTACATAAAACAGCTCAAGTAATAGATGTTGATACAGGCATAACACAATCAGCCAATGAATTTGAAACCGTTTCTTTAGACGCCAGTAATACAAAGGCCTTAACGACTAACTTTAGCTGTTTATGGTCTCAGATATCTGGAACCTCGGTTAATTTGATTCAAGAAAATCAATGTATCAGTCACTTTTTAGTACCGGATGTAGACGCTGCAGAGCAATTATTATTTGCTGTGACTGTCACTGATGATAAAAACAGATCTGAGACAGGGAACGCCAGAGTAAATATCAAAACATTCGCTTTGGGAGTCGGTAATGATTCTGGCATGACTGAGTGTTTTGATGAGCTGCAAAAAATCGCCTGTAATAGTACTGAATTTCCAGGGCAAGATGCTGATTTAGGTCGAGATTCTGTTTCCCAACATTTAGATAAAATAGGTTTTGGTAATTCAGGGTTTGATTTTACTAAACTCGATGAGTTTGCAGATGAATTACCTGATGATGCGACAGGTTTCTCATGTGTAAGGGATAATATCACTGGGCTTATTTGGGAAGTGAAACAACAAAATACAGGCACAATACCTAATACACAATTACGAGAAGGTCAAAATCATTATACCTGGTCTTACTCAGGAGAGGGTAATGGTGGTGTTGAGGGTACAAAAGGAGCTGCTGATTCAACATGTCCAAGTAATACTGACTGTGGCTTAGAGACTTATGTGAGTGAAGTTAACGCCACTAACTATTGTGGTGGTAATAACTGGAGAGTACCAACTTATAATGAATTAATGGGCTTAATGGATTTGAGCCAGCAAGGTCAAACACATTTGCTCAATACCGAAGTTTTTCCAAATATACCGGAACAATCTGCGCTTAATCATTTACGTTATTGGACGCTTGAAACCAGTGCTGATGGTCAAAGTTTAAGTTTTGCATGGGTTTTAGATATGCAAACAGGCAATGACATAGCCTATCCAAAATCAAATACAGGTTATTTACGTTTGGTTAGAACGCCATAACTTTAATGTGGGAGAATAGATATATGAAATTATTAAAATTATTTGGTGTTTTAAGTCTTGCATTGAGTCAAGTTAGCCAAGCTCAAACTTGTTATGATTCTGATTTAACAGCGACCACACCAACAGATCGTTTTGTGCAAAATGATAATGGTACAGTAGAAGATAGCTTAACTGGGTTGATGTGGATGCGTTGTAGTATAGGGCAAACATATAATAGTGAAACAGCAAGCTGTGATAGTGATGCCAAACAAATGACTTGGAAAGAAGCTTTACAAACAGCTCAATCAACTCAGTTTGCTGATTTTAGTGATTGGCACGTACCTGATTTTAAGCAGTTAGCTGGAATGGTTGAAAGACAGTGTGTTAATCCGGCCGTAAATAAAGTTTTATTTCCTAATACCCCTCCTGAAAACTATTGGACTAATACCACAAGTATAGATGTAGGGGATCATGCGTGGGCATATGCTTTTTATAGTGGTAAAAATAACCTTAAAAGTAAAAGTGCTGATATATATGTGCGGTTAGTTAGATACGCAAAATAACTAAACTTGTTTAATGCGCGACTATACCAGTCCTATTAAGTTAATAAGTTAAATAGAAATACAAAACGCGACTGATGTCGCGTTTTTTATTTATCGAGTCATTGGGTATCCTTGTCTTTTTTTGTTAAAGTAGGCTTATTGGTATTTTTATGAGCAAAATAATGTTTAACAAGTTACGCATTGGCTTATTTTTAGCTGTTTTTGGCTTTTATTTCTTAAGTTTCAGCGCTATTGCTGACGAAGAATGCAATGTTGAATTAGAGCATGGTCTTATTATTACTGAAAAAGTGATTAGAATTGTTGATAAAACTCAAACACGAGTACAAATAAATTTAGGCACCACAGAGCAAGATACTCAAATATTTATTAAAGGCTTATTGATTGCATTAAATGAAGAAGAAACTTTAGTATTAAATGAATTTGAGCAAGGTTTACGTAATACCGTACCTGAACTGGTTAACTTAGCAACCGATGGTGTTAACTTAGGTTTAACGGCCATAGAGCAAGTGGTAAAAGGTTTTTCGGATAAAGAGCCTCAAGTATTAAAAAATCAGCTAGAGTATGTTGAAAAAACCTTAATGAGTAAATTTAAAAGGGGTGATGACTTTTACTTTATTGCACCACAATCATTATCACGTTTAGATGACTTTTTTAAAAATGAAATCAGTGAAAAAATTCATGCTGCAGTTCACGGATCTTTAGGCGCTATATTAGTTGCTTTAGGTGATGCATTTGAATCTGATGAGGGAAACTTAGAAGAGCGGATTTCAGATATGGGCACTCGAATGGATATTATAGCAACAGAAATTGATAAATCTTTACAGAAAAAGGCTATGGTACTTGAAGCTAAAGCGGCTGAATATTGTAGTTGTTTACAAAAGCTTGATGAAACTGAAACCCGTTTACAAAAAATTATCCCATCGTTATTACAATTCGATTTAGTAAAAATCAAACCAAGTTACGAACTATAACCCCCTTTATTTTATATCGTCTGAGTTTTGTAAATTAACGCGAAAGCAGTAAGCCTGCTTTCGCGTTAATTTATTTGTTATACCATTTTCGTAAATTAACCTGTCACTTAATTATCGGAATTGGTATCAAAGCTCAAACTTAGCCACTTCTTTCTCTAAGCTTGTTGTTAGTATTTTTATTTCATCGGTTGATGTATGGGCTTTATTTGATACCTCAGAGGTATTGTTAGCAGTATCTGAAATATTCACAATGCGTTTAGCGGTATCTTCACCGGCCTCTAATTGCTCTTTAGCTGCAATAGATATTTGATGACTCATTTGAGATATTTCAGATAGAGAGTTTGCAATTTTTTGCAGTTCTTGAGATACCTTATGTGATTTTTCAACAGTTTCTTCACTCGTCGTAATACTTTGCGCAACAGAAGATTTAGCATCTTTGGTCGCGCCTTGTAAGCGTGAAATCATCGTATGAATTTCTTCAGTGCTGCTTTGCGTTCTTTGTGCTAACTGTCTTACTTCATCGGCAACAACTGCAAAACCTCGTCCCTGATCTCCGGCTCTTGCTGCTTCAATTGCTGCATTAAGTGCCAGTAAGTTAGTTTGCTCAGCAATGCCTTGAATAACAGTTAAAACATTTGCAATGTTATTAACTTCATCGTCTAGTATTTGAATATTAGCACCGGCATTTTCAATTTGAGTCTCTAATAAATTAATTGTTTTAGAGGCTTCTTCAGTAAGCATATGCGCATTTTGACCTTGAACTTCCGCTTCTTTTACTGATGTCGCTGTTTGTTCTGCATGGCTCGATACAGCCTCTGCTGATGCGGTTAGCTCTGTTATGGCAGATGCCACCATTTGTGTTTCATTGCTGAGAGCTTCAGTTAGGTGATCGAGTTCAACAGAGCGTTTTTCAGAATCTAAGGTTTGATTTTTTAAAGTATCAGATACATTTTTAATACCTTGAACCACATCTTTTAAGCCTGATTGCATATAAGTCATAGCCCCGACAACGCTGTCATTTCTGGCATTTTCGAAAGTACGATTTTGCTGTAAATTACCTTTAGAGATTTTACGTACGATTCTTAATACTTGATTGATTTCAGCCCCTAATGCGCTATTTAATTTTAAACCAAAGTGACCTAAAGCAAAGGCTAGTGCGGTGGCAATTAATATCGATAAACTTAATAACCATTTTGCATTAGACCAATATCTATCATCAGCTTCTTTATAGCTAATACCAGTGCCAATATACCAACCCCAATCAGCCGTTTTTTGCACTACAGAAGTTAAATCAACTACTTCTCCCTCGCGCTCTGAGTTCCAGTGATAAGTCACAATTTGATTAACTTTGTTGGCTACTAACCTTTCTACTAGTTGGCCTATGCTAGCGCCATTTGCATCTTTAAAGTTATAAAAACTGGTACCATGATATTGAGGTTCGTGAGGTGTTGCAACAAAATTAAGTTTATCATCTACCACATAAACATATTCTGAATCATGATATTTATTTTCTCTTAAAAGTTGGCTAGCGTATTGTTTTGCTTGTTGTTCTGTTAGTTGGCCTGAGGAGGAGAGTTGTTCAAATTGTTGTACTATATTGGTGGTGCTTTTCATTAATTGATTTATGCGTGCTATGTTGTCACTTTCACTTGCGTTTCGTAGCGCCTGTAAACCTAATACGGCAATGCTTATAAGGGCAATAAATAACAGCCCTACAAAAGCAATAATTTTCGAACGTAAACTCATACAGCTACTACCTCTGGTTTATTATTATTCCTTTATGATAATAGCGTTTTTAAAATTAAGTGCTAGAGGGAGAGATTAATAAAAATCATGAAATTCATGATTTTTATTAATGTTTAATTCTAAGGTACTGTGAAAGCGGGGTTAAATGCAGTTTATTTCATCTTCAGTGAGTGGACGATATTCACCAGATGCTAAGTCTTCACCAAGACAAATATCAGACACTTGCTCTCTGTGTAATGCTGCAACACTGTTACCAACGGCTGCTAACATTCTTTTCACTTGATGATATTTACCTTCTTGAATTGAAAGCTTTAAGCTAAAACCTGCTATTTTTTCTACTTTAGCTGGAAGGGTGAGTGCTTTTTCACCATGCAACATCACGCCTTCTTCAAGTTGCGATATTTCTTGCTCAGTGATTTCAGTTTCTGTTTCAACTAAGTATGTTTTGAATTTTTGATGTCTAGGTGATGTTGCTCTATGCGACCAATCACCATCATTTGTGATTAATACTAAACCTGTGGTATCAATATCCAATCTGCCTGCGATATGTAACTCACTCAGTTTAGGCTCATTTAAAAGCTCAAAAACAGTCGCGTGCATCTCATCACTATTAGCACATACATAATCTTCTGGTTTATTTAGCATGTAATAACGCTTGCCTAAATCAATCAGCTGTTCACCATTGAACATAACAATATCATCAGGTTTTACTTGATAATCAAAGCTACGGATCACTTCATCATTTACGGTAACACATTTCCTTTTTATAGCAGCTTTGGCTTTTGTTCTAGGAGTTTCAGCCAAGTGGCTAATAAATTTATCTAAACGACAAGGAAATTTCATTTAAGGTGTTCACATAGGGGAATTCAATAACGCGATTATAGCGGATAGAGGCAGAGATATAAATGAGGGTGAATACTAAGCCTAAAAAAAGCCAGCGATTAAGCTGGCTTTGAAGGGTAATGAACAAACTTGGGAGTTATGTCGTTATTTAATTAAAACTTAACTTCAGCACCTAGGTAAGCAAAACGACCTACACCGCCGCCATAGTTACTATCGAAGTTACCTTTACCGCTTAATACGAAAGGACCTTTATTATCGAAGATGTTATTTACACCACCAAATAAGCGCATCTCAGTTTCTGTGCCAATATCCATATTGTAAGACACTGATAAACTGTGTTTTATGTATGATGGAATGTTGTGGTAAGCAAGCGCTTCTGGGTTTTCAACACAAGACTCATCGGCTGCTGCACAATTTTCAGTATTCTCTGCAATGTAATCATCGTAATCTTCTTGACGGCTTTGGCTAGAGATCACATCACTTTTATATTTAGTGCTCCAACGTACACGTAAGTCATCTTTGTACCACGTTAATGATACTGACGCTTTATCAGTAAATACGTCGGTATTTAATTGACCAGCGTATTGAACAGTTTCAAAGCCATCGTTACCTTCATACGTTTGTGAGTTTTCGATAACGTGTGTTAAATCACCTTTAAGTTTTAAACTACCTAAGTCATCTAAATTAAAACGGTATTCTACTGCAACATCATAGCCACGACTTGTTAAGCTATCTAGGTTAAATGAACGTTGTAAAATCTCTATAATATTACCTTCTTCATCACGAGAAATATCATTACAGAAGCTATTTGTATCGCCCCATGCAGCTGATGAATCGTAACATTCGCTGATAATATTTTGATTACTGATTTGAGAAATAGCATCAGTCACTTCAATATCGTAGTAATCGATGGCGATACGTAAACCTTCAATTTGTGAAGGTGCCATAGTGATACCAAAAGTATATGTATCAGCTGTTTCTTCTTTTAGTTCTGAGTTACCTGTATTTGGAGAGTAAGCATTGTTACCATCTTCAAATTCACCCTCTGCTGCAATGACAGCTGCAAGAGTAGGCTCTAAGCGACATTTATCATGACCTGCATCTGTTGAAGTTGCAGTTAAGCCATCACAAATATCATCAAAGCTATCGTAATCACCACGTGGTGGAGACATTAACTCAGTAATTGTTGGAGCACGCTGTGCACGGGAGTAGTTACCACGAACCATGTAACCTTCGATAGGCTCCCAAATTAAGCCCATTTTGTAGCTTGATACCATGTCTACATTTTCCATGCTGTAGTCAGCTACACGTAAAGACACTTCAGCTGTTAAGTTTTTAGCTAGAGGTGCATCTTTTAATAATGGGAACGCGGCTTCAGCAAACGCTTCATACACTTCTACTTCACCTTCAAATGAAGGCACTACGTTAAAAGTGATACCACCGTATTGTTGCTCATCACTTGTTTTTACTTTTTGTGAATCTCTACGGTATTCTGCACCAAATACTGCAGAAACAGTGCCTGCTGGCATTTCAAATAAATCACCCGCTACGTAACCAAGCATGTTGATTTGCTCAATGTCAGTTGTAATTGTTGGGTTTGAACGAATGTAATCAGCAGCCTCTGTAGAAATAGAGCCTATACCAAATATGTTTAATGGTGCACAGCCTTCAGCACGTGCATCAGCATCAGCACATTGAATGCTACCATCATCAGCGTATTCAGCGTCTAATGCATTGGCAACTCTGAAAGTATTTAATTCGTTATAACGCGTTTGTTCTTGCTTGAATTTACCGTAACCAACAGATACATCCCAATCCCACTCGCCATCAAATACAACACCTTGTAGGCCTGCCCATGAACGCATTGTTGTACGTTCGTTATCCGTAACGATATTACCAACTTCATCAAAGCGGCGATCCCAATAGATGCGGTCTTTATATAAATCGGCATCTTTAATTTCTTGTGGTACATATGGATTATCCATAGAGATATAACCTGGTCTTACACGACCTGGTTCACCTGTTTGGGGATCTAAAGTTAAAGCATAAGCACTTTCGTACTCATCTTCTGGTGATTTATTATTAACTGAGTGATTCTGGCTTAGCTGTACTTGGAAGTAGCTAGATGTATCATCAGTTAAATCATAGTTAACTTTTAAAGCTGTAGAAAATGCATCATCTGGTACCTTTAATGCAACATATTGTTGAGAGTTGATACCGTACTTTTCTTCATTATCTTTCCAGTCGCTACGTAAACCGCTTTCGTCGTACCAAAATTGGGTATCATTTCGGCTGCTTTCACCAAATACACCACCTAAAGTACCATCACTACGGCTGCGCCAATCAGCTTGTGAAATATCACGCATACATTGGTAACCATTTTCAGTCAACATTTGGTTACAACCGTCAGACTCACTGTATCTGTATGAATCTTCGATTTGTGCTTGCTTTCTATCATCGAACATTAAACCAAACTGGCGATCCCAGTTTGTACTGAAGTACATGTAACCACGATCATTATCAAATGAAGTACCGTAATTTAAATCTAGTGTAAACTCTTTTGCGCCGCCTTCAGTTGATTCACCTGAGCGCGCTTTAAAACCAAAACCTTCTTTATCTGTTTGTGTGATGATATTTACCACACCCGCTACAGCATCAGAACCATATGTTGCAGATGCACCACCACTAATAATTTCAACTCTTTGTACCATACCACTTGGAATCGTACTTAAGCTTACATAGTTACCACTGTAACTATTAGAAACAACACGACGACCATCAACTAAAGTCAGCGTTCTGTTGGTACCAAGATTACGTAAATCAATAGTTGATAAACCTGTGTTTTGTACGCTTGATTGAGAATTTGAGTTACTACTGCCTTCACTGATTGCTGGCATGCCATCAACTAAAATTTCAGAAAGAGAACCTAAACCAGTATCCTGAATTGCATCCAAGTCCATAGTTACAAGAGGAGTTGCAACACTAAAACTATCGCGGCGTAAACGAGAACCTGTAACAACAATTTTTTCGACTTTACTTTCTTCAGCTTTTTGATTGCTAATTGAAGACTGAGCTTGTTTTCTTTCGATATTGTCAGCATCAGCTGCAAAAGCTTGACCTGATATTGCAAAGGCGATAGCTGTTGCTATAGCACCGCGGTTAAATGTTTTTTTCATATGAGTTCCCCTGAACTATGTTACTTAATATGCTACTTATTATTTTATTTGTGGTAGTTCAAATAAAAGCACGCTGTTATTTGAACTCCTGCCTCAGTAAATAAAAAAGCATTTATGAAGCTAAACCAATTGGCTTATTTGTTTTTTAAAGTAGTTTTTACATTAGCTCAATGCTAGGGCTCTCTATTATTAACCTTTTATACATCTATTTAATATCTATTCAAATCTTCACAAATTAAAACAATAAGTTACAAATTTCATCCCTATTGTTGCATTTTCCAATATTATTGTTATTTATCGTAAATCCTTTGCCTTTTTTATAAGGTTTTAGGTATGCTATGAAATCTAATATTTTAAAAAGTATCGATACTTAATGAGCCTTAATAAGTCTTTTAAACTTAATCAATGTGAAGTACAGCCACCAGAGAATATTATTTCTATGGGTGAAACTAAGCTAACATTGCAACCCAAGTTTATTGAAGTATTAGCTTTTTTAGCACAGCAATACCCAAACTTAGTAACACGAGAACAAATTATTGACGAGATTTGGGATGGTAATTTTTATGTTGGCGAAAAAGCATTAACAAATGCAATTTGGCATTTAAGAAAAAGCCTTAAAAGTTTTGATGCTAATGTTGAATTTATCGAAACAATTCGTAAAACGGGTTACAAATTATTAATAGAACCTGAGTACATTAAACCAAAGCAGGATCTAAATAAGTCTTTTAATATAGTTTGGTCACATACTTGGTCTTTATATGCTTTGGGCTTATTTGCTTTAATATTTATTGGTTTTATATCTTGGCCAGATGGGAATCAAAAAACACAATTTTCAAAACCAGTATTAGTTACACAATATCCCGGCCGCGAATTATATCCATCAGTATCGCCTGATGGACGCTATTTGGCTTTTTCTTGGCGTCAAATGAATCGTAATATTGATTTGTATTTAAAAGATTTATCTCAACCTGACTTAGCATCAAGAAACTTAACACACTCAAAATTCAGAGAAGGACGCACTGTTTGGGCGCCTGATGGCAGTGCACTTTATTATTATCGTAGAAGCAGTAAAATTGGCTGTCAGGTAGTTAAAAAAGATTTACAAACCTCTATGGTTGAACTTTTAGGTAATTGTGATTCAAGTAGCAGTAGCTCGGTTGCCCTTTCAAAAGATGGTTTATTATTAGCATATGCTGGTATTAGTGATAAAAATACTGATAAAGCGATATATCTAAAAGAGCTTAACTCCGATTTACCTGCCAAACGTCTGACCTGTTTACAAAATTGTGATTATACAGATGAATCAGTTTCGTTTAGCTCAGATCAAAAGTACTTAGCAATTTCTCGAAATACAGAATCGGGTCATGAAGATATTTTTATTCATGAAATAAGCTCAGGTATCGAAAGGAGGTTAACTTCCGGTTATTTGGATATTAGAGGCTTAGATTGGCATCCTTCAGAGAATAAACTGATCTTTGCAGCAATCGAACATGGTAAACGATATGGCTTTGAAATTGATGTAGATAGTGCGGAGCTAGTTAAGCTGCCGGTGTCAGGAGTGAGCTTTCCGCGATATTCTGATGAAAAAACGATTTATTATCATAACTGGCAAATAGACACTTCTATTATGCACGTAGAATTAGATGCACAAGTTGCTTCGTCTCCATTCCCATTATTACAGTCTGAATTTAACTTTAGGTACCCTAACTATTCAATTTCATCAAAGCAGTTGGCTATGATCTCAAATGAATCTGGGTACGATGAACTTTGGATCAGTGGTCTAGATGGCATTAAAAAACAGCAACTGACACAGTTAAAGCAAACCATAAAAAATCCGGTTTGGTCACATGATGGTAAACACATTGCCTTTATAGTGAACACAGTTGATAGTAATGAGCTATATGTTATTAATGTGCAAACACAGAACCTAAAGCGTTTAGATACAGGGCTCGTTTTTCATAATAAACCTAGTTGGTCTGGCGATAACCAAACTATTTATGTATCAGATAATACAAATTTACATCAAGTCTCCGTTAATGGTGAGCAAGTAAAGCAATTGACTCAAAACGGTGGTAACTATGGCGTTGAAACCTCTGCTGGTGAACTTATTTATAGTAAAGGTGGTGGCAAAGGATTATGGCGACTGCCATTAATAGCACCAACACAAGAAAGAAAACTCCTCGCTAATATTCGTTTACCGAGTAGCACAGGTTGGCAATATACAGATAAAGGTATTTACTACTTTAATGTGAAAGGGAACGATTACCGCTTGAGCTTTTATAACTTCGAAACGCAAGAGCATAAAGATATTATTCGTGTACCAGAGCGAAGCTTTAGCCGTACGCGTGGTATGACTTATGTGCCAGAGAATAACTGGTTATTATTTACAGGTTATGAATCTCCTCAGGTAGATATTAAACGCATTACAGCAAAGTAACTCATCTAAAATAAGCACCATAATTTTATTGTGGTACTTAAACCCCAACAAGGTTCGCACTCTCAGGAGTCATCTCCGAGGTGTTTTATCGGAGATCTGTTTTTAAGGTTTTAGCCTAGGACTTTAGACTAATTTTTCAGATAATGAGATTCCCGATACAAGCACTCGGGAATGACAGGTTTAGATAATTTATAGATGCAACTACTCCGGAATGACTAATGAAAGTAAGGAGCTATAACCACTTTTACTTTTAGCTATTTTCTCACTTTAATGACTTGTTTAAACTTCAATATATATTAACTCTCTCAAGCGTCATCTCCGAGGTGTTTTATCGGAGAGCTGTTTTTAAGGTTTTAGTCTGAGACTTTAAACTTATTTTCAGGTGATGAGATTCCCGATACAAGCACTCGGGAATGACAGGTTTAGATAATTATATAGATATAAGCAATTAGCTAAACCCTGGCTTCCCCTTATTCATTTCATAAATTTAGTCTTGCAAATTACATCCATTTTAGCTGCCAAACCTATTATCCCATTAATATTTTGTTAACTTTTAATGCCTATTATTAAAGAGTATTTAATTGTTTCTTAAAATTCACCCTTGACTCGTGTCGTCCATTAACTTATATTTTACAGAAGTTGACACATATGTCAGGTTTATCGTAACAAACGTTTTAATTTTTGTTGCTGGGAATAACAAAGAAATAAAAAGCTAGCAGGGTAGGCAAAATTTTATGGCAGATAATCAAATTCAATTTTTACTTAACGATCGTTTAACGACCTTAAGTGATGTAAATCCAAATACCAGTATTCTTCAGTATCTAAGAAACAATGCCGATAAAAATGGCACTAAAGAAGGATGTGCTTCAGGAGACTGTGGTGCATGTACTGTTGTTGTTGCCGAATATGCTGGTGGAAACTTACGTTATAAAAGTTTAAATGCATGTATCAGCTTATTACCTAGCTTACATGGTAAGCAATTGATCACAGCTGAAGATTTACAAGATGGTGATAAGTTACACCCAGTGCAAAAAGCCATGGTTGATTTTCATGGTTCGCAATGTGGTTTTTGTACACCTGGTTTTATCATGTCTTTATTTGCTTTACATAAAAACTTCCCAGAACCTGAAAAAGAACAAACATTAGAAGCACTTGCTGGTAATTTATGTCGTTGTACAGGTTATCGTGCGATTATTGATGCGGCAAAAGCGGCTAATAATCACGGGCCAGATCAGTTTGACCGCAATAAAGGTAAAACAATTGAAACGCTAGCGATGATCCAAAAAGATACAATGCAGCAA
>Ga0209395_1005142_pt1 | contig 14868 bp, 10 predicted proteins | sample GOMGulsemesocosm_3_FD_184635 | JGI IMG/M metagenome (GOLD analysis project Ga0209395, IMG submission 184635) | Methane-oxidizing microbial communities from mesocosms in the Gulf of Mexico - GOM9D Gulf of Mexico (SPAdes) (version 2) | ecosystem: Environmental > Aquatic > Marine > Cold seeps... | reverse complement strand
AAAATCATGACCTGCTTTATATTTAAGTGCATATTCAGATTCTATGTCTACAATTTCACCTTTTTTAAACATTGAAAATGTGTTATTTTCAAAATCATTATAAGCAATTACGTTTAAACCTGATGAAAACGTAGGGAATTGATTTGAGCTAAATAATAAATAAAACTCGTGGTTTGAGAATGCATAATAATTCCCAGCGCCATCATCATAAGCAAATACATTACTCCCTATTTGTTCTGGTGAGAATATAATGTCTCCAATAACTTGCGCAAATTCGACCGTTTTACCTTCGTAGTAGTATTTTAAATTACCACCAATTCTATCCTGAAAAACAATTAAACTATCTCCACTTGAAAATGAATTAACAAATGAAGTTAGATTTTTTAATTTCCCATCATCAATAACTTTTAAAATACTTGTAAATTTTGCGGTAAGTAGATTGTTACTTTCGAAAATTTCAGTAGGCCCTTGCGCTATTCTTATTTTCTCACCTTTCCATATTGCCCAATAATTACCTTGAGAGTCCTTATAAGCAATATAATTGTTGGCAATTTGTAAATTAGTTACAGCTTGGTATTCTACCATTTTTATAATACCGGAATCAAATTGATATAATTTTCCGTTAATATCAGAAAATGCAGTAATATTTTGGGCTCCTACTAAAATTGGACTTATCAGTAGTAAAAGACTTGAAATAATTTTCTTCATAGATACAAAACTAATTTTTTTAAAATATATTGCAAAAAAAATGCCGAACTCAATTTTTTTGAGCTCGGCAATTAGTTTAACTATCAAATAGCTTATTTTTTAATTTTCTTTTTTGCTAATTTAACAGCATTGTATGTGTTAACAATACCACCTGTAGAACATAATTCGGCAAATGTTACTTCTTTATCTCCACCTGGAATTGGTGTAGTTTTTTTACTTACATCTTTTACTGATTCAAAGATAATTTCTTTAATTTGAACCATAGTTAATTCAGGAAAGTAACCTTTAAGCAAAGCTGCTAATCCAGCAACCATTGGCGCAGCCATTGAAGTTCCTTGAATTGAAATGTATTCACTTTGAGGAACTGTAGAGTAAATCTCTAAACCTGGAGCAAAAACATCAACAGTTTTAACACCGTAGTTTGAGAATGATGCAGCTAAGTTCTTTTTGTATCTAGTAGAAGCACCAACTTCAATCCAGTTTGTAAATCTTGAACTCATAGATTTGTACTGAGGTGAAGGATAATTCCCATTGTTTTCTTGATCATCAGTTAATAATCCTGAATTACCAGCAGCGTGTACACATAGAACACCTTTTGCTTCTGCATATCTAATTGCTTTAATTACTTCTTCAGCTTGTGGAGAATATTTTTTTCCAAAACTCATATTAATAATTTGCGCTCCGTTATCTACAGCGTATCTTATTCCTAAAGCGATATCTTTATCTCTTTCATCACCATTAGGTACTGCTCTAATTGGCATAATAAGAACGTTGTCAGCAACACCGTCACCACCTAATCCGTTACCTCTAATTGCGGCAATAATTCCTGAACAATGAGATCCATGTAAAGCATCTGGTCCTTCTGAATCATTATTACCATAAAACTTATCATTAAAATCTTCTGGGTTATCACCTACGATTTTTCTAGCATCTAAATCAGTATTTAAATGACAACTTAATGAAGATTCAAAATGTTTTACAGCTCCTTCTAGAGCACTGAAAGATGCCCCTTGAGAAAATAATTGTTCAAACATTTTGCCGTCTTTCTCTAAGTCGGTACCTGTTAATGAATCTAAATCATCTGCGGTAAATTCTCTTCCAAAATGTTTTACTAATCTATCATGAGGTGCTTTGAACATTTCATGCATTGATTTGTATTGAGTCAGTGCGGTTTGAGCTTGCTTGATCTCAGCTTCAACTTCAGTTTTTACAGCTTGGTATAATTTAAAATCTTCTTTTCTGTCAGTACTGATATCACTTTCCGATTTCCCTTCAAATTCTTCACCTAACTTTACATAAAGTCTAGTTTTTTCTAATTGAACATCATTAATGTTTTCACCTTTAGCATTTCCTAAAAAGTTCCAACCATGAACATCATCAATGTAACCATTTTTGTCATCATCAATTCCGTTACCAGCAATCTCTCCTTTGTTTGTCCAGATAATAGCTTGTAAATCTTCATGTTCTAAATCTGTTCCAGAATCAAGAACTGCAACTACTACTGTCTCCGCTTTTTTTCCTTTTAAAAGTTTTTTATAGGCTTTATCAGTTGACATTCCATACTTCTTACCATTATACCAATTGATGATATCTGGATCCACATCTTGTGCACTTCCAGAATATGAAAGTAACAATGCTGATGCTACAAGTAAATTTTGTATTTTCATTTTAATGTTTTTATAATTTTCAAGTCATAAATTTAGTGATATCTTTTAACAAATCAGTGTACTTTGGGTTAAAAGGTGTTAAAATGATGTGAATCGTGAAATATTAAGTGTAAGTTTGTTCAACCAAAGTGCTATTTTATACGTTAATATATAAAAGAATGTCTATGAAACATATTTTACTAATTTTTACACTATTATCATTTGCTTTATTGTTTGGGCAAAATAAAGATAATGAAGGAGGGATATTTTATAATACTTATAAAGCTAAATCACCTAATGTGATTACTGATTTTGCCGTGAAAGGTAATTTGGAAGTGATTAAATCAAACAAGGAGGTTCATTATAAATATTCTAATGGGGACTGGCATTTTATAAGATGTACATCTGAGCTACTTGGTGACTTATGTCAAACTAAAGTAGTTTCTCAAATCTATTTTACGCCATCATTCCCAGCTATGTTGAATGATACAATGCGTTTAGTACAAAATGTTGATTCTGTGCACGCAGGCTATGCACCTTTACCAAGTTCATTTACAGGTAAAGACGTTATAATAGGTTATGTGGATACTGGGATTGATTTTAATCATGGTGATTTTAAAAATGATGATGGAACGACAAGAGTCTTAAGGTATTGGGATCATAGTATGGTTTTTGATGCTCAAAGAACCCCTCCTAAATATGGTTACGGACAAGCTTGGACTAATATTGATATTGATAATGGGATTTGTACTTCTACAGATTGGCATGCACATGGGACAACTGTGAGTGGTACTGGATCAGGTAATGCAAATGAAAACGGACGTTATAAAGGTGCGGCTCCTGAATCTGATATTATTATTATAGAGACAAATTTTAATTTGGCGAATTGGACATTAACGGTAGCTGATGCTATTGATTATGTATTTGAAGTTGCAGATTCTCTTGGGAAGCCTGCCATTGTGAATACTAGTGTTGGTGATTATATGGGTAGTCATGATGGTACCGATCCGGCAGCTCAAGTTATTGATAGTTTATTGAAAGATAAACCGGCTAGAATTGTAGTTGCTGCTACAGGTAATTCTGGAGCTTGGGGAAAATATCATCTTAAGGCTAATGTGGATACTGATACATCCTTTGCTTGGTTTGAAGTAAATCCAAGTTCGGCTTTAGGTACTTCAGCTGTTTATTTTGATTTATGGGCTGACACTTTAGATTTTAAGAATGTTGAATTTGCAATAGGAGCAAATGTTCAATCTTCTAGTTTTGATTTTAGAGGGAATACTCAGTTTTATTCTATTGAGTCTATGTTGGGAGGTTCAACTACTGATTCAATTATGAATAGTGGAAATAAGTTGAGTCCTGTTCAGTTTTTTGCAGAAGAAATTAACGGAGTATATCATTTAGAGGTTTATTTAGAAAATCCAGATTCATCAAATTATTTATATAGCTTTATGACAACAGGTGCTGGTGTTTATGATTTATGGTCAGGAACAGCATTAGGATTGTCTAATATAAAATCTATGGGCTTACCAAGTGCAGTCGATTACCCTAATATTATTCATTACAATTTACCAGATACTCTGTCAACTATTGTCAGTTCTTGGAATTGTTTAGAAAGTGTGACATCTGTTGGGAACTTTGCTGGACAATTAGATTATATAGATGTTAATGGTAATTTATATTCTTTTAATCATACGCCTGGAAAATTATCGGTTAGTTCTTCTAAGGGTCCAAATAGAAGAGGGTATATTAAACCTGATGTGTCAGCAACTGGAGATGGTAATTTGAGCGCCGTTATTGGAGCGTATGCAAATAATGGTTCTGGATCTTTAGCTCAAGGTGGAATGCATATTAGAAATGGAGGGACTTCAATTGCTTGTCCTGTAATTTCGGGTATAGCAGCATTGTATCTTGAAAAATGTCCAAACTCAACTTTTGAAGACTATAAAAATGATTTATTTATAAATGCTAGAGAGGATAATTTTACCGGAATTACACCAAATTTTGGATATGGTTACGGAAAGATTGATGCCTTTAAATTGTTGAATGAATCAAATTTTGAGGTAACTATTATTGGTGATACATTAATTTGTGATGATCCAGAGATTTTTGAAACCGCTGAAAATAATTTTGATACGTATATGTGGTCTAATTCTGAATCATCTGCATCTATCAGTGTTAATGAAACAGATACTGTTTTTGTAGTGGTAGCGAATGAAAGAGGATGTAAATCTTATTCAGATTCGATTGTTGTGATTAAAGGTACGTTACCAATGAGTCCCGTAATTAATATTTTAGGCGGAGGGTTGGTAGCTACACCTGCAGATTCTTATCAGTGGTATTTAGATGATATAGCGATTATAAATGCTAACGAGCAATTTTATAATCCAACAGTTTCTGGTAGTTACTCAGTAGAAGTTTTTAGTCCAGAAGGATGTTCTTATATTTCTAATTTATCATCAATTGACTTATCAACATTAGATGAATTGAAAAAAAATGAATTTGTAGTTTTTCCAAATCCATTTGTAGATCATTTCCAAATCATTAAAAATGATTACTATGATGTAAGGATTATGATTAATGACATAGCAGGGAAATTAGTATATGAGTTTGTAGAGGTTGATTCAGCAGATTTATTCATTTCAATTTCTATGGATGAATTTCCTTCAGGTATGTATTTTGTAACTTTATCTTATGATGAAAGCTATAAAACTTTTAAGTTAATGAAGCAATAATATAAAACAGTTTAAGATTCTTATTTAATAAGAATAAAACTAAATTTTAATTGAAAAATAACTTTAGATAAGCTAAAAAATAATTAAATTAGCAGTCAATAAAAAAACAAATTAATGGATTTAAAAGGAATAATTTCAATAGCAGGTAAAGCAGGTTTATATAAAGTTGCTGCTAATGGACGTAACAATATTATTGTTCAATCTTTAGATAATGATAAAAAGTTTCCAGTTTTCGCAACAGATAAAATTTCAGCATTAGAAGATATTAGTATTTATACATATGAAGAAGATGTTCCTTTAACAAAGGTATATGATAAATTGGCGGAATTAGAAGATTATAAAAAGTCAATCAATCATAAAGCACCTGGAGCAGAATTGAGAGCTAAAACTGAAGAGTTTTTACCTGAATTTGATGAAGATAGAGTATTTGATGGCGATTTAAAAAAATTATATCAATGGTACAATTTGTTAGTTGATAAAGCAATAATTACTAAGCCAGAAGTGTCTGCAAAAAAGGAAACAGAAAAAGTTTCAGCAGAAAAAAAGTAACTAAAAATATTTAAAACAAAAAGCCGTTAATTTTAAGATTAACGGCTTTTTTCATTAAAATTGATTTTTATATCTATTTTTGACGAAAGAAAATTGAATTCATTTCATGCAAAAAACATTCTTATCTAATTTAGTATTAATAGTGGTCTTAAACTTATTGATTAAGCCGTTTTATATATTAGGTATAGATGCAGAAGTTCAGAATAGAGTGGGCGCAGAAATTTACGGGAATTATTTTGCGTTATTAAATTTTTCCTTTTTACTAAATATATTATTAGATTTTGGTATTAATAATTACAATAACCGAAATATAGCACAGCACCCTCAACTTGTAAATTCTTATTTTGGAAAATTGTTGTCCATCCGTTTTTTGCTATTTGTTTTGTATTTTACTTTTACAATAGGAGCAGGGTTTTCTATTGGGTATTCGTCAAGTGAGATTTATTTTTTATCACTGCTCGTATTAAATCAGTTTTTTGTAGCAACTATTCAATTTTCACGTTCAAACTTTGGTGGCCTACATTTATTTAAAATAGATTCTATAATCTCTGTGTTAGACCGGGTAATCATGATTGTGTTATGTGGCTATTTATTGTGGTCGCCTTTTGTGACAACTGATTTTAAAATTGAGTGGTTTATATATGCTCAAACGTTCTCCTACCTATTTACAGCAATAGTTTCTATTGTTCTATTGAAAATTAAGATAGGAGGAATTAAACTCAAATTAAAAAAAGTGTTTTCCATTGCTTTACTTAAAGAAAGTTTTCCCTATGCAGTATTAATTCTGTTGATGACATTTTATAATAGAATAGATTCTGTTATGATAGAGCGTATGTTGTATGACGGAAATAAACAAGCTGGAGTATATGCGCAAGGATTTAGGTATTTGGATGCGGTAAATATGTTTGCATTGTTATTTGCAGGGTTGTTGCTACCTATATTTGCTAGATTAATTAAAAGTAGAGAGTCAATTAAGCCAATTTTAGAATTAGGTGTTAAAACGTTATTACCAATAAGTATTATTATTGGTGTTACCGCATATTTTTATAAATATGATTTAATGGCACTGAGGTATACAGATAATTTGGTAGAAGCTTCAAACAGTTTTGGGTATTTGATTTTATCGTTTATTCCTGTTTCAACTACTTATATTTTTGGTACTTTATTAACTGCAAATGGTAGTTTAAAACAGTTGAATATTATGGCTATTGGCGGTGTTGTATTGAATGTGTTATTGAACTATATACTTATTCCAGAATTTAAATCAGAAGGAGCGGCAATTGCAACATTAATAACTCAGGTAAGTACAGCTCTTGTTCAAGTTTTACTAGTCCTTGTAATATTTAAATTAAAGATAGATTATAAACTCATGTTAAAATTTATAATTTTAATTGTGGGAATCATATTGTTACAGTATGGTTTTAAAGAGAATGTTCTAGTGTTTTCTAGCACGATTGAATTGTTTTTAGTTTTAATTATTTCTACGTTGTTAGCGTTTATTATCGGTTTGTTACCTTTTAAAGGTTTGGTTAAAATTTTTAAAAGTGATAATTAAAACCTAGTGAAATCAAGGTATATTGTGACCTTTGTTAGTTTTATATTAAAATTAACAAAGATGTTTCTTTATTTACAATATTTAAACTTAAATTTGTTAGTCAGAAAAATAAATAGATGATTAAGACTAGATTAACTACAGAGGATAAAGCTTTAGCAATAAATTTGACGCCAGACATATATGGTTCATTTGCTGAAATTGGAGCAGGACAAGAGGTGGCAGCTAATTTTTTCAAAGCAGGTGGGTCTTCAGGAACCATTGCTTTTACACATTCAGCTTACGATATGAAAGTAAGCGACTCTATGTATGGCGAGTGTGGTCGTTACGTTTGTGAGGACAGGTTAAAGCAAATGTTGAATATTGAATATTCAAAAATGCAAACGACTTTACCTAATAAAAACAAAGAAGCTCGATTTTTTGCATTTGCAGATACGGTTGAGTCATTAAATTATCATAAAACTAATCAAGGTCAAGGTTGGGTTGGAATAAAATTTCAATTAAATCTTGAAAAAGAAGCAAATGAAGTTATCTTACATGTTAAAATGCATGATAATAGTCATCACGGTCAAAGAGAAGCTTTAGGTATTTTAGGTGTGAATTTAATTCATGCCTGCTATAATCATAATGACGACATTAATGATTTTTTAGAAGCACTAGCTTACCGTTTGCCGAGAGATAGAATGGAGATTGATATGTTGAACGTTTCAGGGCCAGATTTTGATGATGTAGATAATAGAGTTATCGCTTTAAATTTGGTTAAAAATGGTTTGACTGATGCAACCATGTTTAATCAAGCTGGGCAAGTTTTACAGCCATCAACTGCGCTTTATAAAAAGAATGTATTATTGATGAGAGGGCGTTTTAGACCTGCAACTAAAGTTAATATTGATATGTTAACTAAGGGGCTAAAACTATACGAAAATGAAGAGGGTGTAGTTAAAGAAAAAATACAAGTACTTTTTGAATTAACATTAAAAGACTTAACAGCTGATGGTGAAATTTCAGTTACTGATTTTATTCATAGAGCTGAACTTTTATGTTCAATGGGGTACACAGTAATGATTTCAAATTATTTGAAGCATTACAAGATGATAGAATATTTATCAGATTTAACGAGAGGGTATAAAGTCGGTGTAATTCTAGGTATTTATAATCTTCAAACAATCTTTAATGAAAAGTATTATGATACTTTAAAAGGAGGACTTCTTGAGGCGTTTGGTAGAGGATTTGGACGTAATGTAAAAATGTATGTTTATCCAGCATTTAAAGCTAATAGTAAAGAGTTGTATACACTTGACAATTTTGAATTACCCGAATATTTAGAAGGATTATTGGATTATATGAAAAAATCTGGTAAGATTGAGCCAATTATAGATTTTGATAAATCACTTTTACATATTATATCAGATGATGTTTTAGCTAAGATTAAAGCGTCTAATTCAAGCTGGGAAGATGATGTACCTCATGAAGTTATGAAAGCGATTAAGTTTTTTGAATTATTCGATTATAAAGCTGAAAAGTTAGTAAAAGTTGAAGCATAAAATAACATAGTGTAAAAAAAAAACCATTTATTTATAAATGGTTTTTTTTGTGGCTATTATTTTAATAGACGCTAATTACTTTTTAGTTTTCAAGAAAAGTAACAAAAGAATAAAAATAACAAGAAACCCTATTGGCATAATAAAATCGGTAGAAAATGGTATCTGTATTCCTTTGTTTTCTGATTTAAAATTAGGTATGTATTTAGGGATAGTATCACTCTGTTCTTTAATTATCTTTTCTTTTAATATTTCATAATTGAATCTTCCTTTTTTTGTTTTAGGAAAATACCTTCTAAAAATTGGAATAGAATAGTTTTTTTTAATCAATTTAGATTTAATTCGTTTTAAATCTTCAATTAATTGATCATCACTTTTGTTATAGTTCCTTCCTATACTGTATGCAATATAAGCTTGTGTTAAAGAGACGTGATTTTCTAAAGTGTAACCAATATCCCTAAATGCTCTTGAAATTATTTGATCATTGCTGTTAACGTAGAAAACTAATTTTTTTAAAGATGTACTAGCATTTACAATAGGTGTAATAATTTCTGTGCTGTTCTTTCTGTTTACCCAAATATTTGAGTCAATATTAAATGCGAAAACAGGTTGATTTGATTTATACCAATTTGATTTTCCTTCAGTAGAATCTTGAAAGGCGAAAATGGTTTTAAAATAATGTAACTCTGAATATGGTTTAATTTCAGGATAATCAGTTTCTATTTTAGCGATACTTTCTATATAATTATTTGAAAGGTACCCTAAGCAAAGTAAATCAATATTTTGATTATATTCTAATATTGGATCTATTGATAAATTAGAATAATAGTGGTCTGCTAATTCAAAATTTTTAGCTAAAATATTAGTTTGTGCAAAACTTAAACTGTCAGATTTAGTCCAGTTTTCTTTTGATTTGTTACTTAAAGAATCTAATCTATCTGTTATTAGTTTATTATCTAGACCTCTTTTGAATACATCAAATTTGAAGTACTTTGAGTATTCTTTTCTAATAGAGTGTTTTATTTTGTAAGTAGACGAATCAGTTTGGGCATAAGTCGTTAAACTAATACTAAACCAAAAGAGTAAACTATATCTAATGTGAAACACTGAAAGCATATTGAATTATATTAGCACCCATTTTTAAAGATTCCAATCTTTTTTCTTCTGAGTCATTATGTACTTGTTGGTCTTCCCAACCATCTCCTAAATCAGTTTCATAAGTATAAAAGCAAACTAACCTCCCTTTATGAATAATACCGAAAGCTTGAGCCGGTTTACCATCATGTTCATGAATTTTTGGAACACCATTTTTAAATTTGTAATGTTGTAAAAAAATAGGGTGATTACTTGGTAGTTCTACGAATTCGTTGTCAGGAAATACTTTCTGAATTTCTGTTCTAATGAATTTATCCATTCCATAGTTATCATCAATGTGCAAAAAACCGCCACCTAAACAATAGTTTCTGAGGTTTTGTGCGTCATCATTTGAAAACACTACATTCCCATGACCTGTCATGTGAATAAATGGGTAATTATAAATGTCATTTGATCCAACTTCAACTGTTCCTATGTCCTTACTGATATTAGATCCTATGTTTTCATTACAAAAACGGACTAAGTTTGGTAATGCTGTAGGGTTTGCATACCAGTCTCCTCCACCATTGTATTTTAGTAAGCCTATTTTAAAAGAAGGAGCTTTTGGCGTGGTTCCACTCAAAAAAGTCAGACTTAAAATAAGTATACTTATTATGTTTACGATATTAATCTTACGGTATGACATGCTATAATTCCTGCTGTTTCTGTGCGTAATCTGCTTTGCCCTAAACTAACAGGCGTCACATTATTTGTTTTGGCTAAGTTAATCTCTTCAACTGTAAAATCACCTTCCGGACCAATTAAAATGCAAATCTTTTTAGCACTTTTAAGATTGTCCTTTAATTCTTGCTTTAATTGATCGTCTTCACAATGTGCAATGAAATATGTGGTGTCAGAATCGATTGTTGAAATAAAATCTGAAAATTTAGTTAATGGATGAACTTTTGGTAAATATAAATTACCCGATTGCTTTACTGCTGACATTACTATTTTCTCAAATCGGTCTAGTTTTATGTTTTTTCTTTCAGAATTAGAACATTGTAAAGGTGTGATGGATGAGATACCTAATTCTGTTACTTTTTCTAGAAAAAACTCAAACCTGTCATTACTTTTTGTTGGGGCAATTGCAATATGAATCTCTGGCGTAAAAGGATCTTCATATTTTGAGTTAATAATTTCATATTGTAATGATTTCTTGTTCAACTCTGTAATTTGACCTACAGCTGTCGTTCCAATTCCATCAATTAAAGTAATGTAATCACCTAGCTTCAATCTTAAAACTCGAATAGCATGGTGTGACTCCTCTTCAGATAGTTTCAATTCAGAAATAGAATGACAAAAAAAAGTATGTTTAGTTGTTCTCATTATTACTTCAAAAGTAGTGTTTTTTTTGATAATTCAACAAATAAATAGTGAATTGTAATATTGGATAATAATTTTTTATCCGTATTAAAAGGGGGTGTTTGGGTATTAAATTAAAACAATCTTAATACATTTGCAAAAAATCAAATCTAAACCGATATGGTAGGAAAAATGGACGATAATAATATGACAAGGTTAGCCTTGAGGTTATGTATGACTAAGGATATTGGTGTGCATGGAAACTTATTTGGTGGTAATATGCTGTCTTGGTTGGATGAAGCTGCGGCAACTTGGGCATGTAGTATTTGTAGAAATCCAAATATGGTAACAGTCAAAATTGATGAAATGGTTTTTGAAAGGCCCGTTAAAATTGGTAACCAAGTTAATATTTACGGTAGAATTGAAAAGGTTGGTAAAACATCTTTAACGCTTTATGTTGAGGCAAGAACTAAAAACTTTTATACTGGAGATGAAAAATTGGTTTGTTCTACGATTTTTATTTTTGTACGAATTGATGAAAGTGGAGATCCAGTTCCAATTGATGAGGCTGTTCGTTTGGAGTACAATAAGTAGTTTGACAAATTAGTAACAATAAAAAAATGACCAATACTTTAAAGTATTGGTCATTTTAGTTTTTTACAAAAAGGTTTTATATTTTCTCATTTTAATAGTCTCATATAGGACTATTAGTGAAGCTTTACAGTCTTAGTTTGTGTTAAAACTAAAAAAAATAAATTTTTCTCAATTAACATTCAGGAACAGCCACTGAGATATTTACAGCTAAGCCTCCTTCTGAGGTTTCTTTAAATTTCTCACTCATTTCTGCTGCAGTTTCTTTCATTGTTTTAATAACTTGGTCGAGCGTTACTTTGGCTATGTCTGGATTACCGGCTAATGCTACTTGGGAAGCTGTTATAGCTTTCATTGCCCCCATTATATTACGTTCAATACATGGTACTTGAACCAATCCCATAATAGGATCACACGTCATTCCCAAATGATGTTCCATTGCAATTTCTGCTGCTTGTAATACTTGTTTATGTGATCCACCTAAGCATTGAGTAATTCCCGCAGCTGCCATTGCTGAAGATACTCCGATTTCGGCTTGACATCCACCCATTGCTGCAGAAATAGTAGACCCTTTTTTGAATAAAGACCCTATTTCTCCGGCAATTAAAATAAACTCTTTTATATTTTGGAATTTATTTTTATCAGTGAAACATAACATGTACATTATTACTGCTGGGATAACTCCAGCAGCTCCATTTGTTGGTGCAGTTACGACTCTTCCAAATGAGGCATTTTCCTCATTTACAGCTAAAGCAAAACAGCTTACCCATTTTGTTACATTAGTAAAGGAATGATCACAAGTTTTAATGGCTTCAATCCACTCGTCTGAATTGTTGTATTCTTTGTTTCCAATTAAATTTGAACTGATTGAATTAGCTCGTCTTGTTACCTTTAATGCTCCTGGTAATAATCCATCTCTATGACACCCTCTATAAATACAATCCTTCATAGTTAACCAAAGTTCTTGAATTTCTTCATCAATTCCAGCCTCTGTTCGCCAAGCTAATTCATTTTCATGAACTATATCATATATACTTATGTTCTTTTCATTTATATACCTGAGTATATCTGCTTCCGATTGGATAGGGTTTGGAAAGGGGTTTTTCTTTTCTTCAATTTGTTCTGATTCGTTTTCGTGAGAAACAAATCCGCCACCTACAGAATAATATGTCTCTTCGACACTAGATCCATCACTTAATTTTGCAAGAAAAGTTAAAGCATTTGGATGACCTGGTAATCTTTCATTTACAAATTCTATATCCGTTTCAGGATTAAAAGTAATTTTATTCTTTTGGTTAATATTGATTTTCTTTTCCTTTCCTATAGTTTGAATATAAGTATCAATTTGACTTACATCAATAGTTTTGACATCATATGCTTCTAAACCTAGCATAACTGCAATGTCAGTACCGTGACCTTTTCCTGTTTTTGACAAAGAGCCAAAAAGTTTAATATTAATGGTTTCAATTGAAGACCAATCGAAAGAATCTAAAAATATTTGTGCTGCCATCCACGGCCCCATAGTGTGAGAACTTGAAGGTCCTACGCCTATCTTAAATATATCAAAAGTACTAATTTGTTCCATGGTTTTTTTTTCGAGCGGTAAAGATGTAATTAATTAAATAAATAACCTATTAAATAGTCTTATTATTCTTTAATGAAAGATTAAAGGGAGCCTCTGTATAAAAAATGGCCAATAAAATTAATTATTGGCCATTTTAGGTTACTAAATCTAGTTTAGATTATTTCTTTGCGAATTCTCCTTTACTTTTTCTCATTTTTACTGAAACCACCTTGTATTCTGGACAGTAGGCTTCAGTACAATGCTCGTCAGATGTAATATTGTTTATCATTATTTCAGGGAAATGGAATGTCGTACTTAAAATACCAGGGTTGACACCATCTGTGATAAAGGCATTGATATCCACCTTGCCTCTAGGCGATTCTAAACAAACTTTATCGCCATCTTTAATGTTCTTTTCGGCAGCATCTTTAGGATTAATCCATAACACATCTTCAGTATGAATCTCTACATTTCCAGTTCTACGGGTCATAGCTCCACAGTTATAATGTTCCAAGTCCCTATTAGTAGTTAAAATATAAGGATACTCATCTCCATGTTTTAGTATTTCTCTACTTTCAGCGAATTCGTTATATTCAAATTTTCCTTTTCCTATTTTAAAGGTGTCGGTATGCAAAATTTGTGTATCGGTTCCATCTTTAGCCACTGGCCATTGTTTTCCTCTTTCTCCTAGCTCGTCCCATTTTACACCTGCAAAGAAAGGTACAATTTGAGATATTTCCTCTAACATGGATTTAGCGTTATAATCAGCTTGGTCATATCCCATTCTATTCATAATATCAATGACAATTTGACCATCTACTTTGGAGTTTCCTTGTGGTTCAACAACCTTTTTAACCGCTTGTATTCTTCTTTCTCCATTTGTAAATGTTCCAGATTTTTCTAAAAATGATGCGCCAGGTAAAACAACATCAGCATACTTTGCCGTTTCTGTCATGAACAACTCTTGAACAATAACTAAATCCGTATTGTTAAGGGCTTTTATTACTTTTTGAGTATTAGGGTCAGTTTGTACTACATCTTCCCCAATAATCCAGATAGCTTTTAATTTACCTTCAAGTGCGGCTTCAAACATTTCTGGAATTTTATACCCTATATGTTTAGGAACGGTTGCACCATAAAATTCGTTATATTTTCTATTAACGTCATCATTTGTTATATCTAAATATCCAGCACCTTGATGTGGTTGAACTCCCATATCAGCAGCACCTTGTACATTGTTTTGACCTCTTAAAGGGTTTACGCCAACGCCTCTACGTCCAATGTTCCCCGTTAATAAGGCTAAATCTGCAATTTGCATTACAGTAAATGTTCCTTGGTACTGTTCTGTAACACCTAAACCATGAAAACTCATGGCGTTTGGAGCGGACGCATAAGCAATTGCGGCCTTACGAACTAGGCCTCTATCAACACCAGATACTTCTTCTAATTTATCAATATCAATTTCTAATAAAGATTTTTTATAATCTTCAAATCCTTCAGTCCTATCTGCTATAAACTTTTCATCAGCCAAGCCTTCAACAATAAT
>Ga0209395_1005141_pt1 | contig 14870 bp, 15 predicted proteins | sample GOMGulsemesocosm_3_FD_184635 | JGI IMG/M metagenome (GOLD analysis project Ga0209395, IMG submission 184635) | Methane-oxidizing microbial communities from mesocosms in the Gulf of Mexico - GOM9D Gulf of Mexico (SPAdes) (version 2) | ecosystem: Environmental > Aquatic > Marine > Cold seeps... | reverse complement strand
CTCTTTCAATGCTTGACTTGCTGCCGACTGGCTTAAAGAAATTTCATTAGCGGCTGTTGTTAACTTACCTAAGCGCGCCGTAGCCTCAAAAAGTTGTAGTTTCTTTATTGAAATAGTCATGAGTTGGGGTGACCCTGAAAGCAGGTTGATAGTTCGGTTTATCCAATACTATACATTGGATCTATCCATTATTCTTATTTGAATGCTTACGTTATATTATATTCCATAAAGTGATTAATCGTTAAATCACTCATATACTGCATAAAAGAAGAGGTGTGTTATGCCTACCTATATTGTTCTACCTATTATTGCTTTAGTGGCCATTGCTCTAGCAAGTATTCCACAAGTCTCAGCTTTTGGTTTAAGTGCACTACCTTTAGCCATTCTATTGGGCATGAGCTATGGCCACTTTTCATTAAGAGTGGAAGATGAAAGAGATCATCAATTTTCACATTTTTGTAAACAAAAAATGCTCAGATTAGGCATTATAGTATTTGGCTTTGGATTGAGCTTTCAGCAAATAGTTGCTGTGGGTTGGCAAGCAGTTGTCATTGATCTTATCGTCATAGTCACTATATTTTTCGTCGGTACTTTTGTCGGTATTAAAGTGTTTAAATTGCATCGTGATGTCGCTATTTTAACCGCTGCGGGTAGTGCCATTTGTGGTGCAGCCGCCATTTTGGCGACGGAATCAGTGCTTCAACCCAAGCAACAACATATCACTATTGCTATTGCTACTGTGGTACTTTTTGGCACCTTAGCAATGTTTAGCTACCCCTTTATTTATCAGTGGGTTGCCATGAGTGATCAGGCCTTTGGCATTTACATTGGTAGTACCGCTCATGAAGTTGCACAAGCGGTGGCTGCAGGACAAAGTATTAATGTTGAAACCATGCAAACGGCAGTAGTGGTCAAACTTATTCGTGTGATGATGTTAGCACCGTTTATTATTATGCTAAGTATAGTGTTAACACGTTTTAATGGTAGTGGTGACAGTGAGAGCAATACAAAAAGTGTGGTTGCTATTCCTTGGTTTGTATTTGGTTTTATGGCCACTGCTATGATCAATAGTGCCTTCGTATTGCCTGAGGTACTAAAAACAAACTTGGCTTTTGTCAGTCAATTTTCATTAGCGTTGGCGATGGCGGCATTAGGAGCTCATACTCGCTGGACGACCATCAAGGCAGCGGGGCCTAAACCACTATTGTTAGCTTCACTACTTTTTATTATCTTAATTTTTGGCGGTTTCTTCTTAACTTCTTGGTTAAGTTAAGGTTAAGCTAACGTGATGAGATGAAAGTTTATATTGTCTTAATTAAAATAAATTTAAACCTTTTTGTTTATCGCTGCATCTCACTTAACAACAGTGAATAAAAACTAAAAATCACTAACAATAAATTAGAAATAAATAATAAAGATAAATGGAGATTACCCAATGATTACAGTACAAAATTCTTTCAAAATGGCACCGATAGCGCTTTTATTAATGGCCACTTGTGTACAAGCTAAAACTATCAATAAAGAATTTGATGTCGCCAATGGTGGCTTGTTAAAAATTACTACTGATGCCGGCTCTATTGAAATTGATACTCATGCTAAGAAAAGTGTTTTAGTTGAAGTAAAAATTGGAGGTAAAGACGAAGATAACATGCAAATCAATATGAAACACTCGGGAGACAACGTTAGCATTAATGGTGACTTAGACCGTAGTGGTTTTGGCTTTGGTTCAACGAGTATTAGAGTGAGTTATAAAGTCACACTGCCAGAAAGTTATAATGTTGATGTTGATACCAGTGGTGGTTCTATTGAGATTGAAGATCTAAAAGGCAAAGTTGACGCTCATACCTCAGGTGGTTCAATCTCAGTTGAAGATATCGAGGGCGAAGTAGATATTAAAACCTCAGGCGGTAGTTTACACATTGAAAATATTATTGGCGCCATTGATGCTCATACCTCGGGTGGTAGCATTAAGATTAAATTACCAAATGGTGTCACGGCAGATAGCAAAATGAAAACCTCAGGGGGGTCAATTACCGCTTATTTAGCAAAAGATGTTGCGGTTGACTTATCAGCGAAAACTAGTGGTGGCAGAGTAAGCAGTGAGTTTTCAGTTGATGGTGAAATTAAAAAGCGCTCAATTCGTGGTGCTATTAATGGTGGCGGCCCTGAATTGGTATTAAAAACCAGTGGTGGTAGTGTGCGTATTAAAGAAATTTAACTTTTCATAGTTTGTAAATAATACCTACGGCACTTTTTAAGATTGCATTAACTATTGAGAGTATAAGCCGTCGAGTATAAAAAACGTAATAAGTCACTTATTACGTTTTTTTCTTTTTATAATTTGGTCTTTATAGAAATTAACTTTATCTCTTAAGCTTACTTTAAGGTTCAAAGAATACATTTATCATTATCAACAAGCAGGAGATAGTGAATATGATTAATGTAACTTCAAATGACTACACCAAAACGGGAACATCATTAAAAAGCCACAAAGGTAAACTAATCGAGAAACACTTAAATTTTGACATTCAACTGGCGGAATTAGGTAGTGTACATCGCAATGATATAGAAGCTTTTATTAGGAAGGGGTTCTATAACACTTATCAAGCAAAAGTTTCAATCTCTACACCACATTTATTGGCTCTATCAAACGGTAATTACAAAGCGGCTCTAGGTATTCGCAACGGTCATGATGATTTATTTATAGAGCAATACCTGTCAACTCCGATAGAGCAACAAAGCATTTTTGGGCTCAATAAAGTAAAACGGGAAGATATAGTTGAGCTAAGTCATTTATTTAGTAATGCGAAACGCTTCACTATTCCATTATTTATGGTTACCGCTGTCTCATTATTTTGCCTTAATTATAAATATTTAGTTTTTTCGGGCACTCAACAAGTAATTGATTTAATTACTCACTCGGGTGTGCCAACGACTTTTATCAGTAATGCGGAACAGCATAAAATACAGAATTCTACTGATGATTGGGGTAGCTACTACAGCACTAATCCTAAAATTATAGCGGTATCACTTTTAGAGGTTATGTCATTAATTTCCAAACAACCTTTATATACAAAAATGTTTCAAGCACTTGACGATCAAATTGCAAATATTTGTAAGCAGCTGCGTTAAATAATTTTTATTTAATTGTCATCGTTAAACTATTCATAAATATCATGAGGTATCACCATGAAAATAATCAAAAAACAATCTGCTCAACTTAAAAAATCAGTTACAAAGTCTGCAACATTTATTGCATTATTTGTCGGAATTCACATCAACGGATTTGCTAATACAGCGACAGAAAATGAATTTAATCAAGTCTTAGTAACAGTTCAACATCAATGGGCAGAGACAAATTATGCACAAGATAAAGACATTAAGAAAAAGGCATTTATTCATTTAAAAGAAAAATCAACAGAGCTAGTTAGTGCGTATCCTAAACAAGCTGAAGCATGGATATGGCATGGCATTATTCAATCAAGTTATGCGGGCTTTAAAGGCGGTTTGGGGGCAATGTCACTAGTTGACGGAGCAAAAGAAGCATTAGAAAAAGCGCTTGTTATGGACGAAAAAGCATTGAAGGGCTCTGCTCATACAAGTTTAGGTATTTTGTATTTGAAAGTACCCGGTTGGCCGATAAGCTTTGGTGATGATGATGAAGCAGAAAAACACTTAAAAATTGCATTAGAAATGAACCCAACAGGCATCGATGTAAATTACTTTTTAGCACAGTTTTATATTGAGCAAGACGAATATAAAAAGGCAAAAGAGCGTCTTATTGTTGCAATGTCAGCACCAGCAAGACCAAATAGACCTGAAGCTGATAAGTTTAGACAAGTAGAAATTAGTACCTTACTAACTAAAGTGAATATAGAATTACAAGAAGGATAATCCTATAACTTCGAATTTATATAATCTTGAAGAGCCTTTATAAGTAAGTGAGAATTAAACATAGCATTAAACTATTTAGGTCAATATTCACTTATTTTTTTTATGAAAGGCTAAGGAATAAAGTATTTAACCATTGTTAATATCTCTTTGGTGTTTATAAAAATCATGGTATGAATTAATTTCATGGTTTACAGTAAATTATGTTACTTGTAATCATGCAAGAGGGTACGGTACCTTCTATGAAAATTATTAGTAATGAGTATTGTAATGAAAAAAACTGTAGTTCTATTATTTACCAGTAAAGATAATGCCTTAGCCCCTTTCTTTATGAGGTTAATCCTGGGTGTTATTTTTATTGGCCACGGCTGGGGTAAGTTATTTGCAGAGGGAAATCCAGCAGGTTTTGCCGGCTGGCTTGGTTCAATGGGGATCGAACCTAGTTATTTATTAGCCATAATGGCAGGAGGAGCTGAAACATTAGGCGGACTTTTTTTGATTTTAGGTCTTTTTACTAGAATAGCTGCAGCCAATTTAATAATAGTGATGATGGTAGCTATCGGCTTTGTTCATTTGGACGCAGGTTTACTCGGTGAGGGAGGGTATGAGTTTCAATTATTATTATTAATAAGCGCTTTATTCTTCTTTATTCAAGGGCCTGGTAAGCTGTCACTTGATGAATTAATTGTTAAAAAATTAAGCTAGGTGCATATAAGGTAGGCAATTTATTTAATAGTCGCTTACCTTATTAATTAAATTAATAAGGTTAATGTGAATAATTATAAGTTACTACCAGCACTGCTATCGATAATAAAAACGAGAAATCTCACCCAGTCTGCAAACGAATTAAATGTAACCCAGTCTGCGATGAGTAAAACGTTGAAAAATATTAGAGATACCTTCAATGATCCTATTTTGATCAAGCAAGGTAATCATTTTATTCTCAGTAAACGTGGTGAAAAATTAAAACGTGAACTTCCTTCACTATTACAATCGTTAGATCATTTGTATTTACCGAGTGAGCTTTATATTCCCGATTGCAAGCGTAAATTCTCTATTGGATCCAGCGACTATGTTGCACAATTTGTTCTTCCGAGTATATGCAGTGAAATGAAAGAACAAGCGCCACAATCGAGTATTGAATACTTATTATGGCAGCAAAGCTGGTTAACACAATTATCTGATCATTCTGTAGATTTAATATCAACAATCGCAGATGAAGTACCTGAAAACCTGTATGGGAAAGTAATGGCGGAAGATACGCTCGTTATCGTTATTCGAGAAAACCATGCTTTGGCTCAATCAACCATATCACTGACTGATTACTTGGCAGAAGATCATATTATTATTAGTGGTGGTGGGGATAAAGATAGTCCTATTGACCATTCATTATCAAAAGTGAATAAAAAAAGAAAAGTATTTGCTAAGGTGCCTTTCTTCCAAAGTGCAATGGAGCTACTGGTAAAGTCTGATAGCATTTTAACGACTCCTTTGCATATCGCGGCTAATTATTCGCACCACTATGCTATTAAGGTAAAGCCACTTCCTATTGATATGAACCCTCATAAATACTACATATTGTGGCATGCGAAGCATCATCATGATCAAGAGCACAAATGGTTTCGAGATCTGTGTTTTACCGAGTGCCAAAAACATCTTAATGAAACTATTAATTTAGGAATGAAATTACTTCATGGTAACAAGTAGAAAAATGAATTTTTCTACTATTAATAATTAGCTTAAAATGGCTTCTGTTTAAATATATTAATTACTGGAAAAAACGTGGAATTATTATCTTGGCTATCACTTGCCTCAATATGTTTGTTAGGTGCTCTCACTCCAGGACCAAGCCTTGCTGTCGTATTAAAACATACCATGTCAGGCAGCCGAAAAAATGGTGTTTGTACTAGCCTAGCTCATGGTCTGGGTGTCGCCTTATATGCAACATTGACTGTACTTGGTATGGCAATTGTTATAAAAGAAACACCTTGGTTGTTTAACTTAATTAGATACACAGGTATTGCGTTTTTACTTTGGCTATCGTTTAAAGCTCTGACAAGCCGAGCAACTTCAAATGAACAGGTAGCTAACATTAAGTTACCTTCCTTGCGAAAAAGTGCCTATGAAGGATTCATGATCGCTTTTTTAAATCCTAAATTAGCCATTTTCTTTTTAGCACTTTTCAGCCAATTCATTCATGAAGGATCTACATGGCAAGAAAAGGTAATTATGGTGCTTACTGTTGGAGGAATAGATGCGCTATGGTATTGCTTAATTGCACTTATATTCTCACAATCTACAATAATCGATCAGCTGAAAAATAAAACTTATATTATTGATAAAATAACGGGTGTTGCGTTATTACTCATAGCGACGAAAATACTATTTGTTTAACTCGACGAATTATTATTTATGACCTTAATTTATGACCTTAATTTATGACCTTAATTTATGAGGTCTAATTGACGAAAATCAACAGTGAAGCCAAGTGCCCGCTGTTGATTTTAAAATTTGTCAAAGCAAACTTATTCTTAAAAAAGCAATGTTTGCTTAAGTGGTTTCCTTCAAAAATTCAGAGCATTTAGTCAGTAAGGCTATATTTATAAAGCCGTAAGGCGATACACTTCCCCCCGTTGGATTGGTCAAATATCGTTGTTTAAGTGTCTGTGGAGTGATTAATTCTGTCATCTCTAAACCTAATACTTTCATCGTGCGAGTTAGTTCCTGTTGCTCTATGCCATGAGTTACTGGCTCACCCATCTTTTGTAATGATTTTTTAAAGGCTTCACTACCTAGATAAGTAGCACCGGTTAAAATATCGTCATAAACATAGTCAAAAATTACTTGAGTATTTTCGGGGAATTGCGCAATAACTGACAATAAATTGTTAAAGGCTGCTGCGTGTAAAAAGTAAGACACCCCATCAATAATAAAAAGTGTTTGTTTATTTTTATCAATACCTTGGCTAACTAGCCAATCAAGATCAAAGTCATCTTTACCATTAAAGTCTGCGCCACAATAGTGTACGGAATCCCTATCACTAGTATGCTCAGTTGAAGTCGAGGTGAACTGCTTCATAGCTGAGTGTTTACGGGCAATCATTTCAGGGTGATCTATTTCAAAACAGTCGGTATTAGTTAATTTATCACGAAATCGATAACATCTCGTGTCATATCCAGCACCTAAAATAATCAGTTGTTTTGGGCTTTTATTCTGCTCAAGTGCTTGTAATAACATATCGTCAATAACCCTTGATTTAGCCATAATATACGGCATGCCTCCAGGTAATTTAATGGCATAAATAGCTAGAATTAAAGAACGAATATAAGATATTGACAGAATATAGCGCATGAATTTAGATAAAAAAGCTTCGGCCATGTAATCTTCTGTGCGAATGGCTGCGCCGCTTTCTTTATAACCAAGTGTGCGAATTAACGCCATGCTTTCAGCTGATGATGTTTTAGAAAATTTACTCATATCCTAGATCCTATTTAATTGGGAAAGTACTTATAAATTAATATAAACCCTTAACCTTAACTAAAGCTTAAGGGAATTTATCTTTAATTAACTAGGTCTTAAAGTACTGAATAAATAGCTTTTACTTAGGCGTAACTTAGGTGATTTTGACCGGTGATTTTAATGAAAACTCAACCGCTAAACCACCCGTGCTTGCTGCATTTAGCGACCATTCGATATGATGAATACTGGCGATTCGATTTACAATCGCAAGCCCTAAACCAGAGCCTTCACCTACTGCATTAGGTGTTCTATAAAAGCGATCTTTTACACGCTCTCTTAATTTTTCTTCAATACCGGGCCCTGTATCTTCAATGGTAATTGTTTGCTGGTCACAATCTACCATAATATTAATAGAAGACTGCTCGGGACTATATTTAATGGCATTAGTGACGACATTACATAACATGTTATAAATTAGTGCCTTGTTGCCTGTTATTGATAAAGTATTCATTTTACTATTGTCATTACGTTTGCCATCTAGATCGCTTTTATCATGAGACACTACATATAACAGTGATTGCTCTTTTTGTTCAGCTAATGGTGTAAAATCACGGACTACTTGTTCAACCGTTTTGATAAGGTTTATCTGGGCAAAGTCAGCCGAAATAAGTTGTGTATCAGCACGGCTTAATGACAATAATTGCGCAACAAGATGCGATAACCGGTTGATGCTTTTTTTGATGTTTATGATGGACACATCTAAAGCCGTGTCTTTATTATCTTCTAGGATATTTTCGGTGTGTATCATTAACGCGGCCAGTGGTGTTCTTAATTCATGTGCTGCATCTGATGAGAAGCGTCTTTCGCGTTCATACTGTTCATTTAAATGATCAAATAAGGTATTTACCGCACTAATTAAGCCAGTTACTTCTTCAGGCTCTGTTTTGTAGGAAAGCTTTTCTAAACTGGTATAGTTTTTATCTTGTACGTCACTGGCAATAACCTCGAGTGGCTTAAGCCCTTTACGAATAACTAAACTTACAATTAATACAAAAAAAGGTGTTAATAAAAATAAAGGAATGGCGTGATCTAGCGCAATATGATGAATGAGTTCATCTCGAATATCCATTCGTTCACCTACCACTAAGTGCCAGTCATCTTCTTTAGAATATAAAGTAAATATACGCCATTCATATTGGCCAAGTTCAATGTAAGTATAACCTTGTGTTAAGCCTGATTCTGGATGATCAGGCGCACTTGCCGAGCGTAAAATAAGTCCTGTTTCGTTAATGACCTGAAACGATACTTTCTTTTCATAACTATGCTGAATAGCATGAGGATCTTTTTCTTTGTTTAGCAAGGCTTCTGTTATTGAATCACGATGTTCTTCTACCGTATCACGGTTGATCATGCCATGTAATACTCGCGCAGATTGCGCTAAACTGGCATCAAATAATTCCTCTACTTCTCTGGCTGTATCGTAATAAACCCAAGCGCCAGGGATAACAGTCATCGCGAATGCCCATGCAACAATATGGAGGGTTAGGTAGCGACGAATAGAATAGTGTTTTGTTTTATTACTCATTATTTTCTAATTTATATCCTACACCACGCATTGTTTTAATGATGGTGCTATAGAGTTTTTTACGTAAGTGATGAACATGTACTTCGATGCTGTTACTTTCGACTTCAATATCCCAGCCATAGACAACATCTTCTAACTTTTCTTTACTCATCACCCTGTTAGGGTTATTTAAAAATTCGGCCAAAAGTGTTGTTTCACGGCGACTTAATTCAACAATCTGTTTATCTAAAGTCACTTCTAAAGAAGCTGGATTATAAGTAATTCTGCCATGTTCAATGACGGGCTCCACATGTCCGTGTCGGCGGCGACCTAACGCTCTTAATCGTGCCTTTAATTCGCTTAATTCAAACGGCTTAATTAAATAGTCATCAGCACCCGTGTCCAAGCCAACAATTTTTTCTTCAATTGAATCACGCGCCGTCAAAATAAGAACCGGCACATCGACGCCTGTCTTTCTTGCCCACTTAATAATATCGATACCATCAATATCAGGCAAACCAAGGTCAAGTATCACTAGCTCAAAAGACTCTGTGGTAAGTGCTTGTTTTGCCTGCACGCCATTTTTAAGCCAATCGGTTTGGTAACCTTCTCGATCTAAGGCCATTTTTATACCTTCACCGAGTAACTGGTCATCTTCTACTAATAAAATTCGCATGTTTTTTTCAAAATTGATAACAATATAACTACTACGCTAAACTATTTACTCATTTACATCAATTACATGGGACGTCTATTAAAAGAGAAAATATTGATAGCCATGGTTGATAGTTAAGGTCGATAGTTACGATTGATAAGCAAACTTTCTAATTATCGGCAGTTGTTTTATGATTGATTTACCAACAACGGCAGGAAATAATGCGTTAAGGCGAACAAATAACTGCTCAGGCCAACCGATATAACGTTCGGTCCCCTGTTGCTTAATGAGTATTAATAGTTCTTTAGCGACAAGTTCTGGAGAGTCAGAGGTTGTATTAAGCGCTTTATTTAACTGTGCTATTTGTTCACTAATCAAAGCTGTTTTAGTGGCTCTAGGCGATAGATATTTTACGCTAATATTGGTGTCTGATAATTCTCTAGACAGTGTTTGGCTAAAGCCACGTAAAGCAAACTTACTGGTACAATAAGCTGAGTATCCAGGAAAGCCAATGCTACCAAAGGTAGAGCCTATGTTTATGATTTGCGCCGATGGCTGTCTTAATAACATAGGTAATAAAGCTTGAGTTAGTTTAATAGGCGCGATGGTATTTGTCGAAATAATGCGATCAATGTCACTGTCAGTAGTTTGTTCAAAAAATGATAATTGACTTATCCCAGCATTATTAATCAGTAAGTTAATTTCAAATGGCAAGGTTGTTAAATGTTCAACTAAATGAGTGCGCTGTTCTGTGTGGGTGAGATCTAGACAAAAGGTATCAATGATATTTGTCGCTTGAGGCGCGGAGGCTAATAATTCATTTTTAAGCAGCGTTAATTTACTTTTGTCGCGGCCAATTAATACTAAATTTGCCCCTTTGCTGAATAATAGCTGACTGAATGCTCTTCCCATTCCGCCGGTAGCACCTGTTAATAATACATTACAATTTTTCATGTCTTTTGATGAGTCGTTTGTCATGGGAATAACCTTTTTAATAAGTGTAAATCTATAACTGAATTTTGAAGGGAAAATATGTTTCCATGAGCTATTAATAGCCCATGGCTATATATAATTTTCTATCAGCAAGTTCGCCATCTATTGCTCTACGACCGTGCAATACACGTTTGTTATCAATAAGGATCACATCGCCATCTTGCCAATTAATTTCATGAGTATATTTTTCAGCTAACTCAGCGGTTTTATTAATGATTGAGTCACTAACTTCTTCACCATCAAAAAAAGTATAAGTAGGTTTTTGGTAATTAAATGAAGGACCTAATATTGCATTGGCAAAGGCTTCTTCATTTGAATCATCACCAACCTTACTAAATAAACATGGTTGAATATCTAACTGATAATCTAGGCTGTCATCCGCATTTATGCTGCCGCGTTGGTTTGGATTGATCGCAATAAAATCTTGTAAGTGTTTCTCAGTAACTTCACTTACACAACTAATACAGGGGTGTTGAGTTGCCACATATTTACGCCATAAGGCAGAGGGTAGCTGTCTTGATACAGTAATCTTCTTGGCCCATGTTTGTTGTAAATTAGTGGGCATATGTCTTAATAATTCTTTGCCATCACATACTGTCGTCTGTGAGCCTGATATGGCACTTTTAGCGCTATAAAATCCGACATAATTAGGAGGGAAGGGGGTATTACCGTTTTCTATATGTAATCCAATCGCCTCTTTGCCAGCATCTACTTTTTGGCTACTATTGTCGGCAAACTCACGTGCGGGGTCAAAAGTTAATTGTCGACAAAACTGTTGAAGTAAGCGGCTAAACTTAGGTAAATTACTATTAAAACCTCTTAGCAGTACCCAGCCATTTCTCTCTAAGTGATGCTTTGCTAAGACCACTGTTTCCTCATTAGTTAAATCCGTGTTTTCTTGGGGAGTTAGAATATTGTTCATGTTCATTCCTTAATTAAATTGGGCAAAGTTTCGGGTGAGTTAGCTATAAAGTGCAGCAAGTTGCGTTTGATAATCTTGCTCAATGTTGAGCCTCTTTAAACGGCCATTATTAGTCAGTAAATTATTGTTAGGTGTAAAGGGCTCCACGGCCTTTACCCATTGGCGAATTTGCGCATAATCGGGCAAGAATTTATTGCATTCATCAATGGCCTTATTTATCTCAATGATGCTATTAGAAAGGGAAAAAATAACCGCGGATAACGAGGGGCGTGCTTCACCAAAAACAGCAATTTGAGCAATAACAGCTGATGAAGATAAATTGGCTTCGACCCATTCAGGTGATATATTTCGGCCAAAGCTGCTGACAATGATGTTACTTTTTCTACCGGTAACAAAAATATAACCGTCTTCATCTATATGACCTAAATCTCCAGTATTAATGCACTCTAACGGTTGCTCTAATTCTCCTAAATAACCCAGCATGGCTTGATTTTCTATTATTATTTCGCCGTCTTCAGCAATACAAACAGATACATGTGGAAGTGCTTTTCCGACACTACCAATTTTTTGTTGGTTGGGTAAATTTAAACTCACCACTGAGCCACATTCTGATAAGCCATATCCTTCAAATACGGGTAAACCTTGTAGGTTAGCTTGTTGTAAAATAGCTGTGGATGATTTACCGCCACCAACAGCAATACACTGTAAGCTTGCACATTGATTTAATACTTTGTCATTAAAACTATGGACGAGCAGCGTTAACATTTGAGGCAGAAGAATAATGCTGCCGGCTTGATATAACTCTATTTTTTCAAGTAATTTATATATATTAAATTCAGCATTCGAGAGAAAACCTAACGCCATAAGAGGCTCGGTGATTACCGCGCCTCCATGCAGTAAACACACATAAACACCGGCGATATTTTCTAGTAATGTTGCCAAAGGTAAAACACATAAGTGATTGGTAATTGCCATCGAACTCATAGCAAGGTGAAGACCGTCACAAACAGCACCAATATTTTCCGCGGACAGACAGACTCCTTTTGGATCACCGGTTGATCCCGAGGTATAAGTCACTTTGAGACTATTTGCCAAATCAACTGCTTTGCTTAATTTCACTCGCAGCATTACCGTGTTTTCTATCGGCAGTGGGATATTAGAATTTTCAATAGTTAAGAGAGGATTACCTTGTAAAATACCCGACATCAATGGCTGAGTAATAATAACTTCAACCCCTGAGGAGCTAATTAAGTGCTCAACTTGTGTCGCAGTGAAAAATAACGGAATGGGCACCAGTGTGATGCCTAATTTTGCTGCAGCTAAATCACACATAATCCACTGTGCACAGTTATCCATAAAAAGACCGATGCACTGTACTTTTTCTTGCTTAAAAAAAGAGCCTATAGTCGAGATATGGTAGAGTAATTGTTGGTTGGTAATGATAGTTTTTGTGTGGCCATTATTTGAAATTAACGCTTTTTGCTCTGGAAAATGTATCGCACGCTTTGCTAATGCTTTAAATATTGTATGCATCGTTATCACCTTTAATTAATCACTGCAGATTTCTTAAAAGCAAGTATTGATAATGAAACTTAACTAAACCTTAAGGGAATATTTAAGATTAGTTCTCTGAGTTATTTTTAGGTTCGTTTTAACCTAGAAGGGTGGTGCATTAATCTTTTTATCATGAATTGTGATATAAATTACGATAAGTTAATGTGTTGAGGTATTCCATGGACATTGCACACGGAGAAGTTGCTATAGAGGTTAAAGACAATATTATTATTGTACGAACTTCTGGCGCTTTTAATGAGTATGGTACGCTGCGCTATACAGATGGTATAAGAAAAGCGATTGATAGTTTACAAGGCGAAAGCTTTTCAATTCTTGTTAATAACTTAAAGTTTCAAGGCGCAACGCCCGAAGCTTATGAGGAATTAGAAAACTATAATGCCTGGTTAAATCAGCAAAAGCTTATTGCTAAAGCTATGGTGATTACATCAGCCATTACTTTAGATGTTATTAACATGCGTTCACCTTCTAGAGCATCTCAACAAAATCAGTCATTTGATAATGAAGAAGCGGCGATGGACTGGCTTAAAAGTTTAAATTAAACCCTCCTAAATTCAACCTAAATAACTATACTTATTGATCTCTAGATTAATATAGCAGAGCATAGTTATGACTATTTTAACTTCCCTTAAGTCCATATCTATAAGGCAACTCTTTGATAGAGATAGCTGTACCTATACTTATTTGTTGGTTGACCCTCAAACCCATGAAGGAGCAATTATCGACGGGGTTAAAGAGCAATTAACACGAGATCTTAAATATATAGAAGAGCTAGGTATTGAGTTGCTTTATGCCATCGAAACCCACGTGCATGCAGACCATATCAGCTCAGCAGGCTTGATTAGACAAAAAACCGGTGCGCAAATAGTTTATAACCAAGCCGCAGCAATTAAGTCTATTGATATTGAACTTTGTGATGGCGATATTCTCCCGCTTGGCCAATACCAAATTAAAGCGATAAGTACTCCGGGACACACCTGTGGCTGCATGAGTTACTATATAGAAAATAGTGTTTTTACGGGTGATACACTATTAATTAGAGGTTGTGGTCGCACTGACTTTCAGCAAGGTAGTACAGAAGCTTTATATTCCAGTGTCACTGAAAAATTATTTAGCTTACCTGATGAGACTGTTGTGTACCCAGGTCATGATTACAATGGCAATACCTGTTCTACTATTGTGGAGGAAAAAAAGTGGAATCCTAGGCTTGGCCAACAAAAATCATTAACCGATTTTATTAGTATTATGGACAACCTCAATCTAGCATTACCTAAAAAAATAAACGAAGCGGTACCAGCCAATGAAGGTTGTGGCATTAACTTTAAGCCTGATGTCTATGTCCATGATGACTTTTCAATGACTGAACTTTATCAAGTATGGCAGCAACAAAATCCTGACAATTTGATTATTGATAACCGCACGGAGGAAGAGTATTTTCAAGGACATATTCCTTGCAGTCAAAATATCCCGTTAGGTACAGAGCCTGAGCATCTCGAAGCATTTAAAAGTTTCAAACATATTTATATATATTGTCATTCAGGTCGCAGATCTCAAACAGCGTTAACTAATTTGGCCATGATGGGTTTGGAGAACATAACCTGTGTTAGTCATTCCGGTTTTGATGATTGGGTTGTGCTGGGCTACCCCGTAGAAAAGTAGCCCATTATTTATTCATAACTTATCTATAAAATATTTTTATATTCTTTAAGCAAAAAATCAGTGTAAGCAATATCACCACGATAGCGAGACAAATGGGTGGTATCTCTATACATATCAGCAGTAACTTCCTCGATATCTTGATGATTTTTAATCTT
>Ga0209395_1005139_pt1 | contig 14874 bp, 16 predicted proteins | sample GOMGulsemesocosm_3_FD_184635 | JGI IMG/M metagenome (GOLD analysis project Ga0209395, IMG submission 184635) | Methane-oxidizing microbial communities from mesocosms in the Gulf of Mexico - GOM9D Gulf of Mexico (SPAdes) (version 2) | ecosystem: Environmental > Aquatic > Marine > Cold seeps... | reverse complement strand
CGCTATGGGTCGAATAAACTATCGACCGAGAAAGTGTTTAGGGTTCAAGCAACCCGCTATGGTTTTTAAAGAACTATGCTTGGCGGCTTGAAATAAAAAGTGTCGCACTTCGGACTTGAATTCGGGAGTAATAAAAAGAGAGAGGCTGGTGTGATTGCCACTCTATGAAGGTTTTTTTACATCTCTGAACGAAAAAAGCCCTCTATCTGAAGGACTTTTTAGCATTAATATTTAATCACCTGAGCAAAAAAAGAGTCATTACGAAAACCTGTCATGGTTATTTATCGCTATCGTGTCTGTTAGCGTTATTAGCGAAAAATAAGCTGATGCTCTGTTAAACGCCAGCCGGCTTGAGTTTTCACCAATTTTTCCTGATAACGGCCGATGGCAAAGAGCTTCACTTCTCCCTCATGGTCTTGTATCGCTTGGCTAATACAATGCAACCTTGCCTCGTTGTCACCTTCTCCCTTCTCAATAACAAAGTTAGTTAACACATGGTTCAAGCCTGGCGGGAAGCCTGGAGCACTTTCCTCCATCCATTTGATAATAAGGTCTATGCCTGTGATATCCACTTGAAATGGCTCAGCAACAAAACGTGCTTCCTCAGTAAATATGTCGTGCATAGCTTGAGGTCCACTCACATCAATCGCATGGGCAAAGCGTCCCATAAGGTCTTGAATTTCTAGTCTATCTTGGGTAGTCAGTGTCATAGTTAAGCTCTCTTCTTTTAAAGTATTAATTTGGGCTGATAGTGTTAGTTGTCATCAAGTTAGTGCTTTTAACATTGGCAAGGCCTAATACAGGTTAAATTGCGACCTCTAATAGCTGGCGTGGTGTACGAATATGGGAAATAAGTGAAGCCACACTGGCCTCTTTTGACGGCACATCCTTCCCCATAGCGCTATACAAAACAAAAGGGGGTAGATAGGTCATTCCAACCATCTTGGCTGTTTGTTCAAAAGGCGTCAGAAAAGCTGAAATCGGCAAGCGATTATAGGAATCAAAGGCATAACTTTGTGCAGGGCCTCCCGTTGAAATCGCCAACACCAGCTCTTTGCCTCGTAATTTATCCCCACCCGGACCATAAGCGAATCCCGCTAACAAAACTTGATCTAACCAAGCCTTTAGTACGGGTGGAGATGAGTACCAATAAAATGGAAATTGCAACACGATACGGTCCGCACTCTGCAACAACGCCTGTTCGCTTGCGGGGTCAAATATCATATTTTCTCCCCCCACACTCATCAGATCTCTTGTGATAATCGTGCCGACCTTCGACAAAGCATCAAACCAAGTTTTGTTAATTGAAGAAGACGCAAGGTCTGGGTGTGCGGTTAAAACTAAAATATTCATAAGGTGCCTAGCTCATTCTTTGATGCCACACCATTGGTTTTGCAATAGGGGCTAAAAGGGTTGCGTTTACAAGTGATACAAATATAACTACTATCATTTGATACAACAATATGCCAAATATACACTTATATGATGCAGGAAATTCAACAATGAGATTACCCCTTTCAACCCTTGAAGTATTTGATGCCATTGTAAAAGAAGGCAGCATGGCAGCTGCTGCGCGAACGTTAGGCATAAAGCGATCAACGGTTAGTCACCAACTCAAAAATCTAGAAGCCGCAATAGGGGTCAGCTTATTTGTACGCACCACACGCTCAATCAGCTTAACTCAGGCGGGCCATGTTTTAGCACGCACCTCAGGCCCTGCTTTCGAACAACTGGCGAATGGTTTAGAGAATGCACGGATAGAGGGACATACCGCCCGTGGTGTTTTGAAAATTGCGGTACCTGAACTGGCTTACCACTTAATTTTGAAGAAACACCTGGCATCATTTCAAGCGCTCTACCCTGAAATAAACGTCGAACTTTGTATGACAGATGCCCTGTCTGACATTCTTAAGGAAGGGCTACATGCAGGTTTTCGATTAGGCAGTTTAATCGCACAAGATATGGTGGCTATCAAGCTTAGTGAGCCGTTAACCTCATGTGTTCTGGCCAGTGAGGCTTATTTAGAGACAAAAGGTGCGCCAAGTCACCCTAAGGAACTGCTATCTCATAACTGTTTACATTATCGATATCAGAGCTCAGGTCAGCTCGCCCCTTGGTTATTTTCGGGGGACGAAGGGGAGTTCCCCGTTATGGCCAATGGAAATTTTGTCTCAAATTCATTACCCAGCATCATAGATATGGCAATACAGGGGTTAGGCGTGGCTTATTGTATTCGTCAATATTGTGATGATTACATAGCGCAGAATAAGCTCAAAGTTTTACTCTGCGACTATCAGGTTACCTTGCCCAACCTTCATATTTATTTTCCCCAGGAATATCGCTCTATGATCCCGTTACGACTTTTTATTGAACATATAAAAGATAAAAATAAACTGAATAAATAACGTGTTTTTTAACGGTTATTTTTAAATGTTTTATACAGATTAAACCTGTGTTTAAAATAGTATTGATAGGCTTAGAGAAAAGGGGAAATATTAGGACTCTGCTTCCTCAGAGGTCGAGTTATCTGCGACCCAAAATTCGCTTAACACGGCTCTCTATCCTGCCATTTAAACCCTAGACCCATTAGACATGAACCCATAAATAAGCTTATAAATTAAACACTTAAAACAAAAAAACTGAAATCCTCCCTTTCTCCACAACAACCCCCTCCCCTTGCTTTAGAATGACAGAATGATAACAAGACGATTCTTTCTCAGTGCATTCTCAACCTTACTCTTGCCAGCCGATCAGCTCTTCGCATATCAGCAGGAAACGATTCGTCTGGTATATCACCCCAGTGTTCCACCTTACTCTTTCCAAAGCTTGGATAACCGTAAAGTAAAAGGAATTCTGATTGACTTGATTGATACTCTGAGTCCGCAACTAGACATGTCATTCAGCCATCAGACTTACCCATGGAAAAGAGCACAATTCATGCTTAAGAATAGTGATGCAGGCGCTGACGCCTTTTGCTGCCCTGCGACCAAAGAGAGAGAGAAATACGCGTTATTTGCACCCACCCCTATTACTACATTGCGTGAACCAGCCTTATTTTTTAATCCAAGCAACCCTAATGTAAAACAAATAATGACAGCCGCACATAAAGAAGACTTCTATTCGCTTAGAGGCGCTAATTTTTTAGGTAATAGCACCCATGCAGAAACGTGGAAGAATCATCCTAATATTGTCGAAGTCGACAAGGTTGAGATCATCATCAAAATGCTATTACGTGGACGTATTGATTTTTATTTCGCAAATCCTATCGTCACGGGCTACATCATAAAACAGATGGGACTGGCAGGGCATTTAGAGCATATATCTCTTGCTCACATCATCAAACAAGGTTCACTTGCTCAGATGCGATTTGGCCTAAAACGCAGTTACCCAGAAGCAGAAAAGGTTATTCAAGAAATTGATAGGGCCATCAAAAAAACGATTACACCTGAGCTGCATAATAAGATTCTAAGTCGATATATTTGAGTTGTAGTCTCAGGCTGATTTAAAGCGTTTATATCGTCAGGGTGTATTAATTTCCATGCTGGTAAAGTGCTGTGAGTCAGTTTTCCTAACTCAACACCGAATGAATGAAGCTGAGACCTTTAACAAAACTAGCCACGCCTTTGTGACGCTATTGATCAAGCGAAGAAGTCCACACCTTAACTCGTTTCATTGTGCTTAAAATAAACACAGGTGTACTTGCGATTAATATTTAATCCGAAAAGCCTCTCTTTCTCTACAACAAATTTTTATCTTGGTCTAAAATTACGAGATGATAACAAGACGGCTATTCCTCGGTGCATTCTCAGCACTGCTTTTACCTGCAGAGCAAATCGTTGCAAGTCAGCAGTCATCTATTCGTTTGGTATATCACCCAAATGTTCCGCCTTACTCTTTCCTAAACAAGGAGTCCAATCAGGTTGAAGGTATTCTGGTTGACTTGATTGATGCACTGAGCCCAACACTCAACCAAGATTTCAACCATAAAGCCTACCCATGGAAAAGAGCACAATCCATGCTTAAGAATTATAATGATGGTGCTGACGCTTTTTGCTGTCCAGCGACCCATGAACGAGAAAAATACGCCCTATTTGCACCCACTCCCATTACTACCTTGCAAGAATCTGCCTTATTTTTTAACCCTAGAAACCCGAATGCAAAAAGAATAAAGACTGCCCAGTATAAAAAAGATTTCTATTCACTCAAAGGAGCTGCATTTTTAGGTAATAGCAGCCACGCAGAAATCTGGAAAGACCACCCAAATGTGATAGAGGTCCAAAAAATTGATTTAATAATCAAAATGCTACTACGAGGCCGAATTGATTTTTATTTCGCAGACCCTATCGTCACAGGTTACATCATTAAAAAAATGGGGTTGGCTGGGCGTTTTGAACATATCTCATTGGCGCATATCATCAAACCAAGTGCGCTTGCTCAAATGAGATTTGGCCTAAGACGCAGTTACCCAGAAGCTGAAAAAGTCATTACAGAACTTGATACGGCCATCAAGAAAACGATAACGCCTGCGCTGCATAATAAGATTATCGGTCGATATATTTGATAAAACTCCTTAATAAAGTCTAAGAAAAGACCTTAAAACAGCCAACATAAATCCATAGACTTCATCCCACCCTTTGCATAGACATGAACAAACATAAATTAGGCGAGCTCATTTCGTTCGCTTTTGAGCAAGTAGGACGTCGATCCACAAATTACTATCATGACATTCGCTCAAGCTCTCCCCAAACAAACTTATAGTTGACTCTAATTTTAACTGCATCCATACTATAACTTATAGTCAACTATAAGTTTATGAATTATGAGCATATCTAAACGTGAGATCAAAACCGCACAAAATAAACAGACCATTCTCAATAGCCTATTGGCAAGAATGCATAAAGAGACATTTGATAAAATCAAAATAAGCGACTTATGCAGCGACGCACATATTTCCCAAGCAAGTTTCTATAACTACTTTCCTCAAAAGAGCGACATCCTCGTTTATTACATTCAACTCTGGACAGTTAAAATGCACTGGCTGATCTTGATTGAAAAAAAATGCATGGGGTTAAACGCCATTGATGCCCTTTTCGACCTGACTGCTAGAATATGTGCAAGCCAGCCACAACTCATGGCAGAGATAGTCGCATTCCAAGCTAAGTCTCATAAAATAATGACAGCACCGCCATTGGGAGAAGCGGATAAATTAGTCGCTTATCCAGATTATCAAGGCATAGAGTCGATGCGTGTTGACGATTTACCGGCGTTACTATCCATTCATATTCAACAAGCGATCGATGCTAAAGAACTCCCTAGCAATAGCAATGTCACCACCTTAATTGTCTCACTGTCTGCAACTTTCTTCTGCGTTCCTATCATGCTCAATCAAAGCCCATTAAAAGATATTCAAGCCGCTTTTCAACAGCAACTTAGTCTATTTAGACACGGTGCCATTAATAAATATTCTGTATAAAACCGGTGAAACGTCGGCATTACGAGGCAAGACTTAATGAAAAAATTACTGACTACATTATTAGTAACAAGCAATCTCGTCGCCTGTATTGAGGTACCCAAAACAGTCGCCCATGACACTAATCTTGCTTTTACCGAAATCAATGGCTATCCATTTCACACCCTAATAGAAGGAGAGCAAAACGATTCAGTTGTCATTGTTGTCCATGGCGGGCCCGGTGGAGACTATCAATATCTTAAGTCATTAAGAGCTCTGGCAGAGAATCATAAAGTAGTCTTTTATGATCAACGTGGTACTGGTTTATCACCAAGAGTGGATAAATTTCAACTCACATTAGAACAAAACCTTGAAGACCTTAACGCTCTTGTCGAGCATTTTTCAAAAACTAATCAAGTAAAGCTAATAGGCCACTCCTGGGGTGGCATGCTTGTCTCAGGCTACTTGTCTAGCCATCCACAAAAAGTGTCACATGCCATCATTGTAGAGCCCGGAATGCTGACCCCTGAAGCCGCTCAAGCCTTTGTGACTAGAATGAAAGAGCAGCAATCTATCTTCAGTATGTTCACTCTGCTGCGACATATGGCAACCTACCCTTTTGTCGCTAAACAAGATGGTGATGAGGGCTTTGATTATGTGATGACTAAGATGCTAAACCGAAACGAGCCGGGTGCCCCTTATCAGTGTGAAGATCAATCCATGCCTGCCAATACATTTATTCGAGGTGGTTACCAAGCCTTCAATAACATGCTTAAGCCCGTCATGCAGGATCCCGCATTATTTACCCATGATCTAAGCAAAGGTTTAAAAAACTATCAGGGTCAACTAATGATGATCAGTAGTGAATGCAGTGTGTTCGGATATGGGTTTCAACAGCAATACCATCAACCTAAAATGCCAGAGCAAATGATTCATGTTAAAGCTGAAAATATGGGTCATAACATGCTAACACTTAACCCTAAGTGGAGCTTAAGCATCATTGAGCCCTTTCTTACTAAGGAATGATTCACATTGTGATTTGTTAATCGCGCAGCCATGCGACATCTTTTTGCTTCAATGGATGACCTTATAAAACTGCGCTTAGATCAGGGATAAATACTGTTTGCATGGCAACTATCATCACTATGATAAGGTTACTTTTCTTGATGACATTATGATTAAAGTGCCATTCCAGTCACAATAACAATGACCCTAACTAAAGGAGGAATCGCCTCTAACCCGTGTAAAATGATGGCAAACCAGTTGCTACGAAAATACCTTGAAGAAAGGCGCCATGCCAATCCACCAAAAATAAAACCTAACATCTGTAAAGGCCGGTGCAGGTGGTACAATGCAAACAATGCCGAATTAGCCAGCCAATCCCACTTACCAAATACGCCGTTCATCTTGGGCAATAGAACACCAAGAAACAATAACTCTTCGCCCAAAAAATAGTTAAATATACAGTTAACGATGGCCACGACTATCAACCACCAAGCGCCGACAAACTCCTCTGTGGCCAGGTCGTGAAGGTCTAGATCAGGCAAGGTAGCCAACCAGAGAAACGGCAGAAGTATGAGCCGCCCAATAATATCGACGACTAGCGTTAATTCGATAGCAGCGTAAACCCCAAAAGCCGGAATCAAATACCAGAAAAATATGAAGCTTGCTTTACCTGTTTTAGGGTTAGCAGGTTTTTTTAACCAAACACGCTCACAAAAATTAGCCCAGGTGAACTCATCCAGTTCATTATAAAGTAGCCCCATAGATAGAATGAATTGCCAAATCATGCCAGCGATCATGAACAGCCATATCATAAGCAAAGGGTGTATGCTTGTTTTTGCGGCCACCATGGGCGCAATCCAAAAGGCCATTATCGGCATAGGTATCGCTACCGCAGCCCAAATGGTCATAATTTTTGCAAGGCTGTACTGCTCGTCATCGCTCGTTTTCAGGAGTGCCATAGTCATTTATCCCATTGGCTATTATCGCCTAATAATTGGATTGCATTGGTATTGTTTAGGGCATTGCTTAAGGTATTATTTTTAATCTTTACTAGGGCTTTAGCCCATGCCTGAGGCTGATCCCAAAGCACCATATGCGCAGCATTATTAATTCGCGTAAATGATTTTTCAGGGGCCTCAAGGAAATTAAAATACTCAAATGCTAAATCGGCGGGCGTATTGTGATCATTATCACCCATGATGAAATGCACTGGGATATCGCTGTTTTGAAAACTTTGAAATAAATCGTACTGAGCAAGGATATCAGCCCTCTCAATGGCGGCACTCGACAGCTCTAATCCTGGTAAATAGCCTTCTACATCACTTTTTGTGTAATACGGATTTGGGGTACCTGTTACATAGTTAAGGTATTCATCCCAGAGCCCTGGGGTGTAGAGATCACCGCCTTGATAAGGCGTCTAATGCTTCGCGCTGTATTACCAGATCCGCTTGGTCTAAAGGGTCGAAAGGCTCAATGGCTTTTAATTTCATAACTGTGCTAGCGTCGTTATTGCTTTTAGCTTGTTCCATGGCCCAATTGAATCCCATGATCAAACTGCGCTGCCAAGCAACCCTTTCTGAGGTGGGAATAAAAGCATGATATGGGCGGCTATCTTTTGCTATGGTTAAAAACCCTAAAGCACTGCCCCATGATTGCCCTGTTAAAAATATCTTATCCTGATTGAAACGCGCTTGAAGTAAATACGTTAATTCAAGCGTGTCTTCGACTAATTTTTCAGGCGATATATCCCCAGCCTTTAAATCCTTACTATAAGATTTACCTGCGCCGCGTTGATCCCAATGCACCACTAGAAAGTTTTGCTCCAACAATGAGGTGTGAAATAGATCAACCCAGGGCATGATGGCGCCCACTGGGCCTCCGTGCAGAAAAAGGAGTACAGGTTTTGATGTATCGGCACCGCGAATGAGTATCCATTGTTTGACCCCACCCAAGGTAACCTCTTCAAGCGTTGTATAAGCCCCTACAATATTTACGCCACTCTCATCGACCACGGGGGTAAGTCTGTGATCGACACCTTGATATTGTCTGATGATCCACTTTTTGAGGAGGCCAATGCCGCTTTTGCATCCTCAAACGTTAAGTATGCCCTTTTGTCTAATTGATTCTGAAAGGGGTTAAAACCTGATAACAACACAGCGATGATAACCACAGCACCAATGAAGCTATAAACTAGATGACGGTTCATTTTATATTCTCTCTTCATAATGGATATTTGTTCGACAAATTAAAATTGGTATACGGCCAGTAACCCAAGAAATTCCTGGTGGCGGGGGTCAACCAAAGGGCTATCGATTATTTCGTCTGCCAATGGGGTATGCTCAAACTTGCCAAGCAATACCCATTTCGTTGAGTGGGTATTGCTTGCATAGCAAGGTCATAATTTATGGCTGAGCTTGAATGGTATTGGGTTCGCCCTATCGAATTGTCGACTTGATTACCTGATATGCCGTAATAATAATTAACGTAGTGGGCGTCCACCCAGTTAGCTGAAAATAAGGTGGCAAGGCTAAACCCAGTGGCGCTTTCGTATACCGCTATCTCAATGGTTAAGGCAAGGGTATCGGCATTCGAATTACTTGAAATGTCAGTACTGGCATCAACACTTAGCGGACCCAAGGATGCTCCGTAATTAACCACAGTTTCTGTATGCGGTTTTTTGTAACCGTTAAAAACAGCTGAATGTTGGCCTTTAGTGAGTTCCACATCGCCGGGCTCGTAATAATCGGATCTAATCCCAATCCCCATATAAAAGCTGGCATATGAATTAACATTTAATCTGTAGGTCACCAGGTTTTCTAAGTCGAAAAGCCAATTCCCCCTACTTACTTCAAGATAAGGAATGAGAATCACTTGGCTATTAATATCTTTCCACACGGGTGAATTAGCCATCATGCCAGCGCCCAGCTTTACCTTCCATGTTGAAGCGTCATCTGCGGCTAATTGGGCATACAAGTGACTACTGAAGCAACACAAAGCAATCTAAGTGATTTTATTAAACTCAGACAAACTAACACCCTTATCGTTAAGTAACATGATTGAACGGGTGCCAGTATAAAGAGGTGTGTTTCACAATGAAGGTATTAAATGTCACGAATAAATCGGCACTTTTGTCCTTTTTTTCGTTACATTTGTCAGCTTTGTTAGCCTGATGGAAGGGTTCTTAGTCCCCATTATGTTTAAGATAACCTTTTAAGGCTTATGTAAATAAATGAGACAGAAAACAAAAAGACAGAGATTTTAAAATAGCGAATTTAGGGGGCTTTCAAAATTAAAGCGTGAGACTCATTAAGGGTTTTACTCTGATAGAAGAAAGAAAATATTAGCCAGAGCTGAATTGAATTGAATTGGATGATCATTTCCTTATCTAGATCATCCCCTTGGCTAAGGTCACAACTTAAAACAGATTTATTTTATCCCTTATTCTCGATTGAAACTTTTGACTAATATATATTCCAAGAGCAGATAAGATAAATGCAGGAAGTTGGCTATAAATAGCGATATAACTCGTTTGCAAAGGATGTAAAACCGAGCCTAATAAAGAAAACAGCAATATATTAGAAATGATATAGAGGCTTAAGTAACCTGAGAATAAGTCCTCCCGCCTCAGCGTGTGGATAAAATGCCTGAAATTTAAGGCGAGGGGCACAACTTAATCCTTGTTCTATTGATCAGGCCCTCAACTTAGAGATAAGGTTTTTAGGCCACGCCTTTAGGTCTCAGAAAAAATGTCACCCTGTGTTGTCCCTTCTCGAAAGGTGCCTACACCTCTTATCTGAAAGAAGATCAAAGTGACGCCTTGTTTGACGTTTTTTCTGATAAGACTGAGAACCGGTGACTTAATCGCAGGCTCCCTAACATTTAAAATTATTGTAATAGAAACATCCACACCTGACACCAGCAAAAACAATGAATAAAAAAACACAAACGATTAATAAAAAATCATTTATTTCTTATCAGTAAAAACCTATTCATATTAAAATACAGCCACATCTATACGATGAAATAATGCCGTACCTTAAACGTGACAGCAATATGAATCATCATACTTCCATCATGTTTTCTTGTATTTTATTTGTTAGCATTAGCAGCATTAAAATACATGGAATCTCACTTTAAAGGTATATGTTATGAAAGCCTTAATCTATTCTTTCCTTTTTTGCTTTTCTTACGCTAATGCAAGTGAATTTAATATTCGGTTTGCTCACTTTATGCCACAAAATAGTTGGCAAAGTGAAAAGATGTTCAATGGTTGGAAAAACGCCGTCGAAGAAGAATCCAATGGGCGAATCTCCGTCACTGTCTATCCTGCTCAGACTCTAGGCAAAGCCCCCGCTGGCTATGACAATACGATTCGAGGGATTACCGATATTGCATGGACAGTACAAGGCTACACAGCAGGACGCTTTCCTTTAAGCCAAATCATCGAGCTTCCCGGACTGTTTGATAAAGGCATTGTTGGCTCCTGTGCCTTTCAAAAACTTTATAATAGTGGCGCGCTAGATGAGGAATATAAAGACGTCAAAGTCCTCTATGTGCACACCCATGGCGTCGGCCATTTGCATACGAGAAATAAAAAAATAGCCACTCTTGAAGACATAAAAGGGCTCAAAATTCGTCGCCCAACTAACGTTATCGCCGGTCTCATTTCCGAAATGGACGCCGAGTCTATTGGCATGCCAGCTCCTACTATTTATCAGAACGTTAAACGCGGGGTCATTGATGGCTATATGTTACCTTGGGAAGCGGTTGATAGTTTTCGAACCTATGAAGTCTCAAAACAGCACCTTGAATTTGGCTTTTACTCCTTAGCCTTTGTGACCGCGATGAACAAGCGTACCTATGAGCGCCTGCCTGATGACCTGAAACAAGTCATTGATGATAACTCTGGCATGAAATGGTCACTCACAGCAGGAAAAGGTTTTGACACAGCGGATGTCATTGGTCTTGAAAAAGTCAAAGCCAAAGGCGGCATTGTGAGCCAGTTACCTGAGGCTGAAAAAGCCAAATTACAAAAGATGGCCGCTAAAACCAGTCGCGACTATATCTCTAACCTAGATAACAAAGGGCTGCCAGCCACGCAAACTTTGAAACAGATTAAGCAATACATTACACAATGCCGCGCCGAACATGGCTAAACCAAAACCACAGATAGCGCGCTTTATTGGCCTATGCGATAAAATCGCCTTTGCCTTGATTAGCTTTATGATGCTCACGGTTTTCATCAATGTCCTCAGTCGATTAGTTTTTAATCTCACTGATGGTGAGCTGAACCTGATGTTGCCAGGCTCAATCGAGCTGGTGAGCTATTCCATGCTGTTTATGGTCTTTACCTCTATGCCTAGGGCCCTTTTCAATGGGCCTATTAGGGTTGAGATTTTTGTGGCAAAGTTCCCAGCCAGTGTAAATCAACATCTCACGCGCCTCTGGAATCTGCTGCTAACACTCTTTTTCACCACCATTGGGATTTTGTTCGGCCAAAACACCCTCACCATGTTTCATCGTGGGGATGTTACACAAGATCTGGGCGTCCCCTTGTACCTTATTTATGGCACAACGACCCTATGCAGTATTGGCATTGTGATGGTCTGTATTTGGCTGGTGTTTTATCCGCAAACTGACCATGCAGCAAACGAGCATTAAGGGAGTAACATGGAACCCATATCCATTGGTTTTATCAGCCTAGCTGGGGTATTTCTCTTGCTCATGCTGGGCTGTCCTGTGGGCTTAGCCATGCTGATTATAGGTGTCTCAGGCTTTGCAGCCATTGTGGGAATGGGCCCCGCTTTAAGCATATTAGAAACAGCCACCTTTGATGTGACCTCCAATTATTCATTCAGCTTAATTCCCCTCTTTTTATTAATGGGTAGCCTCACCGCTCGCGCAGGCTTCTCGCAGGATTTGTTTGAATCAGCAAGGTATTTTTCTCGCCATTGGAATGGCGGCCTAGCCCTTGCGGCTATCAGTGGCAGTGCCGCTTTTTCGGCTGTTTCTGGCTCTTCTTTGGCGACAGCAACCACCATGACTCGGGTTGCCTACCCAGAAATGGTAAAACAAGGATATCACCCAAAACTGGCAGCAGGCTCACTCGCTGCTGGCGGCACCTTAGGCATCATGATTCCCCCCTCCATCGCTCTCATGCTCTATGCACTCATCACAGAACAATCCGTGGGTGACCTCTTTCTCGCAGGTTTTTTACCCGGCTTATTAGGTTATGCCTTATACCTGATTACCGTCACCATCATGGTACGTAGATGGGCACCTATCAAAGAAGACAAGGTTAATCAGCGTATTAACCTGTTAAAAGCCCTTAAACAACTCATGCCCATGGCTTTGCTGTTTTCCCTGATAATGGGAGGGCTATATTCGGGTGTCTTCTCGCCTACCGAAGCGGCCGGTGTTGGGGCGGCACTTGCCCTTATTTTTTCGATTATCAAGGGACTCAGCTGGCAAGACTATTATGAAGCGGCCATAGAGGCTGTCAGTGTGACTGCAACCATCTTCTTGATTTTGATCGGAGCAGAAGCCCTCGGCTTTTTGATATCGGTGAGTCAAATCTCATTCGAAATGGTATCCCTAGTGGAGCGGCTCCAATTAGGCCCATGGACGATTATCATTGTCATCATCTGCTTTTATCTTATTTTAGGCTGCTTCCTCGAAAGCTTGGCCATGATTCTATTAACCGTCCCTATCTTCTATCCCGTTGTCGTCGCCAGTGGCTTTGACCCGATTTGGTTTGGCATCATCGCGGTTGTGACAGTCGAAACTGGTCTCATTTCCCCACCCGTGGGCATGAACTTATACGTGGTAAAAAGTGCAGCTAAAGAACTGAAGATGACTGATATTATGGCCGGCGTCATCCCCTTTGTGATTGCCGATGTGGTACGCATCATCATTCTAATTGCCTTCCCTGCAATATCACTCTGGTTACCCTCGGTACTGGGGGGAGCGAGTTATTAAATGAGATATCGAGATAGATGTTTAAACAGTTACATAAGATAATTAAGGAAAACAAGTAACTTTAGAATGGCTGCCTTTGTAAAATTTAATCAAATTGGAGTGGGTGTCCTGATAAATATTAGAATGGCTGTCCTTGTAAAACTTTCTCAATTAATGAGAAATTCCAAAATAAAAATCTATATGTAGTATTCAATTTAAGTTATTACACGATATTACTAACAATAAAAAATTTGAGACAAGCATTTTAAAGTATTACGGCATAAGCACAGATATCGATTGCAAAATTCTTGGCTAAAGCTAGTACTTTAGCTTCGATCCAGCCTTGCTTGTGTTCATAACTTTGGGAAGTCCTGTAACCTCATCTTCTCCACACAGAAATTCTCTACGAAAATAGTGGAATACTGTGTGGTAATAGGAAATATCCTGAAGGTTTATACGGGGTTAAAGTTGCTATATAAAAAAGAGTTTAAGACTAACCAGAGATTTATACTGGCCAAAAATAACGTTTTAGATTCCTCTTATTTGAATGAATCTGATATAGCTAGATTGAGATTAGAGTATGGTCAAAATGCCATGCAAACATTGGAGTGGATATCACGATAAGATAACGATAAATTATTTTAAATAACTCAAGCCAGTATAATAAAAATAACAAAATAAGAATTAAAAGCGTTTAACTGGATATCTTAAGGGTATATAGGACTAATAATGCAAAAAGCACTTCTAATCACAGCCTTAACAACAGTCCTATCTATTTTCAGCACATCACCTCTGGCTGACATGCATGAAGTACGCGTTTGCTCTTTAGAACTGCCTCCTCAAACCATGCTAAATAAAGACGGTAAACCAGATGGATTTGCGGTGCGTATCCTTCAAGGGGTATCACAACGATTAAATTGGAAGTTAACTTTTATATACAGCCCATGGGTTAGAGTCGTTAGTCATGCAAAAAGTGGTAAATGCGACCTGATGATGACAGTGTTAAACAAAGGCGATTATGCAGAATATATGACCTTCCCTAGATCCTATATCATTAATCAAAAAAATGTATTAGTCGTAGCAAAAGACAAAGATGTTAAATACTCAGGTGATTTAGAAGCATTTATGCGTAATAATTCCATCGCTCTTTATCGTGACAAACGAGTGGATGACAAATTTGAGTATTATCGCAAGCAACCTTGGGCAAAGCTTGAAGCGGTCAACCAAATTGAACAAGCCATTAAAATGTTAATGGCCAATCACATTGATGCCTATATAGAAAATGATTTAACCTCTGCTTATAAGTTAAGAGAACTTGGTTTATTAGGCGAAGTAGAAGTACTTTCTCCCCCATTAAATGTCACCCCAGCTTATATCACCTTTCCCCATGCAGGTAATCTGGTCAACCAGGTTGATAAATTCGATAGTGTCATAATGGCGTACAAAAAAACCACAGAATACCG